>Ga0115003_10000200_pt1 | contig 50429 bp, 52 predicted proteins | sample ArcticOcean_MG_C_7_FD_88736 | JGI IMG/M metagenome (GOLD analysis project Ga0115003, IMG submission 88736) | Marine microbial communities from western Arctic Ocean - ArcticOcean_MG_CB11_88 | ecosystem: Environmental > Aquatic > Marine > Oceanic | place: Arctic Ocean: Canada Basin | collected...
AGGAGAAGACGCGTTGACGAGTAAGCCAGGAAGGCCACTCAAAAAAGATCAAAGTGAAGTCACTACGTTGCGTCAAGAGAATGATCGCCTGCGTGAAGAGGTCGAGATTTTAAAAAAGGCCGCCGTGTACTTTGCGAAAGAGCTCAAGTGAAGTACGCCTTTATCCACTCGGAGCGAAAGCGGTATTATGTGAGCCGACTGTGTTCAGTGTTGAACGTCTCAACCAGTGGTTACTATGACTGGATTGGCCGGCCATCGAGTAAGACGGCAACAAGCAATCAACGCTTAGTGACAAAAATACGCTGTTACCACAAGGCCAGTCGCCAAACTTACGGGGCTCCGCGTATCCAAAAAGATCTTTTGGCCAGTGGCGAAACGGCCAGTCGGCAGCGCGTGGCTAGATTGATGCGTGCTGAGCAGATTCAATCCAAAATGGCGAAACGGTTCGTGATCACAACCAACTCAAAAGGTACGACAGCGCCGGCACCTGATCGCTTACAGAGGCGATTTAAAGCTGAGCTCAAGAATGAAGCATGGGTGTCTGACACCACCTTCATTCGGACGCGTCAGGGCTGGCTTTATCTCGCGGTGATGATGGATCTTTACTCGAGGAAAATCATTGGTTGGGCGATGTCTGATCGCAATGATTCAACGTTGGTGGCTGACGCCCTAATGATGGCGGTATGGCGCAGAGGGAAGCTAAAAGGTGTGACAGTGCATTCAGATCAAGGCAGTACTTATGCCTCAGGCAGTTATCGCAAGTTACTGCAGCAAAATGACCTGCTTTGCAGTATGAGCCGGAAAGGCGAATGCCATGATAATGCAGTGGCGGAAAGCTTCTTTGGGACGCTTAAAACCGAACTCGTGGATGACGAAGACTATCGGACGAAGGAGGATGCCAGACAAAGTATTTTTGAATATATCGAGGTATTTTATAACCGACAAAGACGGCACTCCTATCTGGGCTATGTGAGCCCATATGAGTATGAGCGGGCGCAGGCCCTTAATTAAATTCTCCGTAAAAATATGGCAACCTCAGACTCGAATATTCATTACGATGCTGGCCACCTCCTACTTAAGTCAGTTTTTGTTTCAAATGAATACCTTCTTTCAGTAAACATGCCACTGAAGAGAGTCTAGCCTCAAGAAAACGGATACTATCTTCGAGGCTTCGCACGCTTTCGATTATCCTAGGGGATTGTTGATTGGAGGCCTGGTAATAAGATGTATGTTCTCTTGCTGATTCGTATAGGTTTCTAGACATCTTTTCTGATATTTTTATCGCATCCATCAATCCTGCAATTTCTTCGGAGGTAGGGACATATACCCGAGACGACGCCTCTTCTAAATCACGTTTCAACTTCAGAATTTCCAGATCAGTCTTCCTAACTGTCCTTACATTGAGAGAAACCGTAACCAAAGCCACCGCTAGGGAAACTCCAGAAACCAAGAAAGCTAATGCACCAGTAATTTCGATAGGGCAGGCTTAATTGAAGGCAAAAAGAAAGATTGGATGCGAAAGGCAGTATTCTCGGATGTTCATCACTATTCCTTTAGTTTTTCTTTGGGCACGACCCTGTGCCCAGAAGTTTGATTAAACTATAGGAGTGAATTTTTAAGCTATCAAGTTTTATGCGGAGATGGATTGTGGCGGGTTTAATTCAGATGTTGATCTAGTTGATCTTAAATCTCAGCGGCAATCACTGATATTTCTACTAACAGACTATCACGGGCCATGCTGGATTCAACGCAGGCGCGGGCAGGGGCATAACCCTCAGGAACCCAGCTATCCCAAACCGCATTCATAGCTGCAAAATACTGCATATCTTTTATATAAAGCGTGGCCGATAAGATATGTTTTCTATCACTCCCTGCCTGCTCTAAAAGCATATCCACTTTCGCCAGCATACTGGCGGTTGTCTCCTTAGGAATCTTGAGCTTGATAAACTCTGCAATGAGTCCGTTGGCCGCTCTTGGAGTAATACCAAGCAGTCGGCTCACTGCGGCGCTATTCACTATTGGCTTTGTGTATAGATAAAGTAAGAGTTTTCTGGCGTTCTCGGCTCGTCTGCCTAGGGTGACCATTTTTGCCTCTAGTCCATTACGCATGCTCATAATTTTCTTGAATGTCTTTTTGCTACTCTCTGCGGGTCTAGAATTGCCTACAAAAAGAATATCACCCATTGGGTCATATCATTGGAGAGCCTTACCTGCGTTAACGAGTCGTAATACTGGGCTCTGTTTCTTTCTAGGTAGTCGGACAGGTAGAGGGTTGGTTTATCCAGTAAGCCTCGATTAATAAGGTAGAGAGTGATTAGTAAACGACCAATACGGCCATTTCCATCCAGAAACGGGTGTATGGTTTCAAATTGATAGTGGCTAACGGCAATGCGAATTAAATCTGGCACATTAACAGTTTGATTGTGCCAAAACTTTTCAAGATCACCCATAAGCTCTGGAACACTGTCATGGTGAGGGGGAATAAAAACAGCATTGCTTAGACTTGTACCACCAATCCAATTTTGAGAAGTCCGGAAATCGCCTGGTGCCTTGTGCTCGCCGCGAACACCCTGCATTAGAATTGCATGAGTTTGTTTGAGCAGGCGCACTGATAGAGGAACATGATCCAGCTCAGTAATAGCTTCGGTCATCGCCTGCACATAATTCTGCACTTCATTCCAATCGTCTCTCTTTTCAGGGTCAACTTGAGACTCGTCTAAAATAGCGTCGTCGATATGGGTTTGGGTGCCTTCAATTTTGCTTGATTGGCTGGCCTCTTTGAGTACATGCATATATATAAAAAGGTCTACGTCTGGAACGATCAGAGAATATGCGTTCAACTCAGCCAATGCACGAGATGTGGTTTCTAATAATGTGTTTATTTTTGGATTGTCCCAATTCCACTGCAAATTTACAGTATTGGGCTGATAAGCTTGATATTGATACCTTTGGTCTAGCTCGCCGGGAATATAGTCTTCCATTTTCGTATTGACAGTCATGCTCAAGACTCCCAGAGTCTTGAGTTCTGGCATAAGGCAGTAGGCACATTCCACTGCATTGATATGGGAGTGTCGGGAAGGATGGTTATGTTTGCAGTCACTAGAGCCTATAGCCTTAAAGCCGTTATTTAAAAACTGCCTAAAGCTATAGACTGAAAGAAACGCTCAAACAAGGTCCGATAGAAATTACTTTAGTTTGATCCCCAACTCATCCCACATCTCATCGACTCGCTGCTTAACCGCTTCATCCATAACGATGGTCTCGCCCCATTCGCGGTCGGTTTCGCCGGGCATTTTGTTGGTGGCGTCCATACCCATCTTTGAGCCTAGGCCGGAGACCGGAGAGGCGAAGTCGAGGTAGTCGATGGGGGTATTCTCTACCATCATGGTGTCGCGGACGGGATCCATTCTGGTGGTCATGGCCCAGACTACGTCTTCCCAGTTGCGTACGTCGATGTCGTCGTCGGTCACGATGACGAACTTGGTGTACATGAACTGGCGCAGGAACGACCAGACGCCCATCATCACGCGTTTGGCGTGGCCTGGGTACTGCTTCTTCATGCTGACGATGGCCATGCGGTAGGAGCAGCCTTCCGGGGGCAGGTAGAAGTCGACAATCTCTGGAAATTGCTTTTGTAATATGGGTACGAACACTTCATTGAGTGCGACACCCAGTACTGCTGGCTCATCCGGTGGACGGCCAGTGTAGGTGCTGTGATAGATCGGGTCTCTACGATGGGTGATACGGTCGATGGTGAAGACCGGGAAGCTTTCCACTTCGTTGTAGTATCCGGTGTGATCGCCAAATGGACCTTCTTCCGCTTCTTCCCCTGGGTGCAAAAATCCTTCGAGAATAAATTCCGCTGTGGCCGGCACTTGCAGGTCGTTGCCTAGGCATTTGGCGACCTGGGTTTTCTCGCCGCGTAACAGGCCGGCAAAGGCGTATTCCGAGAGTGTGTCGGGTACTGGGGTGACGGCGCCCAATGTGGTGGCGGGGTCTGCACCCAGTGCTATGGCAACTGGATAGGGTTTGCCGGGGAAACGTTTTTGGAATTCACGGTAGTCGAGGGCGCCGCCACGGTGGGCGAGCCAGCGCATGATTAATTTGTTTTTGCCGATCTTCTGCATGCGGTAGATGCCGAGATTCTGGCGCTCTTTTTCGGGGCCGCGGGTAACCGCCAATGCCCAGGTGACCAATGGGGCTTTGTCGCCGGGCCAGCAGGTTTGGATCGGCAGTTTGTCGAGGTCGACGTCGTCGCCTTCAATAACGACCTCCTGGCAGGGCGGGTTTTTGATCTGCTTTACAGGCATATTTAATACCTGTTTAAAGTCGTGGCGCTTTTCCCAGAGATCCCGCAATCCTTTCGGTGGCTCGGGTTCTTTGAGGAAGGCCAACAGGGTGCCCACATCGCGCAGGGCGCTGACGTTTTCTTGACCCATGCCCATGGCGACTCGGTCTGGGGTACCAAACAGGTTGCACAGAACTGGGGTGTCGTAGCCTTTGGGATTTTCGAACAGTAGAGCGGGACCTTTAGCGCGCAGTGTGCGATCGCTGATCTCGGTCATTTCTAGATTGGGGTCGACCTCTCGCTTGATGCGAACTAGCTCTCCTCGCTGTTCGAGGAAAGCCATAAATTCACGCAGGTCGGAATATTTCAACGGACTTTTAAATGTCATGGTGCTTGGGCCTAGGTCAGTGCAACAGGCTTATAATACGCGTGCTGCACTTGTTTTGGCGCACTATTTACGCCGCATTGCGCCAAAGAACTCGGTGTTGCTTTTAAAGCCTTTGAGCTTCTCGGTCATAAACTCGATCGCGGCTACGTCTTCCATATCGTGGAGTAGCTTGCGCAGAATCCAGACACGTTGCAGCTCGTCTTCGTCCATCAATAGATCTTCGCGGCGGGTGCCGGAGCGGCGAATATTGATCGAGGGGTAGACGCGCTTTTCAGCGATCTTGCGATCGAGAATCAGCTCCATGTTACCGGTGCCTTTAAATTCTTCGTAGATCACTTCGTCCATTTTCGAGCCGGTATCAACCAGTGCGGTGGCGATAATGCTGAGGCTGCCGCCATGTTCGATATTTCGTGCGGCACCGAAGAAACGCTTGGGCTTTTCGAGGGCGTGGGCGTCGACACCACCGGTGAGTACTTTACCGGAGGAGGGAATGACGGTGTTGTAGGCACGGGCTAAACGGGTGATCGAATCAAGCAGAATCACTACATCTTTTTTGTGCTCTACCAAACGCTTGGCGCGCTCGATGACCATTTCGGCAACTTGCACGTGGCGTGTTGGTGGCTCATCAAATGTGGATGCGATAACTTCGCCGCGCACGGTGCGCTGCATTTCTGTTACTTCTTCCGGACGCTCATCGATCAGCAATACGATAATGATACATTCGGGGTTGTTGCGAATAATCGATTGAGCGATGTTCTGCATCATGATAGTTTTACCGGCTTTCGGCGGTGCCACGATCAAGCCGCGCTGTCCTTTACCGATCGGTGAAACCAAATCAATAATTCGGCCAGTCAGATCTTCGGTAGAACCATTACCTGCTTCTAGTGCTAGGCGCTGATCTGGAAACAGTGGGGTAAGGTTTTCAAAAAGAATTTTGTTGCGGGCATTTTCTGGGGCGTCGAGGTTGATCTCGTCAACTTTGAGCATGGCAAAGTAGCGTTCACCGTCTTTCGGTGGGCGTATCTTACCGGAGATGCCGTCTCCAGTGCGCAGGTTAAAGCGTCTTATCTGGCTGGGTGATACATAGATGTCGTCGGGGCCGGCGAGGTAGGAGGCACCTGCTGAGCGCAGGAAGCCAAAGCCGTCTGGGAGTATTTCTAATACGCCGTCGCCGTAAATATCATCGCCGCCTTTGGCGTGTTTCTTGAGAAGGGCAAAGATGATGTCTTGTTTTCTTGATCGAGCTAAATTGTCGAGGCCGGCAGCGGCTGTCATCTTCAATAGTTCGTCAATTGGTTTTTGTTTTAGTTCTGATAGATTCATAGGAGGGGTATTTTAGGGTTGCTATAGGGTTTGAGAGAGGGATTGGCTTTACAGCCGTTTTGTAACTTTAGAGTTAACTTAGAGCTAGTCTCAAGTTACTTAAAATTTTGGGTTGGGCTCGCCGGTTGCGATACGCTATGTCTTTGATATAAGTAGGACTATAGCTGGGCTTATAAATAGCACCGAGGGTCGTTAGTGGGGGAGCCTACGTGGGGTACAAATTGGATGGATACGTCGAAGTATAGCGTCCATTGTTCAAAGAGCAAGGAAATTTTGCGGCCCCGAAACCAGAGCCGCAAAGGTTTTACAAAATGCTGTCGACAAATTCCACCAGCTGGGCTTTGGATAGAGCGCCCACTTTGGTGGCTTCTACGGTGCCATTTTTAAACACTAACAATGTTGGAATGCCGCGAACATTAAATTTTGCTGCTGTCTCTGGGCTGGAGTCCACATCGACTTTACAGATTTTTACCCGTCCGGCATATTCGGTAGAGAGTTCGTCGAGCAGCGGGGCAATCATTTTACAGGGACCACACCAGGCCGCCCAAAAGTCTACCAGTGCTGGAATGTCGGACTGTAATACATCACTTTCAAAGCTAGAATCTGTCGTGTGAACGATAGCGTCGCTCATGGTGGGTCTCCACAATTAATTAAGGTTGTTTGCCGGAAGCAGGATTTGTCGGTCATGTTACCATCCACTGCAGGTGAGTCTCAATGCAAAATAGGGTAACGGCACGGATCTTTTTGTGACAGTGGCACAGGTATAAAGAGGCTGCTGAAAAATCGCTAAAAATGGCAGCCTGTCTGAGATCAAGATTATTCAATTTAGGTTCTGAGAGCTTACCGTTTGTTCAAAATATTTAGTCATATGCTTTACTGAGAGGTATTGGTGGTGCTTAAAAAAATTCTATTGGTTGCGGCAATTGGCGCGCTGCTCTGGGCCTATGTCGCCCTTGATGGTCAACGCTACCTTTCGGTAGATTTCTTTCGTGAGCACTATGCACAGCAGCCGCTGCTCACCGCGGCAGTCTATTTTGCAATCTATGTGGTGGCCACGGCGGTATCGATTCCCGGCGCGGCGTTGCTGACCATTATTGGCGGCATGGTGTTTGGGCTTTGGACTGGCACTCTGTTGGTGTCCTTTGCTAGCTCTATTGGAGCCACCTTGGCGTTTTTGGTGTCGCGCTTTTTACTTCGTGATTGGGTGCAGAGAAAATTTGCCACGCATCTGAGCACGATTAATCAGGGCATTGAAAAGCAGGGTGGTTACTACCTCTTTGGTTTGCGCCTGATACCGCTGTTTCCTTTTTGGATGATTAATCTGGTGATGGGCCTGACACCCTTAAAAGCATTGACCTTTTATTTGGTCAGTCAGCTGGGCATGTTGGCGGGCACGTTGGTGTTTGTTAATGCTGGTGCCTCTCTCGGTAGCATTGATGAGTTTTCTGCGGCGGGCATTATGACCCCGGGGGTGATTTCCTCCTTTGTCCTGTTAGCGATATTTCCGTTCTTGGTTCGCGCGGTGGTCAATTGGATGGAGCGACGCAGGCTCTACAGCGGCTTTAAAAAGCCGAAGAAATTTGACACCAATCTAATTGTGATTGGTGCTGGCAGTGGCGGCTTAGTGAGTGCCTATATAGGTGCCACGCTCAAGGCTCGGGTGACGCTAATTGAGCGTGACAAGATGGGCGGCGACTGCCTCAACACTGGCTGTGTACCGAGCAAGGCACTGATCCGTGCGGCAAAATCCATGGCTGAAATCAAAAAGGCTGCGCAGCTGGGTATTGATGTGGCTGCTCCGCAAGTGGACTTTGCCCGAGTGATGGGCCGGGTTCAGGATGTGATCAAAACCATTGAACCCCACGATTCTGTGGAGCGCTTTACCGGTCTGGGTGTTGACTGTCTGTATGGCAATGCCAAGCTGATTTCACCCTGGGTAGTGGATGTGGACGGCCAGCAAATCAGCGCTGAGAAAATTATTCTGGCCACTGGTGCGCGACCCACCATGCCGCCGATTCCGGGGTTGGATCAGGTTGATCCGCTGACCTCTGAGACCCTTTGGCAGCTGCAGGATTTACCTGAGCGATTGTTAATTGTTGGTGGCGGCGCGATTGGCTGTGAGTTGGCTCAGGCGTTTCAGAGGCTGGGCTCTCAGGTCACGTTGGTTGAGATACAGCCCCAATTATTACCCCGAGATGATCAGCAGGTCGCCACTTTTATGCAGGCTTGCCTTGAGTCTGAGGGAGTGCGAGTACTGACTAACTACGGAGCAGAAAAGTTTGAATCTCAGGGCGATCAGCGTTCCGCGCAGCTAAGCTCTAGTGCTGAACCCGCTACCGAGTTACTTCAAGTTGGGTTTGATCAAGTACTGGTAGCAATCGGCCGCACAGCCAATACCGAGAGTCTCGGTCTCGAGGCATTGGGTATTCCCTTGAATGCCAATGGCACCATTACTACGGATGATTATCTGCGCACCTGCTACCCGAATATTTTGGCCTGTGGTGATCTGGTTGGACCCTATCAGCTGACTCATGCTGCCAGTCACCAAGCATGGTTTGCCGCGGTGAATGGTTTGCTTGGACGGTTTAAAAAATTCCGCGTCGACTATCGGATTATGCCCCAGGTGGTCTTTACCGATCCGCAGATTGGGCGGGTGGGTTTAAACCTGAGGGATGCTGCCGAGCAGGGTATTGAGGTAGAGGTAACCCAATACGATCTATCGGATTTGGATCGTGCGATTGCCGATAACGATGCTCATGGCTATATCCAGGTACTCACGGTTCCCGGCAAAGACCGCATTCTCGGCGCGACTATTGTCGGGCCTCAGGCTGGGGAGTTGATCAATGAGTTTGTACTGGCGATGAAACATAACTTGGGTCTGAATAAGCTACTGGGAACCATTCGCAGTTATCCGACCCTGAGCGAGGGCAATCGGTTTGTTGCTGGGGAGTGGAAGCGCAAGCATGTGCCGCATAGATTGTTGGCGATCTTGCAGCGTTATTTGGGGCGTAATCTCAAAGGCTGAGGCATCTAGCCTGAGCGCTCTTCCTCCAAGCGCTCCTTATCCAAGCACAGTTCATTCAAGTGCTCTAATCCAAGCTATGTTCTTCACTGCTGGCATAGTCAGGCATGGTTTCTTTGGCGGCCACAGACTGGGGATCGATATGAATAATGATCTCGGAGCCGGGGAAGGCTGAGAGGATTCGCGCTTCCACTTCATCCGATATCTTATGGGCGGCCATCAGGCTGAGGTCATCGTCCAGCTCGAGATGCAGCTGAATAAAGGTCATGGTCCCAGAGTGGCGCGAGCGCAGATCGTGAAGTCCACGAGTGCTGGGGTGAGCCAGAACCAAAGCTTTAATGCTGTCGCGATCTTCGTCCGGCAGTTCACGATCCATCAGGTGATCGTAGGAGGTAATAATAATTTCCCGCGCACTGTAGAAAATATAAACCCCTATCACGGCAGCAAAAATACCATCGAAACCGGGATAGCCTAGGCTCACCAGTATCAATGCAATAATCACGCTGCCATTGACCATCAGGTCGGTGCGGTAGTGCAGGGCGTCGGCTTTAATCGCTGTGGAATTAGTCTTGCGGATCACATGCTGCTGAAAGCTCAGTAAGCCCAGCGTCGCAACAATCGAAATCACCATAACAACTATGCCCAGCTGAACGGACTCGACGGCTACTGGATTGATAATGTGGTCGATGGCTTCAAAGAGTAAAAACCCAGCAGAACCAGCGATAAGCAGAGACTGACTTAAACCGGCCAGTGCTTCGGCTTTGCCGTGACCAAAGCGATGTTCTTTATCTGCTGGCGTCAGGGCATGGCGCACGGCGACCAGATTGATCATGGAGGCCAGGGCGTCGAGCATGGAGTCGATAAGGGTGGCGAGCAGGCTGACGGAGCCCGATGCACCCCAGGCAGCGAGCTTTAAGGCAATCAAGACCAGGGCCACAGAGGTTGAGGCGTAGGTCGCCAGGCGCAGTAGACGCGCAGTCTCCTGGGGAGGCAGTTGATTGATGGTTGAGGCGGGTTCACTCATGGCTGTCACTTATAACTCTAGTGTTTTGATGCTGTGCAGTTTAGCAAATTAATCCCATCAGCCCCTAGGAAAACCCCTGCAGCAGACTGTTCAAAAATTGATAGCCCAGTGGAGTTGCCTGATAGCGGCGATTGTTCACTTCCAATAGTCCCTGAGACTGCAGCTTTGCTACCTGCTTGGCAATACTTGAAGCCGGCAGGCCGGTGCGCGGGGTGAAGTAGTCAGCACTAAGACCTTCCCGCAGGCGCAGACCATTCATCATAAACTCCACGGCGAGCTCGTCTGCGGGGATCGGTTTGTGTTGCGCCAGTGTCAGTGGATCTCGGGCCAGATAGTTATCTGGCTGGCGGGTTTTGTTGCTGCGCAGAATGGAGTTTTCAGCGGGCATGGTGATTTTGCCATGGGCGCCGGCGCCTATGCCCAAATAGTCACCAAACTGCCAGTAGTTCATATTGTGCTGGGAGGCTCGTCCCGGCTGGGCAAAGGCGGAGACCTCGTACTGTGCATAACCGCCGCTGTCGAGCAGCTCCATACCAGCTTGCTGTATATCCACCAGAGCGTCTTCCTCCGGCAGTTGCGGCGGCCTTGAGTAGAACTCGGTATTGGGTTCGATAGTCAGCTGGTACCAAGAAATATGCGGCGCGCCACTGTCGCTGGCCAGCTGCAGATCTCTCCGTGCCTGTTCAACAGTCTGACCTGAGAGGCCATGCATCAGGTCGAGATTAAAGTTATCAAAGCCCGCTCGCCGTGCGGTTTCAATGGCCGATAGGGCTTGAGTGCCGTCGTGAATGCGACCCAGTTTTAGCAGGTACTGATCATTAAAACTCTGGATGCCAATGGACAGGCGATTGACTCCGGCACTGCGAAAGCCACTAAACTTTTCCTGCTCTACAGTACCCGGATTGGCTTCGAGGGTGATTTCTATATCTGGCTCAAAGCCAATAATACGTTCCGCGGCGTCGAGTATTTGGCCAATACCCGCAGCTGAAAACAAACTGGGGGTGCCGCCACCAAAAAAGATCGAGGTCAATTTTCTACCCTGAGCCCATTTCTGATCCTGCTGCAGGTCCGCAATCAGCGCCTTGATATAGGCCTGTTCCGGGATCTCTGGGGCCGCAGTGTGAGAGTTAAAGTCACAGTAGGGGCATTTGCGCACACACCAGGGTATGTGCACATAGAGAGAGAGGGGCGGGAGTTCCAGTGCGCTGTTGATTGGGAGGCCTGTTTGTTGTAGAGCGATCTAAGTAGGCTGCGTATTGGCTGCAGCACTTTCGAGTAAGGTGTCGGATAAAGTATCGGATAAATTGCCGGCTAACTTTGTCAGTAGCTCGCGGATAGCTTTGCCGCGGTGACTGATGCGGTTTTTTTCCTGCTTGTCGATTTCCGCAGCATGGCAGTTTAACGCTTGCACATAAAACAGTGGATCATATCCAAAACCGCCGTCGCCCTTGGCCTCCAGTGCAATATGTCCCTCCCAGCTGCCCTGACAGATAATCGGTGTCGGGTCAGTGGCATGACGCATATAGACAATCACGCACTGATAGCGAGCGCTGCGCTGTTCCAGCGGGGCATCGCCCAGTACTTCGAGGAGCTTTTTATTGTTGCTGGCGTTGTTGGCCTGTGGACCTGCGAAACGTGCGGAATAGATGCCAGGTGCGCCATTGAGTAGATCCACTTCCAGGCCCGAGTCATCGGCGATTGCTGGCATGCCTGATATCAGCGCTGCATTGCGCGCTTTGAGAATGGCATTCTCGACAAAGCAGAGTCCGGTCTCTTCCACATCCTCTATGCCCAGTTCCTGTTGAGGGACTATTTGCATATCGAGTTCGGCCAGCATGTCGTTAAGTTCTTTAATTTTTCCGGCATTGCTGCTGGCCAATACAATTTTCAATCGATGTTCCTCGGCTTATGGGGGGCTTCTTTAGTCGTGCTGCACTCTAGTCCTGATACATTTTAGTCGTGATACATTTTTTTCTGGAACTTCAGATCATAAGCGGGCTTCTTTGGATCGGCGCGCACCGAGATTTTAAAGGTTAAAAGATCTTCATTTTCAAATTCGAAGGGGGCCAGATAATAGACCGCATCCTGTTCCCGCACTTCGACAAATTCAAGCGTCTGACTCATCTGAAAAATATTGTAAACCTTGCCTGTGATCACCGCGGATTTACCAGTTCCTAAGCCCTTCACCACGGCTATATTGACCAGCCCTTTGTCTTTGCCGCGAACAATTTGATTGGCCACTGCTACATCTGGATCTATAAAGGTGCTGTTAAAGGCGCTAAAGAAGATCTTGTTGTCGCCCACTTTTTTGAAGATTTTGTCGTTGGCCACAGCGGCCGCGGGCAGTGCTAAAGACAAAATAGATAGTAGTATGAATAAATATTTCATTGGCTTAATCCTCCATGGTGGGCCAAGAGACCCGAAAAGTATTATTTGCTGAGATGATAAACCGCGGTTTCGGCAAATAGATTGGGCCACAGGTTTTTGAGTTGCCGATCGAGAAAATGTTCACCGACAAACTGTTTACGTAGAATTTTTATATTTCGCTCACGGCACAGGGCTTCAAAGTCACTGTAGGTAAAAAAGTGAATGTTGGGGGTGTCATACCATTGGTAGGTCAGCTGTTTGGTTACGGGCATGCGACCGCGCAAGGTAAGGTAGGCACGGGCTTTCCAGTGACCGAAGTTGGGGAAGGTGATTACGCACTGAGTGCCGATTCTCAACATCTCATCGAGCACCAGATGTGGAAAGCGCATGGCCTGCAGTGCCTGGGTCATAATCACAGTGTCGAAACTGTCATCGGCAAAATTGGCCATGCCATTGTTGAGATCCTGTTCCACAACATTGACGTCTTTTGCCAAGCACTGGTTGATGGAGTCTGGATCGATCTCAAGGCCGTAGCCGCGGATATTTAGATCTTTTTGGAGTTGCGCGAGCAATGTGCCGTCGCCACAACCTAGATCGAGAACTCGGGAGTTGGGTTTGACCCAGGAGTAGATCGAATCATTTATTTGGCGAGTGCTTTCGGCCTGGTTCATGCTGCGCCCTCCAGTTTGTCGGCGACCTTGCTCAGATAGTTACCCAACACTTGCTCGTAGCGCGGGTTGGGCAGAAGGAAGGCATCGTGGCCCTGGTCGGAATCAATCTCGGCGAAGGAGACATTTTTCCCGGCGGCAATTAGGGCATCGGTAATCTCCCGTGAGCGCTTCGGCGAAAAACGCCAGTCGCTGCTAAAGGCCACCACCAGAAAATCACAATTGGCATGACTAAAGGCCTGCACCGGATCGTTTTGATACTCCCGGGACAGGTCGAAGTAATCGAGCATCTTGGTGATTAAAATATAGGCATTGGCATCAAAGTCACCGGAGAACTTCTCTCCCTGATAGTTGAGATAGCTTTCAATCTGGAATTCGATAGGTGCGGCTTCGCCTTGGTCAAAGGTTCCGGAGCGCAACTCGCGACCAAACTTTTGCCCCATGAGTTCATCGGACAGATAGGTGACATGGCCGATCATCCGCGCCAGTGCCAGGCCGCGGCGGGGTGCAGTATTGTTCTGTAGATAGTTGCCCTCACAGAAGTCTGGATCCGACTGAATGGCGCGGCGGGCCAGCTCATTAAAGGCGATATTCTGTGCCGTCAGTTTCATCGATGAAGCAATCACAATGCTATTGGCTAGCTTGTCCGGATGCTCCAGGGCCCAACGCATGGCCTGCATGCCGCCAAGACTACCGCCGATAACTGCCGCCCAGCATTCAATGCCGAGGTGTTCCATCAGTAGCCGTTGTGATTCCACCCAGTCTCTGGCGCGGAGTACTGGGAACTCTGCGCCCCAGGGCTCGTCGCTTTCGGGATTGATGGTGGTGGGGCCGGTGCTGCCAAAGCAGCTACCGATATTGTTTAGGGAGACAATAAAAAAGCGATTGGTGTCCATGGCTTTGCCGGGACCTATATAGCTGTCCCACCAGCCGGGTTTTTCATCGCCAGCATAAAAGCCGGCGGCGTGATGGCTGCCGCTCAGGGCATGGCAGATTAGCAGGGCATTACTTTTATCGGCATTCAGGGTGCCATAGGTCTCAACCATCAGCTCATGGCTTGGCAGCACGACGCCGCAGGCCAAGGTGAGGGGCGTTTCGATAAGAATTTTTTCCGCCTTTACCAAGCCGACGGAGGATGCACTTATGTCTGATGTCATTAACTGATTTCTCTGAGAGTTCGCTCTTAGTTATAGTTTGTTGAGTCTAAGAGGCTGCCTAGTTTAACGCAACTTTCCAGGCAGGCTTTTAATAAACAGCCGCTGGAGCTAATAAACAGCAGCATCGGCTATTTTTAATCTTTGAATTGTCGGCTAGACTGACGCTTCAACTTTGCCCGGATAAAAAAGCATGATTTATAAAAAATTGGGAAACACTGATATAGAAGTGTCGTTGGTTGGTTTGGGGACTATGACCTACGGCGAACAAAACACCTCAGACGAAGCGGGTGAGCAGATGGATTACGCAGTTGCACAGGGCATTAACTTGCTCGATGTTGCTGAGATGTATCCGGTGCCGCCAAAGCCTGAGACCGCTGGATTGACCGAGAGCTACGTCGGCGATTGGCTGCGACAGACGGGTAAGCGCAAAGATGTGGTTCTGGCGACCAAGGTTGCCGGCCCCTCAAGCGCCCTTGGCGTAACCCATATTCGAGACGGTTCACGACTCAACGCCGACCATATTCGCCGTGCTGTTGAAGGTTCTCTGGAGCGCCTACAGACCAATCACATCGACCTCTATCAGGTTCATTGGCCTGAGCGTGCGACTAACTATTTTGGTCAGCGGGGCTATACCCACAGACCCCATCTCGATGGCATAGCCATTGAAGAGACATTTGCTGCCCTGGCACAGATGGTGGACGAGGGCTTGATCGGACATATAGGTATCTCCAACGAGACGCCTTGGGGTGTGATGGAATATCTGCGTTTGGCTCGCGAGCTGGATCTGCCGCGCATTGCCACTATTCAGAACCCCTACAGTATTCTTGGCCGATCATTTGAGAATGGTCTCGCTGAGATGTGCATTCGTGAAGAGGTGGGTTTGTTGGCCTATTCGCCGTTGGCCTTTGGTGTGCTCAGTGGCAAGTATATGCACGGCGCTATGCCTGAGGGTTCGCGCATTAAGCTGTTCCCACGCTTTGCGCGCTACAGTGGCACCAATTCACAGGCTGCCACAGAGGCCTATTACGAGGTGGCGAAAAAGCATGGCCTGAGTCTGGTTGAGCTGTCTCTGGCGTTTGTCTGCCAGCAGCCCTTTGTCGCCAGCTGCCTGATCGGCGCAACCACCATGGAGCAGCTCAAGCAAAATATTGATGCCTGCCAGGTGGCACTGTCTGATGAAGTCAAAGCGGACCTGGATGCGGTCTATCAACAGTATCCAGATCCGGCGGTTTAGACTCTAGTTAGCCTAACCCAACTGACTTAACCGACTAAGGATTGCACTGAGCCGCCAAGGACTGGCAGCAGTTTGTTGCGGATAATCATCAGGCTGAGAATCGCCACCATGGGCGAGATATCCATCATCCCGATCGGCGGGATAAAGCGCCGAAAGGGGCGCAGGTAGGGTTCGACAATCTGACCCACCAACTGCACTGAGGGATGGCTGGTTGTGCCCACCCAGCTGGAGATGGCAAGAATAAAGATGCCCCAGAAATACACTTCGATTAGGGCATAGAGCAGATCAAAGGCGGCCACTGGGATATACATAATAATGTCCAATAACCCGACACCGCTGGTCAGTCCCATAATCAAATAAAACGACCACTTGACCAAGATCGCTGCCACCAGAACCGCCAGGTTAAGGGTTCCAAAGGTCGGCAAGACTTTGTTCAGGGGGTTTACGACTGGCGCTGTCAGCTTAAAGATGGTCTGGGAGATCGGATTGTAAAAGTCCGCTTGAACCAGTTGTAGCAGCAGTCGAACCAGTAGCAAAAAGCTACAGATCTGTACCGCTAGGCTGAGAATGTAAATCGGCGTTCCGCCAAGTGCGTTCATAAAAAGTCCTTAGGGTTGCTGGTTCTTTTGAAAATCTGTTTTAAAGAGAGCTGCTCACGGAGAGCTATTTAGCAAACTCTTCGGCCATCTCCCGAGCGCGATTGCGCGCTGACTCCATAGCCTGACGAAATGTATCTTCCACATCCAGCGACTGGAATGTTGAAATCGCCGCTCTGGTGGTGCCCCCAGGTGATGACACCTGTAGGCGCAACTCAGTGGTGCTGTGTTCGCTAGTGCTGGCCATCTTTGCTGCGCCTAGTGCCGTCTGTATGGTCAGCTCGCGGGCGACTTGCTCGGACAGACCCAACTCTTGACCGACTTTCTGCATGGTTTCCATCATCAGAAAAAAGTAGGCTGGTCCGCTTCCGGATACCGCAGTCACGGCATCGATCTGAGCTTCATCATCAACCCAGCAAGAGATACCCACAGCATTGAAAATGGCTTCAACGGATGCCTTTTCCACGTCACTGACCAGCTTATTGGCGAATAGGCCTGCAGCACCGCAGCGGACCATTGAGGGTGTGTTGGGCATCACTCTGACTACGGCGCGGTCTTCACCGAGCCATTCTTCAAGGTTGCTCAGTTGAATGCCCGCGGCCACCGAGACTACTACTGCGTCGGGGCTGATTGAACGAGTCAGATCTGCAATCACAGCACCCATAACCTGGGGCTTGACCGCCATTACCACTATGTCAGCACCGGCCACAGCCGCGTGATTGTCTGAGGTTGTGGCAATGCCATAGGTCTGCTGCAGGCGCTGACACTTCTCTGCGCCGCGATTGCCGACACAGATTTGCTCGGGCTGAAAGCCATTGGCCAACATGCCGCCAATAATGCTTGAGGCCATATTGCCGCCGCCAATAAATGCGATCTTACTCATTACTTTTGCTCCCTTTTGCCAAATATATCAGTACCTACGCGAACCATTGTCGAACCCTGTGAAATAGCCGCCTCAAGATCCCCGGACATGCCCATGGAGAGGGTATCCAGTTTCTCTGAATTGTCCAGTGACTGGTTGATCTGTTCACGCAGTTGAGCGAGTTTGTGAAACGCCGCCTGCTGTTTTTGAAAGCTGATCTCTGCCCGGGGAATCGCCATCAGTCCTCGCAGTCGCAAGTTGGGTAACTTGGCTATTTGCAGTGCGATGGGCAGCAGGCCATCGGCGGCAAATCCAGACTTGCTCTGCTCATTGTCAATATTCACCTGCAGGCAGATATTCAGTGGCCCCAGTGATTCCGGGCGCTGATCGTTAAGGCGCTGTGCGATCTTTAAGCGGTCGACACTGTGCACCCAGCTGAAATGTTCAGCTGCATTGCGGGTTTTGTTGGATTGCAGCGGGCCGATAAAATGCCAACAGAGGTTTTCACCCTCTAATTGGGCAATTTTATCCAGCGCTTCCTGAAGATAATTCTCGGCAAAATGGGCCTGGCCAGCGCCCATGGCTTGACGAATATCCTCAACTGGGCGGGTCTTGCTCACCGCCAGTAAAAGTATCTCGTTGGGGTCGCGTCCGTAGTCAGCTGCGCTCTGATCTATACGTTTACTTACATCGGCAATGTTATTTTCAATCTTTGGCATATACTTATCAAGTTATTGAGAGTTTGACGGACATTGTTACGAACAGTCTAACGGACCATTTATTGCCGCAAGGATTAAGCGAGAAAAGCATGGATATAACGGAGTTATTGGCCTTTAGCGCCAAAGAGGGTGCCTCAGATTTACATATTTCCGCAGGGCTTCCCCCAATTATTAGAATGGATGGCGATATGCGGCGGATCAACTTGCCGCCCATGGAGCATCGTCAAGTCCACAGTTTGATCTACGAAATAATGAATGACAAGCAGAGAAGGGATTATGAAGAGTTTCTGGAAACAGGTTTCTCTTTTGATGTGCCTGGAATCGCTAGCTTTCGTGTCAATGTGTTCTATCAAAACCGCGGTGCGGCGGCGGTATTTCGAACCATTCCCTCCAATGTGCTGACCCTTGAACAGCTCGGTATGGGGGATATCTTTAAAAAGCTGGCGCTGATGCCGCGAGGCCTAGTGCTGGTGACCGGCCCTACGGGCTCGGGCAAGTCGACCACCTTGGCGGCCATGGTGGATTCCGTAAACGACAATCGCTACGACCATATTTTGACCATCGAAGACCCCATAGAATTTGTTCATCAGAGCAAAAAATACCTAGTCAATCAGCGTGAAGTGCACCGCGATACCCATGGTTTTACTGAAGCCCTGCGCTCTGCCTTGCGTGAAGATCCGGATGTTGTCTTGGTCGGTGAGCTGCGTGATCTTGAGACGATTAGGTTAGCGCTTACAGCCGCGGAAACCGGTCACCTGGTGTTTGGCACCTTGCACACCACCTCGGCGGCCAAGACCATCGACCGGATTGTCGATGTGTTTCCCGGGGGTGAAAAACCGATGATTCGCTCGATGCTCTCGGAATCCTTGCAGGCGGTGATATCGCAAACCCTATTGAAAAAAATCGGCGGCGGTCGTGTCGCAGCCCACGAGATCATGATTGGCACACCGGCGATCCGCAATTTGATTCGCGAAGACAAGGTGGCGCAGATGTATTCTGCGATCCAAACCGTCGGTGCCCTGGGTATGCAGACCCTCGATCAATGCTTGCGGAGCCTAGTGAGCCAGCGCCTGATCAGCATAGATGTGGCCCGTGAAAAAGCCAAAATGCCAGATAGTTTTTAAGGAGAAAAACCATGTCAGCCCAGACATTTGAAAATCTGGTTAACTATATGGCCAAGAAAAAGGCCTCAGATCTGTTTATCACCGTTGGCCTGCCACCCTGCCTTAAACTCAATGGCTCAGTGATGCCGGTGAGTAAAAACAAGCTCTCCCAAGCAGATTGCGAAGAGTTTGTGCTCGGCACCATGAATGCCGAGCAGCAAATAGAATTCAAAAAAAATAAAGAACTTAACTTTGCTGTGGTCAGTGAAAGTGCCGGACGCTTTAGGGCCAGTGCCTTTTATCAGCGCGGCGAGATTGGCATGGTGCTGCGGCGTATTGAAACGCAAATTCCGTCGCCAGATTCATTGCTGTTGCCGCCGATTTTAAAAGAGCTGGTAATGAACAAACGCGGCATAGTTATTTTTGTTGGCGCCACCGGTACCGGTAAGTCCACTTCGCTGGCGGCACTGATCGGCCATCGTAATAAAAACAGCCGCGGCCACATAGTCTCCATTGAAGATCCCATTGAATTTGTTCATGAGCACCAGGGCTGCATTATTACCCAGCGGGAAGTGGGGGTGGATACCGAGTCTTTTGATGTGGCGCTGAAAAACACGCTGCGTCAGGCTCCAGACGTTATTTTGATCGGCGAGATTCGCACACCGGAAACTATGCAACACGCCATTACCTTTGCCGAGACCGGCCATTTGGTGCTGGCAACACTGCACGCCAATAACGCCAATCAGGCTCTCGATCGCATCAGCCATTTCTTTCCTGCAGATCGCCACGATCAGATGTGGATGGATCTGTCCCTGAATATGTGCGGCATTGTGGCGCAGCAGTTGGTGCCGACTCTGGAGGGCAAGGGTCGTCGAGCGGCTATTGAAGTGCTGCTCAATACACCCTTGGTGGCGGATACTATCCGCAAGGGAGAGGTGCATAAATTAAAAGAAATTATGGGCAACTCCACCGAGCACGGCATGCAGACTTTTGATCAGGCGCTCTACGAGCTCTATGTTGAAAAGCAGATTAGTTATGAGAATGCTATCGCCCATGCGGACTCAAAGAATGATCTGCGGTTGATGATCAAGATGCAGTCAGAGAATTATGTGGAGCAGCTTGGGGCCAGTGCTAATGATTTATCCATTGAGGAAGATACTTCGGATAAGCTGCGCTGGTAGCAAAGATTGCAAAAAGGGCTTGTAGCAAGGGCTTTGCAGAAAGAGCTTTTTATGAGCTCTGTTTAGATAGCCCTAGGGCGCGCAGCCAATCGACGGCGTGTCGAGCCAGCTTTGCAGGATCAGTGACGCAGCTATATGGTCAATCTTAGTGAGATCCTCTGTTCCCTGATCTCGGCCTATAGATTTGGCCTCACGGCTGGTCAGGCGCTCATCGACCATTTCCACTTCAACCGCGAAACGACCCTGTAGGCGACGGGCAAATTTACGCGCTCGATTACTCAGATCACTTTCACTGTCATCCATATTTAACGGTAGTCCCACAACCACCAGATCCGGCTGCCATTCTTTAAGTAGCTTCTCCACCTGAGCCCATTTGGGAATGCCGTCCACGGCCTTGAGTATCATCAGGCCAGTGGCGGAGGAGGTCAGAGTTTGCCCGCTGGCAACGCCGATCTGCTTGAGGCCAAAGTCAAAGCCCAGCAGTCTTTTATGGTTGCCGGGCTCAGGCATGGCCAGCTTGATGGGATAGCATGCGCAAATCTAAACCAATACTCAGTGCCGCCGCTGAAGCCCGTTTGCCACAGTCCGTATTAAACAGGATCTCGGCTTCGGCGGGGATTGTCAGCCAGCTATTTTCTCCCAGTTCCCGCTCCAGTTGCCCGGCTTCCCAGCTTGAGTAACCGAGGGTTACCAGAGAGTCTTTGGGGCCTTTGCCCAGAGCCATATCGGTAAGGATGTCACGGGATGCGGTGAGGCACACCTCATCGGAGATGGTCAGTGTTGACTCCCATTGCTGCTCGCAGTTGGCGTGGAGAATAAAACCACGGTCCCGCTGCACTGGGCCGCCATCAAATAGCAGTGGCCGCCCGCACTCGTCCTGATACTCCAGTTTCAGCTGATCAAAGATGGCTTTCACCGGAATGTCCATCTGCTGATTGATAATCAGGCCCATGGCGCCGTCTGAATTGTGCTCGCAAATATAGACCACGGAGTCTGAAAATGTCGGATCATCGAGACCCGGCATGGCCAGCAAGAAGTGGTTTTTAAGGCTGCTTATTTTTTTTGGTTTTAAGGTTTCCATAGACCGCAATATGGGGTTTTAGCGGCATAAACTCAAGCGTTGAATCGGATTAGTTTGTGGTCAGTACATTGTTAGGCTGATATTGCCAGGTGCGGATAATGTGTATCTCGTCGCGGTTGCGCAGCTCTTTGGGGAAGGGATTAAACGGCGAGGCCAGTTGCACAGAGTGGATAGCGGCTTGATCTAGTAAGCGCGAACCCGAGCCTTTAGAGACTTCAATACGTTTAATACGGCCATCAGCGAGTAGCACTACAACCAATTGCACCTGGCCAAAAATGCCCTGAGAACGAGCCTCTGTGGGGTAATTAACATTACCGATCTGCTCTACTGTCTCTTCGAAATAATGCATATAAGCCGCTGCATCTGCCGACTTGGCTGATACTGAGGTCATGCGCAGCACTCGCGGAAGGTTGTTGTAGGCTCGCTTTAAGCGGTCTAGCTCTGCCTCTATGGCACCGACATCTGGCTGGGTGGATTCCTGCTGATCCAAATTAGGTTGTTCATTGGGTATATCCGCTTTAGCATTATTGCCTTCATCACTGTGACTCAAGAGAATCTGTTCGGCGGAGTTAGAGCGCTGCTGCTCGGCGGGCGGCCGCTGTCCTTGCTCTTGGGGTTGCAGAAGCTGCTGCTTCTTGTCGGTTCCCATCTGATTAGTCTGGGCAATAAAGTCTGCTTGATCTGGGGCTTCGTCGCTGTGGTGCTGGGCGAGGGTGACATCTATGGACTGGCTGGGAGGAGAGCCCGCTGGCATGACAAAGCTCAAGCCAATCAGCAGCAGGCCATGGCCCACCAGTGCCACTGAGAATGTATTGCGCAGGCGTTGCTGGCTGGTATTCCACAGGCCATCGATCAGGCTATCCATCGCTCAGGTTATCCATTAATTATGCTATTCATCTACAGGGCTATCCATCTACAGGGCTATCCATTGCTCAGATCGTTCATCGCTCAGGCTGCCAATTGCTTAGGCTGTTCATCACTGCTAGTGACCTTTTTGATCAAGTCTTGCACTTATGGCCTTTATAAGGCGCTCGCCAATCTTAGTGTCTTCAGCATTATCAATCTCGCGAATACAGGTGGGGCTAGTGACATTAATTTCTGTGAGGTAGTCGCCAATCACGTCGAGGCCGACAAAAATCAGTCCGCGTTGTTTTAAGGTTGGAGCAATCTGCTGTGCAATCCACATATCCCGCTCACTGAGTGGCTGCACAACACCGCGACCACCGGCGGCAAGGTTGCCGCGAAAATCACTGCCTGTTGGAATGCGCGCCAGACAGAAGGGAATTATCTCGCCATCGACCACCAGAATGCGCTTATCGCCCTGGGAGATTTGAGGCATAAACTTCTGCGCCATAATCGTCTCAGTACCGTATTGGGTCACGGTCTCGAGAATCACATTGAGGTTTTGATCGCCCTCTTTGACGCGGAAAATCGAAGTGCCCCCCATGCCATCAAGTGGCTTGTAGACCACATCCTGGTGCTCGGCCAAAAAGCCTTTCAGTCGAGCCTGGTCACGGCTGACTAACAGCGGCGGCACGCACTGAGGAAACTCTGTGGCAAACATCTTTTCATTGCAGTCACGCAGGCTCTGGGGCTTGTTAACCACCAGTGAGCCGCGTCGTTCCGCAGCTTCAAGAATATAGGTTGAATAGATAAATTCGCTGTCGAAGGGCGGGTCTTTACGCATGATCAAGACATCCATCTCTTCCAGAGCGGCGTCGCGGCTGTTCCCCAGTTCGAACCATTTGTCGGAGTCATTAAAGACCTTTAGGGGGCGTAGCCGGGCCTTGGGCCCGCTGTTATCTATATACAGATCACACTGCTCCATATAGAAGAGATCAAACCCCTGGGCCTGTGCTGCCAGCAAGATTGCCAAGGTTGAATCCTTGGTAAACGAAATGGATTGGATGGGGTCCATAATGACGCCGAGCGATGTGCCCATAAAATGACAGCCTTAGGTTGATATTTGCGCTATAACTAAGTGTGGCAACGGAGATGGCCGATGCCCTGAAAAATTCTGTGACCTATAAATCAATTCTTTTATTAAGTTTAGAGGCTTGTGGATTATATATTACAAGTGTGTTTAAAATTCCATAAGTTCAGTGACATTGGCAGTACTTAATGCGTTAAGTGGTTTTAAATTGGTGATAATATGGATGTTCAGGGCCTGAAAGTCCTTGTCATAGATGACAGTAATACAATAAGACGTACCGCAGAAACGCTGCTGGCAAAAGCTGGCTGTGATGTTTCTCCAGCGTCAGACGGTTTCGACTCCCTGTCGAAAATTGTCGATATCAGACCCGATCTGATTTTCATTGACATCATGATGCCGCGTCTAGATGGCTATCAAACCTGTGCACTCATCAAAAACAACCCCGACTACAAATCTACCCCAGTCATTATGCTGTCGAGCAAGGATGGTCTTTTCGACAAGGCTAAAGGCCGTATTGTCGGTGCCGATGACTACCTGACTAAGCCCTTTGGTCGGGCTGAACTACTTGATGTACTAGAAAAACATACCCAAAACTAACTATGAGCTGCTTTCTACCCAAAGTTAGCCGCCTATGGAACAGTTAGAGGCCAAAGAAAAACCCAAGGCAAAGGCTCGCGAGCAGGCTGGAAAAGTCTGGCTGCTCGGTGCCTCTGCTAGAGGCCTGCCGGCGATACGTCAATTTTTAAGTCGAATTGCTCCGCGCGATGACCGGGCTTTCGTCTATGCTCAACATATAGCGGTGCAGCAAATGGGGGTTTTATTGAAAATGATAGAAACCCATACAGGCTGGCCCGCAAGAGTGCCGTTGACAGGGCAGCTGGTAAAACCCGGCACAGTTACGGTGATATCACCAGAGTTTGAAACCCGAATTAGCAAACAGGGTTGGGTGTTGCGATTCTCTTCTCCCTGGCAAGGTCAATACGCACCCTCGATTGATCAGTTAGCAAATCGTTTGGCCTTGCTCTACCGGCGCGATTGCGGAGCAATTATATTTACCGGCATGGGTGATGATGGTGCCCGAGGCTGTCAGGCAATCAAGCAGTACGCGGGCCAGGTTTGGGTTCAGGAGCCAAGTGATTTTATGGTGCCTGCTATGCCTCAAGCAGTGATGCAGCGTTGTAAAACTGATTTTGTCGGGACTGTCGAAGAGCTTGCTGAAAGATTAAATACGGATGTTGTTCAAATGGAGGCCTGTAGCCAATGAGTATGTTTTTTCTAGATCAAAAGAATCCTATTGCCCAAGTCGACTGCCTGTCGATCAATATTGGGAAATCAAATTTGTTGGTTCCCATGCCCGCCATCGCCGAAATTATTCTCAATCAGGAGCTTATTGCCGACGAGGGCAAGCCGCAATGGATGTGTGGCTGGATTAAGTGGCGCAACCTCACTATCCCACTGATTGATTTTGCCGCGCTACAGCATGCCACGCCCTGTTCAGATTTCGGCAGCAGTACACGTATTGTGGTGTTAAACAGTCTGGTGGAGGGCCATGAGCATCGCTACTACGCGATTATGTGTAAAGGCTTCCCGCATACTATTCGAGTCGAAGAAGACAGTGCTCTGTCGGCCCAGGACAAAGTGGAAATTGCCACCTGTATCAGTGTCAGCTTTGATCTCGATGGCCAACATCTGGACCTGCCTGATTTCGAAGAGATTGAAACCCATCTGCGCAGTATCCCGCACAACCATTAATTAACCCGCCCCCCAACACAAGACAACAGCTACTCTGCAACCTGGCGGGGTGGGTGACTTGCCGTCCACAGATTAGTAGTATTAAGCAGCCTGTCTCGATGTTAGTCTTATAGTTGAAAAAAATAACAACAATTAAAAAACTAAAAATTAGCGCTACAGATTAAGGAATAGAGCATGAATGGCTTAATGATGGACTCCCAGCTGACCATAACGTCAATAATGAAACACGCTGACCGAATTAACGGCAACAGCGAAATTGTTTCAGTAACCGGCGACAACCCACTGCACAAATACACCTATAAAGATGCCTTCCGCCGTGTGCGCCAGATGGCTAACGCGCTACAGAAGCTGGGTTTTGAGCCAGGAGACAGAATTGCCACTCTAGCCTGGAATGACTACCGTCACTTTGAGCTCTATTACGCAATCTCCTGTTCAGGGCAAGTTTGTCACACCGTTAATCCGCGCCTATTCCCCGAGCAGATCGACTTTATTATCAATCATGCGGAAGATAAGTTTATCTTCACTGATCCCATGTTTGTGCCGCTACTGGAGCAACTTCAGGACAAGCTGCCCAAGGTTCAAGGCTATGTAGTGATGACTGATGCGGCACATATGCCGGAGACTAGCCTTAAAAATGCCCATTGCTACGAGACCTTTATTGAAGGTGAATCAGATAGCTTTGATTGGCCAGAGCTGGAAGAGAACAGCGCCAGCTCCATGTGTTACACCTCGGGCACCACGGGAAATCCCAAAGGTGTTCTCTACAGTCATCGCAGCACCGTGTTGCATTCCATTGTTGGCTCAACGCCGGATGTGATGAACCTCTCCGAGAAAGATGTGGTGATGCCAATCGTACCGATGTTCCACGTTAATGCCTGGGGAACAGCCTACAACGGCCCCATGGTTGGCGCCAAGCTAGTGTTCCCAGGGCCGAAAATGGCCGACGGTGAAACACTGACCAGGCTGATTAACTCAGAGAAAGTGAACTACTCCCTAGGCGTGCCCACAGTTTGGCTAGCTCTGGTGGGTTACCTTAATGCCACCGGAAAAACCATAGAGTCGCTTAATTCTGTGGTCTCTGGTGGTTCCGCATGCCCACTGTCACTAATGCAGGAAATGGAACGCTACGGCGTGATCGTGCATATGGGTTGGGGTATGACTGAAATGAGTCCCCTGGGATCCTACAACCGCCCTCAGGAGTGGATGCAGGATGGCACCCAAGAAGAGCAGGATACCTGGCGCGTTCGCGCTGGCCGTGTGGTCTTTGGTGTTGAGATGAAAATTGTCGACGGTGACAACAATGAGTTGCCCTGGGATGGCGTTGCCTCTGGTGTGTTGCTGGTGAAAGGCCCCTGGGTCTGTAGCGGCTACTACCGTCTCGACGACAAGCCAGCAGTAGATGAAGATGGCTGGTTTAATACCGGTGATATGGCTGCAATTGATGAACAGGGTTATGTGACTATTACTGACCGCATTAAAGACGTGATTAAATCCGGTGGCGAGTGGATCAGCTCAATCGATGTTGAAAATGCCGCCATGGGCCATCCAGATGTTCAAGAGGCCGCCGTTATTGGCGTGTCGGATCCGAAGTGGACCGAGCGGCCACTGCTAATTGTTATTCCTGTGGAAGGATCCAGCCCTGATAAGCAGGCTATTCTAACTTCTCTCGAGGGCAAGATCGCCAAGTGGTGGATACCTGGAGACTGTGTTTTTGTCGAAGAGATTCCCCACACAGCAACCGGCAAAATCAGCAAGAAAGATCTGCGCGACCAGTTTAAGGACTATGCCTACTCTTGAGCGTCAACCGATTGGTAGAGTCTGACGTTGTTATAGGCTCTACTAATTAATGAAGAGATGGTTTTATGCGTAATTTACTGATTTTTACACTGCTGACCGGGTTCTCTCTGGGAGCTTTGGCGGATCACCACGGCGGTGATCAGGATGGTAAAGCTCGTCATCATAAAGGCCTGTTTAAGCATGCGGATAAAGATGGCAATGGTGCCGTTTCCACTGAGGAGCACGAATTGGCGTTGGAGAAAATGGCCGATAAGCGCCGTGAGCGTTTCTCGAAAATGGACAGCGATGGTGATGGCTCTTTAACCCGAGAAGAAGCTCGTGCAGCCAAACAGCAGCATCGAGAAAAAATGAAAGAAAAGCGCCAGCAAAAAGACAATTAAGCAGTAATAAGTAGTCAGCCGTAGAAAGACCATTTGGAAACAGATGGTCTTTTTTGATTTCTGGGGTTTCTTAACCCTCAAGCCCCTTTGATAGGCAAAGTATTTGCACCCTATACCGAAGTCACGCATGATTACGCCTGAATTGACTCCTGGTGTTATATGACTGAATTTTTAATTGCTCCATCCATCCTATCTGCCAACTTTGCCCGTCTCGGCGAAGAGGTTGATGCCGTTCTTGAAGCTGGCGCAGATGTCGTCCACTTCGATGTTATGGACAACCATTATGTGCCCAACCTGACGATTGGGCCGATGGTCTGTAAAGCCCTGCGCGATAACGGCGTCACCGCCCCAATCGACGTGCATCTGATGGTGCAACCGGTGGATGATCTGATCCGCATGTTTGCCGATGTTGGCGCCACCTATATTACCTTTCACCCGGAAGCATCCAATCATGTTGATCGCTCACTACAGCTGATTCGCGATCTCGGTTGCAAGGCCGGTCTGGTATTAAATCCAGCAACCAGTCTGGAAACCGTGCGCTGGGTAATGGACCGCATGGACATGCTATTGCTGATGTCAGTCAACCCCGGCTTTGGTGGTCAGAAATTTATTCCCGCCACTCTTGATAAGCTAGCCGCAGCCCGCCAGCTCATCGATAGCAGCGGCCATGATATTCGTCTAGAAATCGATGGCGGTGTCACGATAAACAACATTCGCGAGATTGCTGCGGCAGGTGCTGATACCTTTGTCGCTGGTTCGGCAATTTATGGCGCCGATGACTATGCTGAAGTGATTGCCAAAATGCGCAGCGAATTGGCACAGGCATAAAGGCCCCAAAGCTATAGCGCATCAGGTTAATCGATAATCTTTTCCCACCGACGGTTGTCGCGTCGGTGCAAATGATTACAATAGCAACTTAAGTTTCGGAGATAGTTTGTGAAAGGTTCGAGTTCTAAACAGTTTGACAGCAATGGTCACACCTGGCGTTGGCGCAACTAGAGTAGCCGAGGCGCACTGACGCCTGCATCGCCACATTCTGTTAACGAACAAGGATCCGACCATGACCCCCGAACAATTTGCTGAGTTAGCCCGTCAAGAGTACAGCCGTATTCCCGTCACCCGCGAAGTGCTGGCTGACCTAGAAACCCCCCTTAGTGTTTATCTAAAATTGGCTTTTGGGCCAAACTCCTATCTATTCGAATCAGTGCAGGGCGGCGAAAAATGGGGCCGTTACTCATTGATTGGCCTGCATACGTCTACTGTTCTAAAAGTTTTTGGCTCGCGCCTAGAAATCATTCGCGACGGCAAGCCTATGGTCAATCGCCAGACCAGTGACCCGCTGGGTGAAGTGGAGCGATTCCGGCAGCTTTTTAGCATGCCTGAGTTACCCAATCTGCCGCGTTTCACCGGCGGCCTGGTGGGCTACTTTGGCTATGACACCGTGCGCTTTGTCGAGCCTCGACTAGCCCAATCTGCGCCACCCGATAAATTGGGCACGCCGGATATTTTATTGATGGCATCAGATGAGGTGGCAATCTTTGACAATCTCTCCGGCACCATCATGCTGGTGGTGCATGTAGACGCTAAAGACAAAGATGCCCTGGCTAAAGCCGAAGCCCGCCTCGATGAGCTTGAGGCCAAACTGGATATGCCAGCACCGCAGCTGCCGCCGATGAATATGGCTGGCGATGGAATAGCTGAAGAAGACTTTGTCTCGAGCTTTGGCGAGCAGGATTTCAAGGCCGCGGTGAACAAAGTTAAAGACTATGTGATGGCCGGTGATGTGATGCAGGTGGTGCCATCCCAGCGCCTCTCTGCGCCTTTCCACGCTGAGCCGATCAATCTTTACCGTGCACTGCGCCGACTTAACCCCTCGCCCTATATGTACTTCCTGGATCTAGATGGCTTTCATATCGTTGGATCGTCCCCAGAAGTTCTCGCCCGTCTTGAAGACGGTGAGGTCACTGTTCGACCGATTGCCGGCACCCGCAAGCGCGGCGCAACGGCGGAAGAAGATCAGGCCATGGAAGATGAAATGCTCGCTGATCCTAAAGAGATCGCCGAGCATCTAATGCTGATTGATCTGGGTCGCAACGATGTTGGGCGGATCAGTAAAACCGGCACTGTCGTGGTGACAGAAAAGATGGTCGTTGAGCGTTATTCTCACGTAATGCATATAACCTCTAATGTAGTGGGTCAGGTAACTGACGATATGGGTGCTCTGGAAGTGCTCAAAGCAACACTGCCTGCTGGGACTCTGAGTGGAGCGCCGAAGATTCGCGCCATGGAAATTATCGACGAGCTCGAGCCAGTGAAACGCAATATCTACGGTGGCGCAGTGGGTTATATCGGCTGGAATGGCAATATGGATACCGCCATCGCCATCCGCACTGCCGTGATCAAAGACAACGTGCTGCATGTTCAGGCCGGGGCTGGAGTAGTAGCCGATTCGGTTCCCGAGCTGGAGTGGAAAGAGACCAATAATAAAGCCCGAGCCCTAATGCGTGCAGCAGCCATGGTTTGCGAGAAAGCTTCTGGAGAGTCGAAATGATTTTAATGATCGATAACTATGACTCGTTCACCTACAACATTGTGCAGTATCTCGCCGAGCTAAAAGCAGAGGTTCAGGTCTATCGCAATGACGAAATTGGCATTGCCGATATAGAGCGCCTGGCGCCGGGAAAGATCGTTATTTCACCCGGCCCCTGCACACCTAATGAGGCGGGCATCTCGGTAGAGGTAATTACCCACTTCGCCGGTCGCCTGCCGATTCTCGGTGTTTGTCTTGGGCACCAGAGTATTGCCCAGGCTTTTGGTGGCAAGATTGTCCGCGCCAAACGGGTGATGCATGGTAAAACCTCGCCCATGCACCACTGCAATAGCGGTGTGTTTACCGGACTGACTAATCCTTTTGAGGCGACTCGCTATCACTCCCTAGTGATTGAGCAGAGCAGTCTGCCAAGCTGCCTTGAGATTACCGCCTGGACTGAAAATGCCGATGGTAGCCTCGATGAAATCATGGGGGTGCGCCACAAAACGCTGCCCATAGAAGGTGTGCAATTTCACCCTGAATCAATATTGACCCAGCATGGTCACGACCTGCTGAATAATTTTCTCGAGGGTTAAGCATGGATATCAAACAAGCATTAGACGTCGTGGTGTTGGGTAAAAACCTTTCCGTTTCAGAGATGCGCGATGTGATGCGCCAGATTATGACCGGCAATGCCACAGAAGCTCAGATCGGTGGCTTTCTTGTTGCCCTGCGCATGAAAGGTGAGAGCATCGAAGAGATCGCTGGCGCCGTTGAAGTGATGCGCGAGCTGGTGACCGGGGTCAAGGTCTCCGGTGATGGCCTAGTGGATATAGTCGGCACCGGCGGCGATGAGTCGAATCTGTTTAATGTCTCCACCGCCTCAACCTTCGTCGTTGCCGCGGCGGGTGGCTCTGTTGCCAAGCACGGCAATCGCTCGGTGAGCAGCAATAGTGGCGCTGCCGATGTACTCGAGGCCGCCGGGGTTAATTTAAATCTCAGCCCCGATCAAGTGGCGCTCTGCGTTCAAGAGTTAGGGGTTGGTTTTATGTTTGCCCCAGCCCACCACAGCGCCATGAAGCATGCAATTGGTCCGCGCCGGGAACTTGGCCTGCGGACAATTTTCAATATCCTCGGGCCCATGACCAATCCTGCTGGGGTTACCCGGCAGTTAATTGGCGTCTATGATCAAGCCCTGTGCAAACTCATGGCCGAAGTACTCGGACGTCTGGGTGCCGAACATATAATGGTGGTGCACTCCGCCGATGGCCTCGATGAAATTAGCCTAGCCGCAGAAACCGCAGTGGCGGAATACAAAGACGGCGCCGTCCGAGAATACAGCATTGCCCCGGAAGACTTTATGCTCGAACGCCAAAGTCTCGATGGATTGAGTGTTGATGATGCCGAGCAGTCTCTCGCGCTGATTAAAGACGCTCTGGGTAAACAAGCAACTGCCAACGGTGTAAAAGCTGCCGATCTGATCGCCCTTAACGCCGGTGCCGCACTTTATGTGGCCGGTTGCGCCACTAGCATGAAAGAAGGAGTTGCCATGGCACAGGACGCCATAGGCGCAGGATTGGCCGGGGCAAAACTGACTGATCTGGCGACCTTCACTCAGGTCCAGCAAGACGCCTAAATAATAATGAGAAATTGAAATGAGCTCAGATACGCCGACCATCTTAAAAAAGATCCTCGCCCGCAAGCACGAAGAAATTACCGAGCGCAGCGCCCTGGTGTCAATCGCCCAGCTGATTGAAAAAGCCGAGACCGCCGATTCACCGCGAGGGTTTGCCGCAGCACTTGCAGCCAAGCTTGCAGCAGGCCAATCCGCAGTGATTGCAGAAATTAAAAAAGCCTCGCCGAGCAAAGGGGTTATTCGTGAAAACTTTGATCCAGCTGCGATTGCCGAGAGCTATGAGCAGGGCGGCGCAGCCTGCCTATCCGTTTTGACCGATGTGGATTTCTTTCAGGGTGCAGATGAGTATTTACAGCAAGCACGCTCTGCCACGCAGCTGCCGGTAATTCGCAAGGATTTTATCGTCGACGATTATCAGGTCTATGAAGCTCGTGCGATGAGTGCCGATTGTATTCTATTAATTGTCTCGGCCTTGACCGAAGAGCAGTTGACCCATTTGCATGAGTTGGCGCAATCACTGGGAATGGATGTATTGATTGAAGTGCATGACGGCGCTGAGCTAGAAATAGCTCTGAAGCTGGACAATTCAATGGTTGGCATCAACAACCGCAACCTGCACAGCTTTGAAGTCTCCCTCGACAACACCTATCAACTGCTCGACAAAATTCCCGCCGGTAAGATCGTTATCACTGAGAGCGGCATACACAGCGCCGAAGATGTCGCCGCTATGCGCGGCCACAATGTGAATAGCTTTTTGGTGGGTGAAGCCTTTATGCGCAGTGAAGAGCCGGGGCAGCGGCTGGCGGAGATGTTTGGTTAACGAGTACCAAACACCACCATAGTTTTACCGGCTACGTCGACCAGCCCCTGAGTCTCAAGCACTTTGAGCACGCGGCCAACCATCTCTCTCGAACACCCACTATACTTCCGATCTCCTGGCGCGTAATCTTAATTTGCATGCCGTCCGGATGGGTCATGGCATCGGGTTCTTTGCACAGATCAAGCAAGGTTCTCGCCACTCGACCGGTGACATCAAGAAAGGCTAAATCTCTGACTTTACGGGTGGTGTCTCTGAGACGCTGAGCAACCTGCTTGCTGATGGCGAAGAGAAATGCGGGATGTTTATTGCTTAGCTCAATAAATTTCGCGTAGCTGATTTCGCCCACTTCACATTCGGTTTTAGTGCGGATCCAGGCGCTGCGATGCTCCTGGTCGAAGAGGCCCATTTCACCAAAAAAATCACCTGGGTTGAGATAGGCGAGAATGATCTCCTTGCCGTCGCTGTCGTCTTCAATCATCACCGTGACCGAACACTTAATAATGTAATAGAGGGTATCTCCATGGTCACCGGCATAGATAATGGTGCTTTTCGCCGGATAGCGGCGTCTGTGACAGTGGGATAAAAACTCTTCCACATTTTCAATATGTGGTGTCAGGGGTGCAGGCGCCAATTTGTCTCTCCATTTACAGGTTTAACCGCATGCCGCTTTATATACTGTATATCTGCGACTCCTGAATCTAATAGTAGTCAAAAAAAGGTTAGCACGAGTAAAATTTACATTGGCCCTATGGTAATCTTCATGCTTCTAAAAGTGAGGCAAACTATGAACGCAACAATTAAGTGGGTAGACGGCGTAATGTTTCTTGGGGAATCCGGCAGTGGCCATACTGTGGTGATGGATGGTGCTGAAGCTCAGGGCGGCCGCAATATGGGTGTTCGGCCAATGGAAATGCTGCTGTTAGGGCTGGGTGGCTGCGCATCATTTGATGTAATGAGCATGCTGACCAAGAGCCGCCAGCAGGTGACCGATTGTCGCACTGAGGTCGAGGCGGAGCGAGTTGATGCGGTGCCAGCGGTGTTTAGTAAGATCCATCTCCGGTTCGTGATTACTGGAACCAACCTTAAAGAGGCACAGGTTAAGCGAGCCGTGGAGCTGTCAGCCGAGAAGTATTGTTCGGCGTCGATTATGCTCAATGCCGCTGGCGTTGAGATGAGCCATAGCTATGAGGTGATAGAGGTCTGACTTAGCTATTTATCTCGAAAGCGCTGATTATCCAAATCGCAGGCAAAAAAAAGGAGCCTAAACGTAGGCTCCTAAAAATCCTGAGAAATTCTCAAAGGAAGGGGTAGGGGTAAAACGGTGTTAGATCTGCTAATCAGCAAATCTTCTAAACTCTGTGCAACTTCAATGCGCGTATAGTAGAAACGTACAGCCTATACTGCAAATGTATTGTTTGCATCATAGTCATACCATTTTGTAATGGGTTTGACCTATAAGCTGAAAAGGCTTTTTGATCTTTTAGACCAGTATGGCGAGTATGCCGGAGGGTTTTTCGAGATAAAAAAAAGGGGCCCAAGAAGGGCCCCTATAAAAGAATCCTATAGCAAGGATTAAGAGGGGTTTGGTACGAAGCCGCTGATTTAGTGGGTCAGCGTCTTATCAGAAGTAGTGAGTTTTGGTGCTTTAACGTTCGCGAAGTCATCTTTCGCAATTGCAGCACCCGCTAATCCAGTAAATCCGATCAGTATGTATACGAGTGTCATGGTCTATCTCCGTGGGTGTTTATGGGCAAGTCGCCCTATGTGTGTAAATATACGCATAGCCATGTCATAATCCAAATGCATTGTTCGCATTATTTATATACCAAAATGTAATGACTAGGGAATAACCCATGAATTTGCAAAAACTGTCCCGCCTAGACCTTAATTTACTGGTTGCTCTTCAGGCTCTGCTGGAAGAAAAAAGCGTTACCCGCGCCGCCCAACGCCTGTTTATTACCCAGCCCGCCATGAGCCGAGTGTTGCAGCGCCTGCGCCAGCAGCTGGATGATCCGCTGTTTACCCGCACTGGCAATATATTAATTCCCACCCCCAAGGCTCAGGAATTGCAGCTGCGATTGCCAATGCTGCTGGATGGTATTCTCGATATGGTCACCGACGGCGAGTTTGACCCAGCCACCTATGCTGGCGAGATCACTATTGCCATCCCTGAATTTATTGCTATCTCCCTGGCGTCTCAGTTAACCGCACTGCTCAATAAATATGCTCCAGGGGTAATTCTGTCGATCTCCAGTGAGACGGATTCTGTAGTGGGGGAGTTGTCTGCGGGTGTGTTGGATTTCGCCATTGATATAAAGCGTGATATCAGTGCCGAGGTAACGGCGCGCCATTTGGCAATTTTTAGTCCCTCGATCTGGATGCGTGAAGGTCACCCGCTGGCCAAGCAGAGTCGCATAACCCTGGACGAGATTCTTCAGTATCCCTATGTGCAGTATTATTTGCTGATTGCCAAGCGGGTTAGCGCCCGCACCGATGCTCGATTTGATCGCGCACTGCGAGAGCAGGGCCGCAGCCGTTCCAAGGCAATGGTGACCAATCAGTTGATGACAGCGATCGAAACCATCTGTGCATCGGACTGCTTAATGGTATCGGCGAAATTTGGTTCGGGTATGGAGCGGGAGCTCTACAGGATTGTCACCAAGGCCTATCCCGATGATCTTCCCCACGAGGGAACGGTTCCCTTGGTGCTATTGCAGCATAAGCGCACGCTGGGCTCGCCTATTCACAGCTGGTTGTCGGAGAAGATTGTCGAGCTGGCGCGGGATATGGAAAATCCCCACGAGCCCCAGTCAATGCTTTTTGATTAAGGCTTTTTGGTTGGTAGCTTTGGATTAGAGAGCTTTGAAATAAAAAGCTTATTTCCCTAGAGTCTATAGCTACTCGCCGTCATGGCGGAAGAAACCAATGTCATTAGCTTTTTAACCGGTTTTGGAAAGGGATAGCCACCGGCATCTAATGCGCTTTCGGCATGGTGCTTTTCATCCACCAGCATCTGCTCAATCACCGCGCGGCTCTTGTGATCCTCTTCAGGCAACTGACCTAAATGCTCTTGTAGGTGATTGCATACCTGCTCTTCAGTGGCAGCGACAAATCCAAGACTCAGCTTGTCGCTGATCAATCCTGCTGCTGCGCCAAGACCAAAAGACGAGGCATACCAAACTGGGTTTAGCAGGCTAGTTCTGCCGTCGAGCTGATTAATTCGCTCTTCACACCAAGCCAAGTGATCAATCTCTTCGGCCGCAGCCTCTTCCATCTGCTGACCGACTTCCGGCAGCTTGGCGGTTAGTGCCTGACCCTGATAGAGCGCCTGAGCACAGACTTCACCGGCATGATTAACTCGCATTAAACCCGCAGCATGTTTGCGGTCCTGCTCAGACAGGTCACCCTCTACCGTGTCCTTGGCTGGCGAGCTTCGCTGTGGCGTTGGAGCACTGCCCGCAATGGTGCGCAGAGCTTGATCGGCTTGAACGATAAACTGGTCAAATGCAGAGAGTTTGAGTTTTGACTGGGACATAAACGGTCTTCTATCGGTCTTCTAAAAAGTGTTGGATAGCCATCTGTTAATCAGAACTGTAGTGACTTTGGCTGCGCTTGTCTATTTTTACGCCTTGGCGGGCTGATCAGTCTTGTTGACGAAGATAAATGGTAGATAAAACAAGGCAAAGAAAACCATCGCCAGCAATTCGCCCACCAATATATACAGCGGCCATGGCCCAAGCAGATCGAGAATAGATGCGTTGCCCGGTTTATGCATCAAATATAAGTAGTTGGCACCCATCAGCAGATTAAGCCCGTAGAGTCCCAGTGAATAGATATTCAACCAGCCAAAGGTAATCAGGACTCCTTTGAGGCGCGGATACATCTGGAAGGCAAAGATATTGTGTATTACCAGCACCACCAGACCACCGTGGACAATCCAGTATTTAAAAAACTCATTGCTGGGGAAGCCCACATAGAGATCGGGGGTTAACATGGCCTGCACTGTCCCGGCCATAATTAAATAGTAGAGCACTTCAAGGCGGCGCTGATTAGGACGCCAAAATAGCAGCGGTGCCAATATGGCAAACAGATTACACAGAGATATGGGCAGGTCGATCAGCAGATTAAAGCGATTGAAGTAAATCTTGATGGCACTAAAAATCACCACAGTGATAACCAAAAAGATCGACAGCCGTCGGCTAAACAGCAGATTCTGCCGCCGGTCAAAATTGCGGATGCACCAGACCGTTGCCAGTATACAGAGTGCAAAGACTGTCAGCGCGCCGAGATGTTGCGCACCAAATGAATGGAACTCAATCTCGACGCTGAGAAACTGCTGCCATAAACTCATGCCAGTGTTATCCCTGCTGCTCTCGTTCTATGGCGCGCCAGGCAATATCACTACGCTTGTAAATACCTTTAAATTCTATACCTGCCGCCAGTTCGTAAGCAGCCTGCTGGGCTTCAGCGACCGTATTACCCAGTGCGGTGGCGCAGAGTACACGGCCGCCATCGGTAACAACCTGATCGTCTTTGATCGCGGTGCCAGCGTGAAATACTTTGGCGCTGGCAGTTGCCAAACCGTCGAGCCCGGTTATTGCGTCGCCTTTTGTGTAGCTTCCGGGATAGCCTCCAGCTGCCAACACAATGCCCACTGCCGGACGTGAATCCCAACTAGCCTGTTCCGAATCCAGCGCGCCATCAAGTGCCGCAAGACAGTGGCTGACCAGGTCGGACTTCAGGCGCATTAAAATAGGTTGCGTTTCTGGATCGCCAAAGCGACAGTTATATTCAATCACCTTAGGTGTGCCATCGGCCATAATCATTAATCCGGCGTAAAGGAAGCCGGTGTAATCATTGCCTTCGTCAGCCATACCCTTAACCGTTGGATATATCACTTCATCCATCACTCGCTTATGAATCACATCATCGACCACCGGTGCCGGGGAATAAGCTCCCATGCCGCCGGTATTAGGTCCGGTATCGCCATCACTGGCGCGTTTGTGATCCTGACTGGTGGCCATGGGCAGCACGTTTTTACCATCCACCATGACAATAAAGCTGGCCTCTTCACCGTCGAGAAACTCTTCAATAACCACTCTGTGTCCGGCTTCGCCAAAGGCATTGCCAGCCAACATATCTTTCACCGCAGCTTCAGCTTCGGCCATTGTCATGGCGACAATCACACCTTTACCCGCGGCCAAGCCGTCGGCTTTAATGACAATTGGCGCGCCTACTTTTTGCAGGTAGGCCATGGCTTCATCTATATCGGTAAAGTTCTGGTAATAGCCGGTGGGAATATGTTGGCGCAACAAAAAATCTTTGGTGAAGGCTTTGGATCCCTCAAGTTGCGCGGCGCCTTTTGAGGGGCCGAATATTGGCAGCTGGCGCTGGTTAAAAAAGTCGACAATACCGTCCACCAATGGCTGCTCTGGACCGACGATGGTCAGGCCGACATTGTTGCTGGCAGCGAAATCCGCCAGTGCTGCAAAATCTTCTATACTCAGGGCGACATTTTCCACCTTGGTTTCTGTGGCGCTGCCGGCATTGCCCGGTGCCACATAGACAGTTTCCACATCGCTGCTCTGAGCGGCTTTCCATGCCAGCGCGTGTTCGCGACCACCTGAGCCAATAACTAATACATTCATCTGTCAAAATCCAAAGTCAAAAATAATGGCGCAGATTGTAGCAGAGTAAACCGCCAAATATGCTGTAATAGGGGTCTGAGTTAATTCCCGATTAGAGGATCTACTCTGCGCTTAGTAACCGTACCTAGATCACAAAAATAAAAGGACATTCCTATCATACAGCCCCTCATCTACTGGTTTCGCCAGGACCTTCGCCTTGCCGACAATCCCGCACTCGCCGCAGCCTGTGAATCTGGCGCGGTTATTCCTGTGTTTATCTTTGACGAGAGCAGCGAACAGGATTGGACTCTCGGTGGTGCCAGTCGCTGGTGGTTGCACCATGCGTTGCAGTCGCTGGATAAAAGTCTCGGCGGCAGGCTGAATATTTACACTGGCGATGCCCTGACGATTCTCTCGGATCTCAGTACTGCAATGTCGGCGAAAGCGGTGTATTGGAATCGCTGTTACGAGCCGCGCAGTATTGAGCGCGATGCTAATATTAAGACCAGTTTAAAAGAGGCGGGACTCGACGTGCAGAGCTTTAATGGCTCTCTGCTTTGGGAGCCTTGGCAGGTGCTGAAAAAAGATGGCACCCCTTATAAGGTGTTCACCCCCTATTACCGCAGAGGCTGTCTGCAAAAGGTCGCGCCGAGAAAGCCGCTGCCTGTGCCTACGACTATGAATCTGGTTAAGGCCGATAACAGTTTGGCTGTCGAAGACCTGTCGCTATTGCCGACTATCGGCTGGGATAAAAAGCTCCACGGTGATTGGGATATTAGTGAAGATGGTGCCAGAGATCGCTTAGATGATTTTGTCTTTAATGGCATTCAGGATTATCGCGAGGGCCGCAACTTCCCCAACAAGAAAAATGTCTCACGCCTGTCACCCTACTTTCACTTCGGTCAGATGTCGGTCAACACAGCTTGGTATGCAGCCAATGATGCTGCAGCCTTAATCGATAACGAAAGCAATCTGGATACATTTTTAAGCGAGCTGGGATGGCGTGAGTTCTCCTATTACTTGCTCTACCATTTTCCCAAATTACCTACCGACAATTTACAGCAGCGCTTTAATGTTTTCCCATGGGCTGCCAATACCGACGCTGAGCTCAAGGCCTGGCAAAAAGGCAAAACCGGTTATCCGTTAGTGGATGCCGGTATGCGTGAACTCTATGACACCGGCTATATGCACAACCGTGTGCGCATGGTGGTGGGTTCATTTATGGTGAAGAATTTGCTAATTCATTGGCACAGTGGCGAGCGTTGGTTTTGGGACTGTTTGGTGGATGCGGATCTGGCGGCCAACAGCGCGAGCTGGCAGTGGGTCGCCGGTTGCGGTGCTGATGCTGCACCGTTTTTCCGGATTTTTAATCCCATAACTCAGAGTGAAAAATTTGATAAGCAGGGAGACTATATTCGTCGCTATATCCCTGAGTTGGCAGAGATGCCTGCCAAATATATCCATGCACCCTGGTTAGCACCGGTCGAAATTCTTGCGGCGGCGGGAGTGGAAATTGGCACTGACTATCCAGCGCCGATTGTCGATATCAAAGAGTCTCGAGAGAGAGCTCTGGCGGCCTTTAAAATGACCAAGAACGATATGCTCTAAAGATAAAAAATAGCTATTGGTTAGCACAGGCGTTAGGTACTAAAAGTTACGTGCTAGAAGTTAGGCGCTCGCAGGGGCAGGGATTTTGTTTTCTGACAAGGCAAAAATGCACGCAGGGAGGAAGCTTATATTGATAAGCGACCGACTGAGTACATTTTTAACGCCGTCAGAAGACAAAATAACCAGCGTACTAGTGCCGAAAGTGACGCATACCGGTAAAGACCATCGCCATGCCATGTTCGTTTGCAGCGGCAACCACTTCATCATCACGCATCGAACCACCGGGCTGAATCACACAGCTAATACCAGCTGCAGCTGCATTATCAATACCGTCGCGGAAGGGGAAGAAGGCATCTGATGCCATCACTGCACCGGCCACTTCAAGTCCTGCATGCTCGGCTTTAATACCGGCAATACGCGCGGAATTAATACGACTCATCTGGCCAGCGCCAACACCTACGGTACGGTTGTCTTTGGCATAAATAATGGCGTTAGATTTGACCATCTTGGCGACTTTCCAGGCAAACATCATATCCGCCATTTCGTCATTGCTCGGGACGCGATCACTGACCACTTTTAGATCTTTCTCTGCAACCATGCCGTTATCGCGATCCTGAATTAACAGGCCGCCATTAACACGCTTGTAGTCAAAGTCCTGTGGTCGCTCGGTACCCCAGGTACCGCACTCCAACAGTCGCACATTCTTTTTCGCTGCGATCACGGCAACCGCTTCCGCAGATACTGAAGGCGCAATAATCACTTCAACAAATTGCTTCTCGCAGATATCCGCAGCAGTGGCTGCATCGAATTCACGGTTAAAAGCAATAATGCCGCCGAAAGAGGATTCAGGGTCCGTGGCAAAGGCCAGCTGATAGGCCAGATTAATATCCGTAGCCACGGCGACACCGCAGGGATTGGCATGCTTGACGATAACGCAGGCCGGCTGATCAAATTGCTTTACACATTCCAGAGCGGCGTCGGTATCGGCAATATTGTTAAAGGATAGTTCCTTACCCTGCAACTGCTTGGCGGTGGCGACACTGGCTTCAGTGGGATTGGCTTCAATATAGAAAGCCGCTTTCTGGTGCGGGTTTTCACCGTAGCGCATCTCTTGAGTCTTGTAGTACTGCACATTAAAAGTGTCGGAGAAATTGCGCGCCTGGTTGTCGATATCCCGAGCGCCAAAGTAGTTGGCGATCATGCCGTCGTAAGCCGCAGTGTGCTCAAAGGCTCTAACCATAAGCTGATAGCGGGAACTGTAATCCAGCTGGCAATCGTTGGCAGACATCTCTTCTATTACGGCTTGGTAGTCATCGGCGTTAACCACTATGGCCACGTCTTTGTGATTCTTGGCTGCCGAACGAACCATGGTCGGGCCGCCGATATCAATATTCTCGATCGCGTTGGGCAATGTACAGTTGGGGTCGGCAACAGTGGCGGCAAAGGGATAGAGATTAACTACAACCATATCGATGGGCTTGATGCCGTGCTCTGCCATCACTTCGTCATCGGTTCCGCGACGTCCGAGAATACCGCCATGAACTTTCGGGTGCAGTGTCTTGACGCGACCGTCCATCATTTCGGGGAAACCGGTGTAATCGGATACTTCAGTTGCCGCTATATCGTTCTCTCTAAGTAGGCGAAAGGTGCCGCCAGTAGAGAGTATTTCAACACCCTGTGCGGTGAGTGCACGGGCAAAGTCGACAATGCCGGTTTTGTCAGAAACGCTGATTAAGGCGCGTGAAACTTTTTTCAGGTCGCTCATAGAGTCCTCAAGGAAGATTACAGAAGGTCGTATTGTTTTAATTTTTTACGCAGGGTGCCGCGATTAAGGCCGAGCGTCTCCGCGGCCCTACTTTGATTTTTTCTGGTGTAAGCCATTACTGCTTTGAGCAGTGGTGGTTCCACCTCGGCCATGACTATGTCATAGAGATCGTGAGTGGCCTGTCCGTCGAGATCGGAGAAATAGCGTTGCATGGCTTCAGTAACACTCTGTTGCAGAGAGTGTTGTTTGCTGGTCGGGTCCTTGGGGGGAGAGCCGGTGCCGGTCTGTGCATACTTCATGCTGCTAATTCCTGAAAAATATGAGGTTTCTGGAAGAACTGTTGCAACAAATGCTGCTGCTCAAGATGATCTTCTATCTTGTTAAAATGGCGGGCGAATTCCTTGCCACCTGGCAGCACACTGAAGTACCAGCCGATATGCTTGCGGGCAATTTTAACGCCGGCATAGGCGCCGTAAAATTCATGCAGGGCCAACAGGTGGCGACAGACTACTAGACCAATTTCTTCGGTGGAGGGCTTGGCTGCCGCTTCGCCATGTTCGAGGAAATGGTTTATCTGATCAAAGATCCAGGGGTTGCCCTGAGCGCCTCGGCCAATCATCACGGCCGCGGCGCCGGTGTGTTCTAAAACGCTGAGGGCTTTTTCCGGAGTGGTGATATCGCCATTGGCAATAACGGGAATCGAGAGTGCCTCGACCACATTGGCGATGGTGTCGTATTCCACTTCTTTGACAAAGCGACAGGCGCGAGTGCGGCCGTGAATCGCCAGCGCGGCGATGCCTGCATCTTCTGCAATCTTGGCAATGGTCACCGCGTTGCGGTTTTGTCGATCCCAGCCGGTACGGATTTTTAAGGTCACTGGCACATCGACACTGTCGACCACCGCCCGAAGAATATTCTGTACCAAATCCGGATGTTGCAGCAGCGCCGAACCGGCAGCTTTTTTGAGCACTTTTTTGGCCGGACAGCCCATGTTGATATCAATAATCTCAGCGCCTTGCTGAACATTAAAGCGCGCGGCTTCAGCCATCATTAATGGATCATAGCCGGCAATCTGAACCGAGCGCGGCGCCGGTTCATCGGCGAACTGAATGCGCAATCTAGATTTTCTGCTGGACCAAGTGCTGGGATCTGCCGCAACCATTTCAGATACCACCATACCTGCACCCATCTCGCGACAGAGCTGACGAAAGGGCAGATCGGTCACACCTGCCATAGGTGCCAACACCGTCTTTCGATTGATCTGGTAGGGGCCGATATTGAACAAATTCGTCTCTGAGTTATTGGGCTGGGCTCTAAGGGCGACAATGATACCCTGAGACTAGCTGATTAAAAAGTGATCAATTGAAAAACAGCGGTTTATTATTCTTTTAGCTCGACGGAATAATTAACCGCGCTGACACCGGGGTCCAGGAGGCTGAAATTGACCCGCCGCTGCTTGCCGCTTGGGATCAATTTAGGCTTTGCTACAAGACTCTGTGAGTCCTGCGATAAATATTCACTGGCTGCAAACAGGCGCGTGGCCACAGTCTGGTTCTGCATGTTGGCAAAACGTAGAGCAATCTTGGGAAGCGGTTGATCGAACAGCCCGAGATTCTCAATCGTGAGATCGACGGTGAGTGCGCCGGGTTGGCTGGGGTGTGAGTGAACCATAAATTGCCTGACCCTAAGTCTGTCAATGTCGCGGAACAGCTCAAGGGTACAGCCGAGGTGCTGACAAAAACTGGCCAAGGGTTTGCGGTAGGCTTCCGTCTGGCTCAGTTCGCGGCTAAAGAAGTAACTGCATTGTGCCGTGAGCAATAGGGTGCCGGCGAGAATTAACAGTAATTTGGCCAAAAACGGTTTAGATGTTCTGTCTTTTGTCGGGGGCTGCTGAACAGCAAATTCATTGTGCAGCAGTTCGGTCATAGCGGGCAGTGGAGTGCTGTCTTCGGTTTGGTTGCCGATCTCTTGCTTTGGGGTAATGGGACTCTTTGTTCCTGAGTCTTCTGCTCCCAAACCCACAATCTCCGAGCTCTCAGCACTAAGACTATTCTCACCGGCATTGAAAACATTAATGCATTTTCCGCAGCGTACTAACCCGTTGGCCATCTCCAGCTGTTCGGGTGTTAGGCGAAATCTGGTGGCGCAGTGTGGACAGTCGGTGATTAGTTGTGACATGGTGTTTCCAGCGGTGGTTTCGCTGAGTTTAGCAGTATCGGGCGTCTGTCGTTGAAGCTCTTTATGGACTCAGGCTGTTTATCTGCTCAGGCTGTTTTACGTGCAGCCAGCTGCACCCACTCTGTTTCGATAGAGGGATCATCAAAACTAAAATTGGTGAGATAGGGTTCCGACACGGCTTCGATCTGATGCTCAAGCAAGCCTGACAAACAGATCAAGCCATTGCTTGCCGTCAGTGCTGTAAGTTTCGGTGCCAGCTCAATTAAGGGGGCGGCGAGAATATTGGCTAACATGCAGTGCCCAATAACGTCCCTTGGAAGGTCTTCTGGTAAATAGGTGCTGATGCGCTCGGGGGCAATATTATTGCGTTCGGCATTATCGCGAGTGGCCAGTAATGCTTGAGGATCATTGTCCACTGCAATGACCTTTTCAGCGCCCAATAGCAGGGCGGCTATACCCAAAATACCCGAGCCACAGCCATAGTCGATGACCGTCTGCCCAGTCAAATCCTGCTTGTCGAGCCAGCGCAGGCAGAGGTGAGTGGTGGGATGACTGCCGGTGCCAAAGGCCAGACCCGGATCAAGGCTGAGATTGATGCCGTCTGGATCTGGCGGTGCAATCCAGCTGGGGCAGATCCACAGACGTTCGCCGCATTTCATTGGCGAAAAATATTTTTTCCACTCCTGAGACCACTCTTTGTCTTCCAGTTGCTGCCAGCTTTGCTGTAGTGGTTGAGCCGTCAGCTGCTCGAGCTGTGCGGATGTCTGCACTGTATCGGTATCATCGGCGAACAGGGCTTTGATGATGCAGTTGTCCCATAGCGGAGTCTCGCCAACGCCGGGTTCCAAAATAGGCTGGTCGGCGGCGTCTTCGAGGGTCACCGAAACGGCCCCCAGTTCGAGCAGTGCATCTTCAATTGCACTGCTGGCGTCACGGGTGCTACCTACAATCAGCTGGAGCCATTGCATGGGAGGGGCCTATTTGAAATAGCGAGTTGAAAAAGTGGCGTAGAATAAAAGATCGTAGAATAAAAGGCGGGATAAAACGCCGGGCTGTAAATTACAGCCCGAGTTTTTTCTCAAGATAATGAATATTGACGCCGCCTTTCTTGAACTCGGGATCGCGAACCAGATCCTGGTGCAGTTCAATATTGGTTTTTATACCGTCAATCATCATTTCGTCTAGTGCGTTACGCATCCGTGAAAGCGCTGAGTCCCGGTCACGACCATAGGTAATAATCTTGCCGATCAGGGAGTCGTAATTGGGTGGCACGCGATAGCCGTTGTAGATATGGGAATCCACCCGCACGCCGTTACCGCCAGGGGCATGGTAGGAGGTGATGGTGCCCGGCTGTGGCATAAAGGTCACCGGATCTTCGGCATTAATTCGGCACTCAAAGGAGTGGCCGCGGAAGATCACATCTTTCTGGGTAAAGCTAAGGGGCTGTCCGCTGGCAATCAGCAGCTGCTCTTTAACGATATCGATACCGGTAATCATCTCTGATACCGGGTGCTCCACCTGAACTCTTGTGTTCATCTCGATAAAGTAAAAACCGCCATCTTCATAGAGAAACTCAAAAGTACCGGCACCGCGATAGCCGATCTCAATACAGGCCTGAGTGCAGCTTTCAAATACCGCCTGACGCGCTTCTTCAGGAATGCCGGGAGCCGGAGCTTCTTCCAAGACTTTCTGATGACGTCGCTGAAGTGAACAGTCGCGATCGCCCAGATGAATGGCGTGGCCCTGGCCGTCGGAGAGTACCTGAACCTCAACATGGCGAGGGTTCTGAAGAAACTTCTCCATATACACCGTGCCATCACCAAATGCGGCCTGAGCCTCAGTCTTGGTAATAGCCACAGAATTAACCAGAGTTTCTTCGCGCTCGACAATACGCATACCGCGACCGCCGCCACCTGAGGCCGCTTTAATAATCACTGGGTAGCCGATTTTCTTGGCCATCGCGCGAAGAGCAGCCGGATCGTCATTCAGCGGGCCGTCGGAGCCGGGTACTGTTGGGACGCCAGCAGATTTCATTGCCTTAATGGCAGCCACCTTGTCACCCATAATACGGATGCAGCCAGCGGTGGGGCCGATAAAGACAAAGCCACTATTTTCCACCTGCTCAGCAAAGTCGGCATTCTCGGCGAGAAAACCATAACCGGGATGAACTGCCGTGGCACCTGTGACTTCCATGGCGCTAATAATAGCGGGAATATTCAGGTAGCTTTGCTGTGAGGGGTTGGGGCCGATACAGATAGACTCGTCGGCCAGCTTCACATGTTTCAGATCGACATCCACTTTGGAGTGTACGGCGACGGTTTTAATGTCGAGTTCTTTGCAGGCGCGGAGAATGCGCAGAGCAATTTCGCCGCGATTTGCGATCAGCACTTTTTCGAGCATGATTTTATCCCTGGCTACAATTAAATAATGGTGAACAGTGGCTGATCGAACTCGATCGGATCGCCATCTTCGGCCATTACGGCGCCAATGGTGCCAGCTTTATCGGCTTCGATCTGGTTCATCATTTTCATCGCTTCGAGTATGCACAGCACATCGCCAACTTTGACTGTGCTACCCACTGAGACGAAAGCGCCTGAACCCGGTGCTGGAGAGGCGTAGTAAGTGCCTACCATCGGTGACTTAACCATATGGCCAGCCGGTTCTTCAGGGGCTGCGGCCACTGGTGCTGCAGCTGCAACTGGAGCTGCAATAGCGGCTGGCTGGGGTGCCATTGGCGTTGGTGCGGCATAGGCTTGCATGGGCACGCCGCGGCTGATGCGAACGGACTCTTCACCTTCGGTAATTTCCAGTTCATTGATGTTCGACTCTTCGAGCAGTTCAATGAGTTTTTTTACTTTACGAATATCCATGTAGTTTTCTCTTTCTTAAATGAGTTCTAAAATTAGGTTTAAATCCAATATCCCAGGCTTAGTTTAGCTTGCCCAGGGCTGCCTGCAGGGCCAGCTGGTAACTGTTGGCGCCAAAGCCGCAGATAACACCTTCGGCAATATCGGAAAAATAGGAGTGATGACGAAAGGCCTCTCGGGCGTGAACATTAGAGAGGTGAACTTCAATAAACGGGATTTCAACACCCAGTAGCGCATCGCGCAGGGCGACACTGGTATGGGTGAACGCGCCGGGATTGATAATAATAAAGTCGACGGCTTCGTTTCTGGCGTCATGAATTCTTTGAATCAGCTCGAACTCGGCATTGCTTTGCAGGTGCGCAAGGCTGTGTCCGGCTGCAGTTGCCTGACTCACTAGAGCGTCATTGATTTGCTCAAGAGATTCTCCGCCGTAAATTTCTGGCTCTCGAGAGCCAAGTAAATTTAGGTTTGGACCATGAAGTACCAGTAGTGAAGCCATTGGATCCCTCGGGAATAGGTTGTTTGCCAGATCGAGAGAGTCTGCCCGAAAATAAAAGTACTGTCCACGAATACTTCAATAAATTGTATTTTCGCCGAACTTTCCCGAATATGACGACCAGACTGCGCATGATCTCTGTTTTTACTTGGAGGGCTTTTACCGAAACGGCGACGTTAGGGGTTTTTAGTGTCACTTTACGGTCCAAAAAGGCTAAAATTCACTAAAATCGCCTAATTTCCGAAAAAATTGGCGATTCTGCCAATAAAAGTCACGAAGTCAGCCTGCTGCTTTGTTTAACGCATCAATAACCATGGATTCCGTGAGAATCTGCGGAAGAATCTCTGCGCCGCCCGGACCTCGAGGATAGAGTAAGTACAGTGGCACGCCGCTGCGATTGAAGCGCTCGAGTAGCTCGGTGATCTGCGGGTCGCTGTTGGTCCAGTCGCCCTTCAGGTAGTTGATGCCCTTGTCGCCCATGAGCTGCTTAACCTTGTCGGAACTCAGGGCTATACGCTCATTCACCAGGCAGGTGATGCACCAGTCAGCGGTTAGGTTGATAAACACTGGCTGATTGTCAGCACGCAGGTCGGCCAGTAATTCCGGTGAGTAGGTTAAGAAATCCGGCTCTACCTCGGCTTCGGAGATGGCAAGCACCGGCACGGCCAGGGCAGCGGCTAATGTCGCAGCAGCTATGATCCGAGTCGTAGGCTTAGTGTTTAGCTTCCAGATCCACAAACCCATCACCAACAGCACTAGGCCGATGACCACCGTGGCGGCAACATCAATTGAGGTCTGGCGTCCGGCAACCCAGAGCAGCCAAACCGCTGTTAGATAGATCGGGAAGGCGAGAAACTGTTTAAACAGATCCATCCAGGGGCCGGGTTTTGGCAGTCGTTTGGTGAGGCCGGGAATCCAGGCCAGCAAAATAAACGGCAGCGCCATACCGAGGCCGAGAAAGGCAAACACCAATACTGCGATAGTGGACGACTGGCTCACGGCAAAGCCCAGGGCCGGGCCCATAAAAGGAGCGGTGCAGGGGCTGGCAACCGTAGTGGCGAGCACGCCGGTCATAAAGGAGGAGCGCAGACCCTCTTCACTTTGGCTGTTCTGCCCCACCGACATCAGGCTGCTGCCGATCTCGAGAAAGCCGGAGAGGCCCAGGCCCATCACAAAAAACAGGTAGATCAGAAAGATTACAAAAAGCGGCGACTGCAATTGAAAACCCCAGCCAATACTTTCCCCGGCTGCGCGCAACGACAGCATAACCACGGCGATCAGGACAAAGCTCGAGACTACGCCAGCGGTGTAAACCAGCCCGTGAATATGTCGGCTGCGATCGGTCTTGTGATTCATGGTGAAGCTCAACACCTTGATCGAAAGAATCGGAAAGACGCAGGGCATCAGGTTCAGAATCATGCCGCCCGCCAGAGCAAAGAGTAATACTAGGCCCAGTGGCAGGGTGCTCTGCTCACCGATCTTGTCTGGCTGCTGTGAGCTCGCCGGGGCCTGGCTGCTGATTTCGACAGTGCGGTTTTCCAGGTCGATATCCAACCACTGTTTATGAGGTGGGTAGCAGAGCCCGGCATCGGCACAGCCTTGAGATTCAATTTGCAGGCTCAGGCGACTGGCATCAGTAGTAAAAGGCAGCTCGACAGAGGTCTGCCCATAGTAGACCTCCAGCTCCTTTTCGAAATAGTCATCCCACTTCACCAGACCGCTGGCAAATTGTGGCGCGGCTAAAACTACACCGGCATCCATAGATCCAAACTTAAAGCGCTCGCGGTATAAGTAGTAGCCATCGCGAATCGTCCAGTTGAGCAGTAGGCGCTGATCTTCAACTACGACAGTTAGATTGTAGGCTTGCTCCACCGGAACAAACTCTGGGCTAGCAATGTCGTTTGCCCAGCTGCTGTCGCTGGTCTTAGTGAGAAAGTCATTCTCTGCTGTCGCCGTTATCCAGACGGACATCAGAGCTAGGCTCATTAGGAGGTTGCGCATCGTTATTTTCATAGCCTTTCCGCGGTATTATTCATGACTGTGTTTCTGGATAGCTCCAGTATAATGCAGGGATGGAGCTCACTGCCCGTTTAACTGATTACAATTGTTTACCCCTGGGGATTTAAGGCAGATCAATAATAGCGGTTTGCGATCAACAATCTTATCCCATGCTATAGTTTCAACAAGGACTTCTATGAATACTCGATTAATCTACTGTTTTGTTTTTTGCCTCGTTATGCCTTTTGGGCTGGCGGCAAGCGCCTCTGGCTTCTCTGTTGAGGACGCCTATATCCGGGCTATGCCTCCAGGGAGAACGGCAACCGCAGCCTATCTGTCCCTGAGCAATAACAGTGACAGAGACTGCTCCATTATTAGCGGCAGCACCGGTATTGCGGCCAAGTTAGAAATTCATCAGCAGCTCAATAGTGACGGCATGATGAAAATGCGTCCGGTTGCTGCGGTGACTGTAGCCGCTGGGGAAGCCTTGCTGTTCAGGCCCGGTGGATTTCATCTGATGTTACTGGGTGTTGAAGCAGAGCTGGTACCGGGGGAAAGCCATCCCTTGAGTTTGTTAACCGAAGACTGCGGCACTATTGAAATGATCGCTGTGGTACGCAGTTTGTTTCAACGGTCTGCTCCTGGGGAGAAGGCACATGATCACTCTATGCACCAACAGCCTACAGAGGATCATTCGGGCCACGATATGCAAAAAATGAAAAGCACTGACATGAAAAGCACTGAAATAAAAAGCACTGAAATAAAAAGCAATGGAATGAATAAATGAGATTTTGGCGTCGAATTAAAACGGTTGGGCAGCGGCCCTTTCTTGATGCTGCGGAAAAAATAGCCGACGGCTATGCAGACAATCAGAGACCCGCTTACCTGCGTTATACCCTGACCGCGGTGCTGCTTGTCAGCATATTGATCCTGGGTTTGGCCTGGTACTGGAGTGCTGAGCCGGATCTGTTTGATGTGCGTGCTGAAACTGAAAAAGCGCTGGACGGAAAACCTCTGGTCGTGGGTGCCGCCACCACCGCGACATTAATCCACACCATTGAAGTGTTGCTGCAAAAGCCCGGCGGTTACCTGAGCAATGACATGATGCCCCCTGGCGTCTGGCTGGACAATATTCCCAGCTGGGAATTCGGCGTGTTGGTGCAGATTCGCGATCTCAGCAAAGCCAATCGCGAAGCCTTTAGTCGCTCGCAATCCCAGTCAACTGAAGACCGGGATCTGGCTATCGCCGAGCCGCGACTGCATATTGATCACCGCAGCTGGGCAGTGCCCTGGCCCGAATCGCAATATGCCGAGGGACAGCAATACTTTCGCAACTATCTTGAGCGCCTCGCAGACAGACAGTCCCCTGATGCGCAATTCTTTGCCCGCGCCGACAATCTGCGCTACTGGTTGGCCACCGTTGAAACTCGCCTCGGCAGTCTCTCCCAGAGACTCTCTGCCAGTGTTGGTCAGCGACGTATTAATACCGATCTCTCAGGTGATGCTGGCGGCCGTCAGTCGACACAGAATGCCAACGAGATCGAGGTCAAAACCAGCTGGTTTGAGATCGATAATGTGTTCTATGAAGCGCGCGGTACCACCTGGGCACTGCTGCACTTTTTAAAGGCAGTAGAAGTCGATTTCGCCGATGTGCTCAATCGCAAAAACGCTATTACCAGCTTGCAGCAGATTATCCGCGAACTGGAAATGAGCCAACAGCCAGTTAATGCGCCAGTGATTGTTAATGGCGAAGGTTTTGGTTTGTTAGCCAATCACTCCTTGGTGATGGCCTCTTATATCAGCCGTGCCAATGCGGCGATGATCGATCTTCGGGAGTTGCTCTCTCAGGGATAAGTACGGCGTAAAAGCCGCGGCCTAAAGATAGGGTCGTAGAATAGGCATAAAAAGAATGAATGATATCTTCCACATAAAAGGAGTTAGTGGAGCGGGGTCCGAGTTGAGTCGGGCCTTGATTGCGGCGCGCCTACAGGGGGGCGTGATGGTTGTGGACCGCAATCTACGGGTAGTG
>Ga0115003_10000201_pt1 | contig 50424 bp, 44 predicted proteins | sample ArcticOcean_MG_C_7_FD_88736 | JGI IMG/M metagenome (GOLD analysis project Ga0115003, IMG submission 88736) | Marine microbial communities from western Arctic Ocean - ArcticOcean_MG_CB11_88 | ecosystem: Environmental > Aquatic > Marine > Oceanic | place: Arctic Ocean: Canada Basin | collected...
ATATTGGACCGGAACAGACCCCCACCGACCTTAAAGCCTATGAGGCCAATGGCGGTTATCAGGGCCTGCGCAAAGCGCTTCGGGAGCTGTCGCCCAAAGACTGCCAGACAGTGATCAGCGACTCCAACCTCCGCGGTCGCGGCGGTGCCGGTTTTCCCACCGGCATGAAGTGGAGCTTTGTGCCGATGGGTGACAGCTGTACCCCCGGACATAAGTATCTAGTTTGCAATGCCGATGAGATGGAGCCCGGTGCCTTTAAAGATCGGCTGTTGATGGAATGCGACCCACACCAGCTGATCGAGGGCATGATTCTCGCCGCCTACACTATAGGTGCTGATATCTCCTATGTGTTTATCCGCGGAGAATATGTGGTGGCGATCGAGCGGCTGCGAGGGGCGTTGGCCGAGTGCTACGCCAGTGGTCTGCTCGGTGAAAATATTCTCGGCAGCGGTTTTAGTCTGGAGATGCATGTTCACCCCAGTGCCGGGCGCTATATCTGCGGTGAAGAGACCGCCTTGATCAATGCCCTAGAAGGCAAGCGTGCCAATCCTCGAGCGAAACCGCCATTCCCTCAGGTCAGTGGTCTCTGGGGACGCCCAACCATCGTTAACAATGTCGAAACCCTGTGTAATATCCCCCATATTATTGATCGCGGCGCGGACTGGTATAAGACATTAGGGCGTGGTGAAGACAGCGGTACCAAGATGTTTGGTGTCAGCGGCAGAGTGAAAAATCCCGGTTGCTGGGAGTTGCCCATGGGCACACCGATCCGAGAAATCCTAGAAGTGCATGCCGGCGGTATGCAAGACGGGCTGCAACTGCGTGGCTTTTTGCCCGGTGGCGGCTCAACGGATTTTCTGGTGCCCGAACATCTCGATTTAGCCATGGACTACAACGTGATTGGCAATGCCGGAAGCCGTATGGGTACCGGCACCTTAATTATTCTCGACGACCAGACCTGTCCAGTGGGCATGGTGCTCAACCTGATTCGCTTTTTTGCCCATGAGTCCTGTGGTTTCTGTACTCCCTGCCGCGAAGGGCTGCCCTGGACGCGACAGGTACTGCAAGATATAGAGGATGGCCGTGGTCAGCTCGAAGATCTAGAGACCCTGGCCTATCAGGTCAAGTATATAGGTGCCGTGGGCAATACCCATTGCGCTCTGGCACCTGGTGCCATGGAACCCCTGCAAAGTGCCTTGAAATATTTTCGCGATGATTTCGACCGCCATATTAGCGGTGCCTGTTGTCCGTATAAGTCTCCGCACGCCAGCCACCTTCAGCTATCTGCGAAAGGAGCTTAGAGCATGCCGACGATTTTTGTAGATGGCCAAGAATTCCAGGTTAAAGAGGGCGCCAATGTGCTTGAGGCCTGCCTCAGTGCCGGCATCGATTTACCCTATTTCTGCTGGCACCCCTCCATGGGTTCCATCGGCTCCTGTCGCCAGTGTGCAGTGGTGCAGTATCAGAATGCTGAGGATACCAACGGCCGTATTGTGATGGGTTGCATGACGCCAGTTAGCGAGGGTGCCCGCTTTTCGCTCAATTCTGGCAGCGGCGCGGACCAAGATTCCCCTAGTGCCGTCGATGAAACTGCTATTGAAGCGTCTGTTCAAGCACCTATTGACGTGCCTACTAAAGTACCGGACAAAGGCCGCGAGTTTCGCCAGGCGGTGATCGAATCACTGATGCTCAATCACCCCCACGACTGTCCCGTCTGCGCCGAGGGCGGTGAATGTCATCTCCAGGATATGACGGTGATGGTGGGACATCGCGATCGCCGTTATCGAGGCCTGAAAAATACTCATCGCAATCAATATCTCGGGCCCCTCATCAGCCATGAAATGAACCGCTGTATCACCTGCTATCGCTGTGAGCGCTTTTACACCGATTACGCCGGCGGCACCGATCTCTCCGCTCAGGCATCCCACGACCATGTCTACTTTGGTCGCCATCAGGACGGTGTGTTGGAGAGCGAATTCTCCGGCAATCTAGTGGAAGTCTGCCCCACCGGCGTGTTTACCGATAAGCCCCTGCTCAAGCAGTACAGTCGCAAATGGGATCTGCAGTCGGCGCCGTCGATTTGCACTGGCTGTGCCGTGGGCTGCAATATTTTACCCGGTGAGCGCTACGGCAAACTCAAGCGCATACACAATCGCTATAACGATGAAGTTAATGGCTATTTTCTCTGTGACCGAGGACGCTTTGGCAGTGGCTATATCAATAGCGAAGAGCGACTTAATTACGCCGGAGTGCGGGACTTTAATGGAGAATTTACCGCGATTAAGGCTCAGGAAGCCATCGAGATCGCGGCCCGCTGGATGAAGGCTGAGGAGGGGGAAAAGACTCAAAAAATCGTCGGCATTGGTTCGCCCCGTGCCTCTCTTGAGGCTAACTATTTACTAAGAGAGCTAGTTGGAAAGGAGTACTTTGCCGCTGGCTTTGGTGATCGGGAATCTCAGGTTGTACACCGGATCGCAGCAATTTTAAAAACCACTAGAGCCAAGAACCCGTCGATTAAGCAGATGGAAACAGCCGATGCAGTGTTGATTCTCGGTGAAGATGTCACCCATACCGCGCCACGAGTCGCGCTGGGGTTACGTCAGGCGGTGCGCAATAAAGCTCATGAGTTAGCCAAGCAGGCGGGACTAGCGGTATGGCAGGATGCCGCCGTGCGCAACTTGGCTCAGGATCAGCGCTCGCCAATGATTATTGTCTCGGCGACGGAGACCCGCCTCGATGATATTGCCAGTCAGACTGTTTCACTGGCGCCCCAGGAGATTGCCCTATTTGGTCATGCGGTGGCCCGCGCTATCGCCGGTCAGCCCAGTGATGATGAGGCGGTTAATGAGGCCGCAGCAGCATTGAAAAATGCGCAGCGACCGCTGGTGGTCAGTGGCTCCAGCATGTTGCATAGCACCATAGTCGACAGTGCCGCAGCGGTGGCCGATGCTCTGACGGACCTTCTCCAAGCGGGCAGCACCCTAGCTAATAGCACCCCAGCTAACAGCTCTCCAATTGACAGCTCTCCAGTTAGCTGCAATAGCATGCTCAGCTTCTGTCTGCCAGAGTGCAATAGCCTCGGCTTAGCACTACTCAGTGAAGAGCAGGAAACCCTCTCACGACTGCTGGACCGGGCTGAGGAAATTGGGGTATTGGTGATTCTCGAAAACAATCTTAACCGTCGCCTCAGTGAGGAGCAGGTCACTAAGCTGACTTCCTCCGGTATAAAAATTATTGCCTTAGAGTTGCTCGACAACGATCTGCTCGCCAACTGTGATCTGGTCCTGTCCGCGGCATCCTACGCGGAGTCTGAAGGCACATTGGTCAGCAGCGAAGGGCGCGCCCAGCGCTACTATCCCGTGTTTCCCGCAGCTCATGAACGCCTTGCCAGTTGGCAGTGGCTGCGTGATCTGGCCGCCGTCAGTGGTCACAGAGAGTTGGCTGAGCTGCAACATTTTGATCAGATAACTGCGGCCTGTGGTGCCAGCAATCCACTGTTCGCTGCCCTTGCCGGTGTTTCCCCAGACCATAATTTCCGCAGCCACGGACAGAAAATTCCCCGGCAAACCCATCGCGCCAGCGGGCGCACGGCGATCAATGCCGATGTCTCGGTACACGAACCGTTGCGCAAGCTTGACCCAGAGACGCCGCTGAGTTTTAGCATGGAGGGACTCAATCGCGACCAGCCGGCATCACTGACACCCTTCTACTGGTCCCCGGGCTGGAACTCCAATCAGGCGCTACAGAAGTTTCAATCCGAGGTGAATGGCCCATTGCGCGGTGGCCCTGTGGGGCAGCGCTTGATTGAGCCCCAGACCAATGGCATCAGTCAGTCGTCGGACTTTACGCCCCTGAGAATTGTACAAGAGGGCAGGTGGCAGCTGGTGCCAATGCATCGTGTTCATGGCAGTGATGAACTCTCTGCCAGAACCGCTGAAGTTGCCGAGCTCGCCGGTGAGGCATTTATCGCTATAAGCTCGGAGCTGGCCGCAAAGCTAGCGGTGGTTGATGGTGACGGTGTAAAAATTAATGTTGTAGCTACTGCTGGCATAGACAGCCTTGAACTATCTCTGTCGGTGAAAATTCTCACCCGGGTGGCACCAAACTGTGTCGCCTACAGTGCCGGTTACAGCAGTACTTTGGCACTACAGCCGGGTGCCTTGGCGGAGCTCAGTAAAGACTCTGACTGGCAGCGGGCGACACCACAGCTGATTGCCAGTGATCGCAGCAGCCATGCCAACGCGTCTCAAAACAATCCCCAGCCTCCAGATACTGATATAGATAAGGGTAGAGAGGAGCCGCGACATGTCTGAGTTAATGCCGGTTTTACTGGCCCTGACTATTTTGGTTGGCGGCATCGCACTAGCCGCGATTATGACCTGGTGGGAACGTCGCCTGCTGGGCTTTTGGCAGGACCGCCTCGGCCCCAATCGCCTTGGTCCCTTTGGCATAGGTCAGGTAGCGGCGGATATGATCAAGCTGTTATTTAAGGATGACTGGGTTCCCCCCTTTGCCGACAAGGTGGTGTTCATTTTTGCCCCCACGGCCATTGTGGTGGCGATGATGATGGGCTTTGCGGTGGTGCCCTTTGCCCCCGACACCTACATTATCGACGTCAATATAGGGCTGCTGTTCTTTCTCGGCATGACCTCACTGGCGGTTTACAGCGTGCTGCTCGGCGGCCTCGCCTCGAATAATAAATACGCTCTGCTGGGCGGCCTGCGCTCGGCGGCGCAGATGGTCAGTTACGAAGTCTTTATGGGCCTGTCGTTGATGGGCATTGTGATGATGACTGGCAGCTTTAGTCTGGTGGATATAGTCGAAGCCCAGCGCGATGTTTGGTTCTGTTTCTCACAGATACTGGGCTTGCTGGTGTTTGTGGTGGCAGGCATCGCCGAGAGTCATCGTCTGCCCTTCGATTTACCCGAGGCCGAGCATGAGCTCACAGCGGGCTTTCACACCGAATATGGCGGCATGAAATTCGCCATGTTTATGCTCGGGGAATACCTGGGTCTGATTCTTATCTCTTGCATGATCACCACGCTGTTTTTGGGTGGCTGGTTTGGCCCGATGTTTATCGGCGACTGGCTGCCGCCCTTTGTCTGGTTCGGCCTCAAAGTGTTTTTTGTAATCTGTTTCTTTGTGCTGTTGCGCGCGGCGATCCCTAGACCCAGATACGACCAGCTGATGTCTCTGGGCTGGAAAGTTATGTTGCCGATTACCCTGGTCAACCTGCTGGTGACCGGTGCGGTGCTGTTGTGGATGGAGGGAGCTTAGGCGATGTTAAGTCAACTGCGAACCATGTGGGAAATTCTCAAGCATACCTTCACCAAAGCGGAGACGGTGCAGTATCCGGAGGAACAACCCTACCTGTCACCGCGCTATCGCGGGCGCATTGTACTGACTCGAGATCCCGACGGTGAAGAGCGCTGTGTGGCCTGTAATCTCTGTGCTGCGGTATGCCCGGTTGACTGTATCGCATTACAAAAAGATACCCGCGAAGACGGCAGCTGGTACCCGGAGTTTTTTCGTATTAATTTCTCCCGCTGCATTATGTGTGGCATGTGTGAAGAGGCCTGTCCCACCTATGCCATTCAGCTGACCCCAGATTTCGAGATGTGCGAATACGACCGCCAGAATATGGTTTACGAAAAAGAGCACCTACTAATTAATGGTGTCGGCAAGTACCCGGATTACAATTTTTACCGAGTCTCGGGCCTGCAGCGTTCCTTTAAAGATAAGGGCGAAGGCCTCAATGAGGCGCAACCCATAGATGTGAAGAGCCTACTGCCATGATGATATGTTTTGACTGCCAGAGGAGATCGCCATGCTTGAGATAAGCCTGTTTTATATTGCTGCCACCGTGGCCCTGGTGGCGACCATTCTGGCCATGACCAGAGCCAATGCAATTCATGCCCTGATCTACTTGATTGTCTCGCTACTGGCAGTGGCAGTGATCTTCTTCCTGATCGGCGCACCCTTTGCCGCGGCCCTGGAAATTGTTATCTATGCCGGTGCCATTATGGTGCTGTTTGTCTTTGTGATTATGATGCTCAATCTCGGTGAAGAGGGGGATGCCCGAGAGAAGCAGTGGCTGAGCCCGGCGGTCTGGGCAGGGCCAACACTGCTGGCGGTGATCTTATTTGCCGAGTTGCTCTACATTATCTCTTCCGTGGAAGGCCCGGTATCCACCGCACAGGTTACCGCCAAACAGGTGGGCCTAACGCTGTTTGGACCCTATGTACTGGCGGTGGAAATTGCCTCCATGCTGCTGCTCGCAGGTTTGGTCGGCTCCTACCATCTCGGTCGCCGCGCCCTAGATCGAAATATTGATGAAGCTGATGCACGGGCGCTTTTTACCTCTAACTCTAATTCTGAATCTAATGCCGGCAGGGGGGAGCAATAATGGACGGTCTCAATATTCCCCTGAGCCATATCCTATTGGTCTCGTCACTGCTCTTTGCCGTGGGCATGCTCGGACTGATGATGCGGCGCAATATTATTTTTATTCTGATGTCTCTCGAAGTGATGCTCAATTCCACCGCTCTGGCCTTTGTCGCCGCCGGAGCCCACTGGGGGCAGCCCGATGGGCAGATCGTATTTATGTTGATCCTCAGTGTTGCCGCGGCAGAAGTGGCGGTGGGCCTGGGTCTGGTGCTGCAAATTCAGCGGCGCTTCAAATCTCTGGATATGGATAACGCCAACAGGATGCAGGGCTAACTATGAGACAGCTTATCGGGTTGATACCGCTTATTCCGCTGCTCAGCTCAGTCTGTCTGATGCTGCTGGGCGGCCGACTGCCGCGCCTCTGGATTGGACTGCTGGGGGTTGGCTCCGTGGGTCTGGCGGCGCTGCTCACTGGGTTGACTGCGGTGGATTTTCTGGCTAACCCGGAGCCTTTTCAGCTGACCCTCTGGGTGTGGATGCAGGTGGGTAATTTTGCCCCTGGAGTGGCCTTCTATTTTGATGGTTTAACTCTAGTGATGATGTCGGTGATCACCGGTGTCGGTTTTTTGATTCATCTTTTTTCCACCGAATTTATGGAAGAGGATAAAAGCTATGCTCGCTACTTCGCCTATCTGAATATGTTTGTCGCCGCGATGTTGATTCTGGTGATGGCGGACAACCTTTTACTGCTCTATCTGGGCTGGGAAGGGGTGGGTGTTTGCAGCTATCTATTGGTCGGCTTCTGGTATCAAAATTCCGCCAATGGTCAGGCTGCACGCAAGGCATTTATTGTCACTCGTATTGGCGACACGGCGATGGCTCTGGGACTGTTCTTGCTGTTTAGCGAGCTGGGCACATTGAATATTCAAGCCTTGGGTGTGGCGGCAAACGAAACTTGGCAGGTGGGCGACAAGCTACCATTGATTGCCTGCCTATTATTACTCGCTGGCGCCGTGGGTAAGTCGGCACAGTTACCACTGCACACCTGGCTGCCGGACGCCATGGCCGGCCCGACGCCGGTAAGTGCACTGATTCATGCGGCGACCATGGTGACCGCCGGTGTCTATCTGATTGCCCGCACCCATGAACTCTATCTGTTGGCCCCCATTGCCATGATCGCTGTGGCGTTAGTGGGACTAACTACCTCGTTAATGGCGGCGTTTACGGCTCTAACTCAGCGGGATATCAAACGCATTCTGGCCTATTCAACCATCAGCCAGATTGGCTATATGTTTCTCGCTTTGGGTGTAGGTGCCTGGAGTGCCGGAGTCTTCCACCTGATGACCCATGCCTTCTTTAAAGCGCTGCTATTTTTGGGTTCTGGTGCGATTATTCACTGCCTCCATCACGAACACGATATCTTCAAAATGGGTGGCCTGCGCACTCGCATGCCGGTGACTTTCTGGAGCTTTATGATCGGCTCTGCCGCCCTGGCGGCACTGCCCATGACCTCGGGATTTTTCAGTAAGGATCAGATTTTACTGCAGGCCTATCAGGTGGATGATATTGGCCCTTGGCTGTGGCTCGGCGGTCTGCTCGGGGCGCTGTTGACCGCGATCTATAGTTTCCGACTGGTGTTTGTGGTGTTCTTCGGCAAAGCCAATACCGAGCCAGACCGAGACACGGGCTGGCGCATGGCGCTGCCCCTGAGTTTACTCTGCGCCCTGGCACTGTTTGGCGGCTGGATTATGCTGCCGGTGGCGGAGGTCTTCCCGGTGGCCAGTGGCCTGCACCCGGCCCACTGGGTTGAGTATGTCTCTATCGCGGTGCCAGTTGTTGGCGTAGTTATCGCCTATCTGGTGTTTTACAGCGGCCAGTTGCGAGTTGACGGCCTGTTGAACAGGCCATCGATGCAAAGTTTACAGCGCTTTTGGCACAGCGGTTGGGGCCTTGATGCACTCTATGATCGATTGTTTGTGCGGCCCTATTATGCACTCGCGGCGCTGTTTAAAGGGGAGCCGGTGGACGCGGTCTACGGCCTGATTGTGGCGATTAATCAAACCCTTAATGGCTGGTTGGCAGAAGGGCAGAGTGGGCAGATGCGCCGCTATCTGATCAGCATGGTGTTCGGCTTGATTGTGGTGCTGGCGATTATGTTGGGGGCTTTTTAATCTAATGGGAGGCTTTTAATGCTGATGATTAATCTGATACTGATCCTTTTAGTCGGTGGCCTGTTGGCCATGCTGTCAGAGCGCTTTGGCAGTCATGTACCGCGAATGGTCACCCTGGCCGTGGTGTTGCTCGATCTAGTCTATTTGCTGCTGGCCCTCTCAGTGATGCCTGAACTCACCGGGTTGCAGGCGCCAGTACCCGGCGATCCCCAGACCTGGTTAATGCACTACCGGGCTGAGTGGATTCCCGCCTTTGGTATCAGTTTTGAGTTTGCCCTCGACGGTATCAGCCTGCTGATGGTTCTGCTGACACTGGTCCTGGGTGTGGTGGCAGTGAGTTCTTCCTGGACCGATGTAAACATTAAACAGGGATTTTTTGAGGCCAATCTACTCTGGACTCTGGCCGGTGTGCTGGGCGTATTTATGGCTCTCGACCTGTTTTTGTTTTTTCTATTTTGGGAAGTGATGCTGATTCCCATGTACTTTCTGATCGCCATCTGGGGCCATGAGCAGCGCGCCTATGCGGCAATGAAGTTCTTTATCTTTACCCAGGCCAGCGGACTGTTGATGTTGGTCTCAGTATTGACCTTGGCGACTATTCACCAGAGCAATACTGGGGTCTGGAGTTTCAGTTATTTTGATCTGCTAAATACCCAGATGGCGGCGCAGACTGCCTATTGGTTAATGCTCGGCTTCTTTGTTGCCTTTGTGGTGAAACTGCCGGGCTTTCCCTTTCACACCTGGCTGCCGGATGCTCACACCCAGGCACCCACCGCAGGCAGTGTGATTCTCGCCGGCGTGCTGTTGAAAACCGGTGCCTATGGTTTGATTCGATTTGCGGTGCCGCTATTTCCTGAAGCCTCTATGGAGTTTGCGCCTATCGCTCTGTGGCTCGGCGCTGCTGGGGTGGTTTACGGCGCGGTGCTGGCCTTTGCCCAGACCGACTTTAAGCGTCTGGTCGCCTATAGCAGTGTCAGTCATATGGGCTTTGTGCTGCTCGGTGTCTATGCCTGGAATCAGCTGGCGCTGCAGGGTGCGGTGATGCAGATGGTCGCTCACGGTTTTAGCACGGCGGCACTGTTTATGATTGCCGGCTCTCTTCAAGAGCGCCTGCACACCAGAGATATGCGTGAGATGGGCGGCCTCTGGCACAATATGCCGCGCATGGGTGGAGTGGCCATGTTCTTTATTGTCGCCTCTCTGGGACTGCCCGGACTGGGTAACTTTGTCGCTGAGTTCTTGGTTTTGTTGGGACTCTTTCAGGTAGATCCCTGGCTGACCATGATTGCTGCGCTGGGCCTGATTACCGGTGCCGCCTATTCCCTGCTGCTGATGCAGCGTTCGTTTCAGGGAGAGCCGAATATAAGTCGCCAGCTGAATGATTTTGGTACTCGGGAGATGCTCACTATGGCCTTGATGATGGTCGCCCTGATTGGCTTGGGTCTCTATCCCCAGCCGGTTCTGGATATGGCTCAGCCGGTGCTCAATGGCCTGTTGCAGTTCTCAGCCACAGTTGCGGGAGGGCAGTTATGAACCTCAGTCAAATGCAGGCTTTGATGCCGCTATTAATCTTGAGTCTGACCGCTGTAGTGTTGATGATTCAGGCGTCGATAAAACGCGACCAGGCCACGGCTTGGGTGATTACCGCCATAGGTCTAGTGCTGACCATCTGGGGCGCTATTTATGCCCGAGACTTTAGTCAGACAGTGACCATTCTCTTAAAGGTGGATTCCTGGGGACTGTTTTTTTCCAGCTTGATGGCCTTGGCGGCGCTGGTAACTCTGCTGCTGTCGCGAGAGAGTTTCGCCGACGAGGGCCAGCGCAAAGAGGAATACTATCTACTGCTGGTGCTCTCGCTGCTGGGCGCTCTAGTGCTTATCCAGTCGAGTCATATGGTGTCATTGTTACTGGGTATGGAGCTGATGGGGGTGGCGCTCTATGTGATGATTGCCTTCCCGGAAAAGGGCGAGTTGCCGGTGGAGGCGGCGATCAAATATCTGGTGCTCTCAGCCTGTGCCTCGGTGATCTTGCTCTATGGTTTTGCGCTTCTGTACGCGGCCACCGGTGAACTCAGTTATGCCGGTCTCGGCGCCAAGGCTGGCGCGGCTTACCTACAAAACCCGCTGCTGATTCTGGCGGGCAGCGGGATGGTGATCTCGGGTATTGGCTTTAAGTTATCTCTGGTGCCCTTTCATATGTGGACCCCGGACGTCTATCAGGGTGCGCCGACGCCGGTCACCGGTTACCTAGCCACTGTCTCCAAGGGCGCGGTGTTTGTCGCGCTGACACGGATGTATCTCGATGGCCAACTGTATCAGTACCCCAGTTTGATCGATGCTCTGGTAGTTATCGCCATTGCCTCAATGTTAATCGGTAATCTGCTGGCTTTGCAGCAAAACAATATTAAGCGCCTACTGGCCTATTCGTCGATTGCCCACTTAGGCTATTTGATAGTGGTGCTGATTGCACTCACCGGAAAAGGCTTGGCCAGTGATGCTGTGACCTATTACCTGACTGCCTATGTATTGACCAGTCTCGCCGCCTTTGCGGTGATTGCCAGGGTCTCGGGAGAGGATGCGACGCAATGCCAGATCAGTGCTTACGAGGGGCTATTTTGGCGCGATAAAGTACAGGCCATATGCCTGACTGTAGCGCTGTTGTCTCTCGCGGGGATTCCCCTGACGGCGGGTTTTATCGGCAAGTTTTATGTGATTACAGTGGGCGTGCAGAGTTCGCTTTGGGCTTTGCTGGCGGCAGTGGTTGTCGGCAGCGCCATCGCCATTTATTATTACCTGAGAATTATTTTTGCCATGAGCAAGGTGCCAGAGGATGCCGCTGAGCATCAGGCCTATCCGGGTCGTGTATTAGCACTATTCTTAACCCTACTGGTTCTCGTTTTGGGTAGCTGGCCAGAGCCTTTTATAAACTACGCCACAAGCCTTTGAGATATCAATGTCAGCCGTAAGATAGCTGAGAGTTTGACTAACTGAGGATAAAAATTATGCTGCGTTCTGTTGATTTAAGTGACTACATGCTGCACAACCCGGTTACCGTAACGGCTGATGAAAATGTTTTTGCGGCCATCAATCTGATTGTGGAAGAGAAGGTCTCCGGAGTCTGTGTAGTGGATGCTGGGGGTGCTCTGTTGGGTGTGCTGTCTGAGCTCGACTGTCTGAGGGCCATACTCAGTGCGACCTACAATGAAAATGGTGGTGTTGGTAATGTTGCCGATTATATGACCAAAGAGGTGGACTGCTGTGAGCTGCACGCTGATCTAGTGGATGTTGCCGCGGATATGATCAAGAAGGGCCATCGCCGCCGTCCAGTTCTTGATCATGGCAAATTGGTGGGTCAAATAACCTGTCGAAAACTACTCTCAGTGGTCAGTGAATTTAACCATTCCACGAGCTAGGAATGCGTTCACCGCCGCGAGTAGTCAATGATCTGGCGCTCACTGTTGAGACGAAATAAGTGGTCTGCGCGCAGGGGCATCTCTATCAGGCTCTGTTCGGTAATACGCTGGTAGTGAGCGATAAATTCACCGATCTGGCTGGCTGACATAATGCCGTCATGCTCACCACTGGCTGAGTTGTCCAAGCGCGCAACAAGCTTTTCTTCCTGCTCCAGACGCCAGTTAAACACCGTATCGAAAGAGGGCGCCTGCAACATAATCAGCTGGTCGAGTTTAGCGAAGAGTGTTTGATATTCTCCCGCCAGTGCCTGATTGACAGTGTTGCGCCAGACGCCGTCTGTATCCCTTTCTGTTTCAAGACTATTTAAGGGCTTAACTAGCTGCTCAGCGGTCTGGGCCTCTGCGCCGACACACCAGCCTTCAAAAACAATAATATCCACTGGGCCACTAATAGAGTCGCACTGTTCCAGTGGCATGCGGTCGTCGCGGCTTTTATCAAAGCGCGGAATTAGAGTTTCCCCGGAGCCATCGACGAGACTGGCAATAGTTTCCAGTGCCAACGGAATATCATGGGTGCCGGGCACGCCGCGAGTTTCTAATAGTGGATGAACTTTAGTCGCCAACTGCTTGCGCTCTAACTTGGTCAGATAAAAATCATCCAGTGACAGAGAGACACGGCGCAATGCGTAACGCTCACTGAGCATGGTGCAGAGATAGTCGGCAAGGGTGGATTTACCAGAACCCTGGGAGCCGTTGATACCAATAATCAACGGTTTTTCGCCAGCGGTTTGGTATTCTTCGAGCAATGGCGAAAACCATTTTTCGGCACTGAGTAAATAGCTTTCGGGGAGTTTGTTGCGGGTTAAAAACTGTTGCTCTGCTGGGCTCATGTTAGGTGCTTATGTTGGGTGCTTTGGTTCTGATAAATATTAATATTAAAGTGGATCAGGGTTTCCAACTTATCCAGTTTGGCCAACATGTCCTGCTGTTCCGGACGACTGTGCCAGAAGTAGGGCGTCATCTTTAGCAGGTCGAGAATGTCGCCGCCGGTTACGACAATGGTCTGTTTGATTTCAATCTGTTCCAGCAAACTAAATTGCACGGCCTTTGCCAAACCGGCGGTGTTGCCCTCATGGGGCAGTGACTGTTCATAGATTAGACGGGTGAGCCCAGAGAGGTGTTCTGCACCTGGGCCAACCATAATCAACTTGCCGCCGGGTTTTAGTACTCGAGCGGTCTCGTCGGCACTGATTGGCGAAAACACTGAAATAGCCGTATCTACTCGGTTTTCAAATAGCGGGATGCTGTAGACGCTATCCACTGCCAGGCGCGCATCCATCTTGCGCTTTGCGGCGAGGCGCACGGCAAGCTTGGAGATATCCATGCCCAGCAGCTTAAGGGTTTGGCTGGAGGTCTTGATCTCCGAGGCTGTTTCTTCAAAGGCTGTACGCAACTGCTGCATGTAGTAGCCTTCGCCACAGCCGAGATCTAAGACAGTCTGCTCAGGGCTGCTGGTGGCCTTGGCTACAGCGCTAACAATGGCATCCGATAGGGGTTGGTAGTAACCGGCATTGAGAAAGCGCTGGCGGCTGCGAATCATCTCGTCGCTGTCGCCGGGATTGCGGCTGCGTTTATTCTGCGCCAACAGCAGATTGAGGTAACCCTCTCGGGCCAGATCAAAGCTGTGTTGATTGTTGCAGCGATAAGTCTGTGGCTGAGTTTCTGCCTGAAGGATCAATGCTTGATCGCAACTGGGGCATTTAAAATTGTCGCGAGTGGAACGCAACGCTGGGTAGACAAAGGCTTTGGGCAAGGGAATCTCAGGCAGAATCAAACGAGGGGCTAGCTTACAGCGGTTAATATCAGAGAACAATTGTTTGATGCTAAGTGTGGCTGTTGAGCTGGATTTAGTGACTGTATTTTTCCTATGGTATTTTCCCTACTGTATTTTAGGGGCTAAGTTTTACCAGCTCAGTTTTTAGGTATACTGGATCGGCAGCTGATCCTCCAGCGCAATGAACTGCCCTATAGAGCAGTAGTTATCCTTTTCTAGAAGAGTCTCAGCTATGTTGACTGTCCACCATTTAAATAATTCCCGTTCGCAACGTATTCTCTGGTTACTCGAAGAGCTTGGTCTTGAGTATCAGTTGAAAACCTATCAGCGTGATCCTGTGACCAATCTTGCACCGCCGGAATTGGAACAGGTTCATCCCCTGGGGAAGTCGCCAGTGCTGACAGATGATGACGCCACTATTATTGAGTCAGGGGCGATTATTGATTACATCCTGCGCCACTATGGCGATGGGCGTCTTCAGCCTGAGACCGGCACTCAACACTATGAACAGTATCTACAGTGGCTGCACTATGCCGAGGGCAGCGCCATGTTGCCGATGATGCTAAAAATGTATACCGCGCGACTGGGTGATGCTGGAGCGCCATTGCAGCCGAGAATTGTCGACGAGCTACAGCGCCATCTTGGCTATATAGAGAATGCCTTGCAGGACGTCGACTGGTTAGTGGATAACTGTTTTTCCGGCGCCGATATTCAGCTCTCGTTTGTCGTCGAGATTACCCCGCTGCTCTATTCCCTGGAAGAGCTGCCGAATATTGCCGCATACCGTCAGCGTTTGCAGCAACGTCCAGCCTATAGGGCCGCATTGGAACGCGGCGGGTTTTATGCCTATGGTTCGGGCTGAGCCAAAGCGGGGCGAGTTATTCGCTAAGGCACCGTTTGGCGCGGTCGATACAGGGCTGGCAGTCATCGGTGCGTAACGGGCAGGTTTTGATGCAGGTATGATACTTGTAGGCACAGCGGCGCTGTTTATTGTTGAGGCCTTCATTTTGGCTACCGCTAAGGCTTTCCGTTTGGCTGAGGCTCTGACACTGCTGCGGTTGGTTGTCCTGCGACACATAGATTGCTCCCTGAGCGATCAGGTCACAGTAGCTATTGAGCAGTGTGTCACGAACCTCGGTATTCATTTCAGCGGGATCCTTGAGCTGCTCGTTAATCAGTTCACGCTGGGTGAATACCGAACTGCGACCCAAGGTGTAGGTGTCCAGGTCATAGTTGGGTGGCGACGAACTGTTGGCGCAGCCGAGTAATGTGCCGGTCATTATGAGGATGCTGAGGATAAGTTTGTTCGGTAGTTGCAGTGTCACTGGTTGTGGCTCCTTGTGCTTAGCACGTTTAGATTAAATAGCTCCTTTTTAAGCTCTCAGGAGAGAGCCCATTGTTTTCACAGTCTGCGCATTCACATTTACTTATTTCCTCACGGAGGACGTCAAGCATGGCGTGTTACTGGAATTTTGAATATCCCAACCTTGGCGGCATAGGTCAATGTTTATATGAGAAAACTGATATGCAACGCCCAAATGCAGACTCCGTTTATTACGATGATTTTTTGCAGTTACAGGAAAAACTGCAGAAGAGAATCGTCTCGTTACGTAAAAATGGGCACCTAGTGCAAGAAGATGTGGCTGACTATGAGTTATCTCTGCGTCAGTATCAGAGAATGGAGCAGGATCCCAAAGCCATAGTGTCACTCTGGCAACTGTTCAAAATAGCCAAGGCCCATGGCCTCGATATTGATGAGATTTTGCACTTCGACTAAATCCTGCGCTCCCGCCCCAACTTAGTGTCACAATGCTGTCGCAAAACAGGCTTAGCCTTCTACGATATTTCTCGCGACTGGATAAATGGTATGCCCAACTTCACTCTGCTGTATTCTCGCCCATTGAGTCTATCTGGACTCAGCCTAGTTGCTCTGTTGTTAGCGGCGTGCACGCCGCCCGACACCTCCCTTGAGCCGCCCATAAAGTCGTCAGTAGTGCATCAGGCACTCCTCGGGACTATTAATAATCAATGGTATACCGAGTCTGCTGCAGCCGTGGCTGAGACCAATAAGCAGGTCCAGCGTCTGGCCTTGCAGTCGGGTTCAGCGAAAAATATTATTCTTTTTGTCGGCGATGGCATGGGTGTCACCACGGTTACCGCAGCGCGTATTTTTGACGGCCAGCAGCGGGGCATGTCCGGTGAGGAGAATAGTCTCAGCTTTGGTCGCTTTCCCTTTGTCGGGTTGTCGAAAACCTATAATGTCGATGCTCAAACTGCGGATTCCGCGGGCACCATGACCGCACTGGTCAGCGGCGTTAAAACCAATATCGGCGTGCTTGGCCTCGATGAAGATACGCGCAGAGGTGACTGTGCATCCGCCGCTGGCAACCAGTTATTTACTGCTCTGGAGCTGGCCGAGATCGCCGGGCTCTCTACGGGTATTGTCTCTACCACGCGAATCACTCACGCCACGCCAGCGGCAACCTATGCTAAATCCGCCGATCGCGATTGGGAAAACCCCTCAATGATGCCGGCGGAGGCAATCGCCGAGGGCTGTGAAGATATTGCCTCGCAATTAATCAACTTTGAACGCAATCTTGAAGCCCGCTATCCCGGTATAGATGTTGATGGCATTGAAGTGGCGCTGGGTGGCGGACGTCGAGAATTTTTACCCAATGATGCAGCCGCCAATAGCCCGGATGCCCGCAGCCCGGTAGAGGGTGATCGCAACGATCAGCGCAATCTTGTTCATGAGTGGTCTGCACTCTATCCCAGTGGCGACTATGTATTTGATCAGGCCGGTTTTGACGCCGTCGATGTTGACAGCAGTCAGCAGCTGTTTGGTCTATTTAATGAGTCGGAGATGCACTATGAGGCCGACCGTAAAAATGATTTGGCAGGGGAACCGTCGCTAACCGAGATGACCACCAAGGCCATCGATATTCTCGACAATAACCCGCAGGGATTTTTCCTGATGGTAGAAGCCGGGCGCATTGATCACGGCCACCACGCCAACAGTGCCTTTACCGCCCTGAGTGATACGGTGGAACTGTCCCGCGCGGTGCAGGCGGCACTGGATGCGACTAGTCGTGAGGACACCCTGATTATTGTCACTGCCGATCACAGCCATGTATTTACTATGGCCGGTTATCCCAAGCGCGGTAATCCGATTTTGGGCAAAGTCGTGGAAGTGGGTTCGGAGACGCCGACGTTGGATGACGATGGCCTGCCTTATACAACGTTGGCTTATGCCAATGGCCTTGGATTTCGCGATCTGGGTGATCAAACCAATGCCGATATGGCCTATTACAGCAAGACGGTACCAGGGCGCCAGGATTTATCCGCGGTAGACACCGAGGCTCCTGGATTTCATCAGGAGGTGCTGGTGCCGACAGAGGGTGAAACCCATGGCGGTGAGGATGTGGCAGTTTATGCCATCGGTCCCGGCGCTCACCTGGTCACCGGCTCACATGAGCAGAGCATCGTTTTTCATGTAATGAACCATGCTGCCAATCTATTTGAGAAAGCCACAGCGGCGCTCTTTTTAACAAGGCCGCAGCGGCGCTATTAGGTTTTAGTCTTCGAAGCTCTGTGGCTAATCCTCAAAGGCGCTGCGTTATGGCCCGCTTCAATTGTTGTAGGCTGGGGTTTGTGGGATCGCTGATCAGTGCTCGATCAATCAGCTGCATGGCTTTATACCAGCGCTGCTGTTGGCCATAGAGGCTTACTAGACCATTGATAAACTCTGAGTTGTTGGGCATCAGTTGCAGGGCTGCCAGATAAGCTTTTTCGGCTTCCAGTGATTTCCCCGACTGCTGATGCAGCACGGCAAGGTTATAAGAGGCGCGGGGATTATTGCCGCTGGTCGCGGCTGCTTCGAGTGACCGTGCCGCCTGTTCGTAGTCCCCCTGTTCGGCCATCAGTAATCCCAGAGAGTAGTGGGCCTCGCTGGCCTCGGGTTCTTTCTCGGTTACTGCTCTATATAAGTTTTCCGTAGCGCTTAATTTTCCTTGGCTGTAATACAGCTGCGCCAGATTCATCCGCGCCCCATTGTAGCCATTGTCGATTTTCAATACCGCCAAATACTCTTCCGCTGCGCGTTCCAGATTGCCGCGGCGATGTTGATCCACCGCCATACGCATACGGCCGGAGGGAAAGTCGGCATTGATTTTTAGCGAGCTTTGGTACTCCTGATTGGCCTGGCTAAAAGCCTTCGTCAGCGCTGCTGGAATGAGATTTCCCGGTACATCAACCAATCCTTCAGCGGCGGCAATACGCACTGCACGGACAGGGTCATTGAGACGCTCAAGTAGAGGTAAAACTTTATTGTCGCTGCCATTAAGAGCCTGAACTGAGATAGTTCGCAGCAGGGCACTCTGATCATTGGTGGCATGGGTTAGAGCGCGTTCCACAGCTGGCACTGAGATATTCGGGGCCAGCAGAGAGGCAGCGGTGGCGCGAGCAATGGCCGGCTGTGACAGATCGTTTAACAGTGATACCAGGGGTTCGACGGCATCATTGGGTTGACTGGCTGCGGCACTGAGAATCTCAGAAAAATGTGCCGGCCGCTCGGGACCAAACCATTCCACTACCTTCCCGGCAGCCCATTCAGCCGACTCTTTGCTGTGGCAGTCATTGCAGGCATTGGGGGTGCCATGGGCAACACTGAGATCCGGTCGCGGTATGCGAAAGCTGTGATCGCGGCGGTAATCATTACCCATATAGAGTCGTCCCGGCATATGGCAGTCAATACACTGGCTTCCCTGAGCCGGCTCGCGGTCGATTGGCTGGGACAAATCTGCGCCATGCCGATGATGCTTGGGCGTATCGAACTGCTCACTGCTGTGGCAGCCGACACAGAGCTGATTGCCCTCGGCTTTAAGCTTGACGCTGTGGGGCTGGTGACAGTCCACGCAGCCAACTCCGGAGTGATACATTTTGCTCTGCACAAAAGACCCGTAGACAAATACCTCGTCGAGAATTTGCCCGTCGCTGTGGTAGGTTGGCGGGGTTAGCAGTTGTGGCAGGTAGTGATCCAGTAACTGGCTGCTGCCATGTTCAAATTTGCTGGTTAGTTGCTGGCGGCGGGCATGGCAGCGGCCACACTGATCGACCACTGCGACAGAGCTTTCGCCCACCTTCATACTGATATGCAGCTGATCTAGTGCAGCATTAAAGTCTGCCGAGCTCACCGCCGCAACATGGTCGCGACCGGGCCCGTGGCAGGATTCACAGCCCACATCGATCTCGGCAACACTGGTGCTGTAGCTATTGCTGGCAATATCAAAGTTTTTCTCAACATTGTTGCTGTGGCAGTCGGCGCACATGCTGTTCCAGTTTTTGCCGCCCTCAGACCAGTGTACCCACTCGCCGGGCTGTGCCAGTAACTCTGGCTGTGGATCAAACCACTGCTGAGTCAATGTGTTCCAAGCGACGGGAAGTTGCTGCAGGCGACCACCGGGAAAGGCTACCAGATATTGCTGCAGGGGTTCGGTGCCAAAGGTATAGAGAATTTTGTGCTCCTGATCCTCGCCATTAGCGCCGGCCAGGCGGGCATAAAAGCCATCGGCTTTTGTTGAGAATAGGGCGCTATTGTCCGGGGCTTCGAATAAGCGGTTATTGAAGTCGCCTTTGACGCTGCTATCTGTCGCGTGCTGCATCGCTTGATCGTGGTGGGAGCCGCGCCAATCTTGATAGGCCTGGGTATGACATCCGGCGCAGCTGTTGCCGCCGAGATAACCTGTGGCAGGGCTGTTTTTATCCGTGCTGGTAATGGTGAGGGGATTGCTGGGTACCTCTGGGCTAATAACGGCAGGACTCATAACGGCAGGACTCATAACAGCAGCGCCAATAAACGCGATCAGCAGAGTCCCGGTGATCATCAACGTAAGGCGATAGATAAAATTGGCGCGGCGCGGTCTGTCCATTATTTTGCTGTCTTTTTATTACCAGTCTGCGACTAGTTTAGCGATTAGATTAAGGGGTTACTATTTAAAATGTTTTTTTACTCAGCAGAGGTCTTTTCGATGCCCTAGAATTGCAGCCTAGGCTATAGCTAGTTACACTTAAATGGATCTAAATATGCTTACCTGTAAGTCTAACTGAGAAAAATAATAATGAAAAATATACCCCAGTTGCTGTTGATTCCCGCGGTTATGACAGTGCTTTCCTGTGGCGGCGGTGGCAGTTCTTCCGGGCCGCAAATCACAGAGCCAGATGATAACTCGCCAGATCCTCAGGGACTGTTAATCGCCCTAGAGACTCAAGAGCAATTGCTCGAAACAGTGCGCCAGAGTTTTACTCAGGTAGCGGCTGTCAATATGGCACGAACCGATACCGTTGAGATGGTTGCTGAGGCTGCTATGGATAGCGCAGTGCCGACCAGCAGTGCAAGTTTTACCACCACCTACACACTGGAAGCCAATGTCGATGAGCATGATTACGTTAAATACGACGGCGATCATCTGTTTATTGCACCCAGTCGCGGTATGGACTGCTGCTTTACTACAGTCGACGATTTGGTTTTTATAGAGCCTATTTCCGAGGAGGGCGAGCCACTAGCCGCCGATGCCATACCGGCCCCCGGGCCAGATGAAGAGCGCAGTATTCGTATTCTCGCCACCGATCCGCAGATCGCCACGGCCAATCAGGTGGGTAGCATTCCACTCACTAGTAATCGCACCGTTGAAGGCCTGTATATTAACGACAATCAACTAGTCTCGATCAGCAGTAGCAGCTGGTGGGGTGTTTTTGGTGAGCGCTTTGCCGACCCATCGAGCTGGGAAGGGCAGACCACGGCGCTGGATATCTACGATATCAGCGAAGCAACCGATCCAGATTTACTGCTACAGCTCGAGTTTCAAGGGGGCTTTGTCAGCAGCCGCCGCCAGGGTGATATGGTTTACCTTGTCACTCGTCATACACCTCAGATGACCGGATATGATTATTATCCTAACGACCTTCAGGTAGCAGAAAACGAAACCCTGCTCGACGCCCTTGCGCCCGAGTCGATTCTGCCCAATATGTCGATTGATGGTGTTGAAAGTCCGCTACTCAGCGCCTCTGACTGCCGTATCACCGATAGCGAAAATAGCATGGCGCCAGAGAGAAGTGGCTTTCCGACGATGACAGTACTGATCGCCGTTGACCTGACAAACCAGTTAGTTGCTAATGCTGTCTGCTATCTAGAGCCGACCACTGGTATCTATGTGAGCAATAACGCGATCTATCTGACTCAGGTTGATTATTCTGATGCTGGAACTGACAGCCGAACTCTGGTGCACAGCTATTCGCTGTCAGCAGATCTCGATTACCTGGGTTCCGGCGTTGTTGATGGCGCACTGGCGCTGAGCGGTGACCAAGACTTTCGAATCAATGAACATGAAGGTTACCTGCGCCTGGTCACCAGTCAGCGCAACGACAACCAAGAGGATCGGATAGATCATCAGCTCTCGGTGCTCAAGCTGGCAACCGATAAACTCGAGCTTGAAGTGGTTGCGACACTGCCCAACAGTGAGCGACCAGCAGCCATAGGCAAACCCAATGAAGACCTCTATGGCGTACGTTTTTTTGGCGACAGACTCTATCTGGTCACTTTTGAACGTATAGATCCGCTCTATGTTCTCGACCTCAGCGATCCCCTAGATCCGCTTATTGCCGGAGAGTTAAGCGTTCCCGGTTTCTCGGACTTTTTACACCCGGTTAACGATGAGCTGCTGCTCGGTTTGGGTCAGGATGAAGAGGGCTTGGTTAAGTTGGAACTCTATAATGTTGAAGTTCTAACTGCGCCTTTTTCCCTGGGTTCCACCAGCCTTGTCGAGGGTGCCAGCTGGAGCTATTCCGAGGCGCGCTACAATCGTCACGCCTTTACCTATCAGGTAGTGGATGAGACCACTGACCGTTTTTCTGTGCCGCTCTCTCTTGGGCTTTATTCTGATGATAAGGGCAACAGCCAAGAGCAGCGGTTGATGCTGTTTGAAATCGATAGCAAAGATCGACCGGCGGATGCTTCAATTGTTGAGGTGGGACAGATTGACGCTAACGGGGAGCAGTGGGGGGACAGCCGCCAGCGGGCCATATTTGATGGTGATGCGGTGTTTTATATTGATGGCACGGTTGTTTGGTCTGCACTTTGGAGTAGCCCTGAAAACCAGAACGGTCCTTTTTAATACAAGCCAAATACAAGCCAAATACAAGCTAAAGATAATCTATTTGCGGCCTTTAGGTCGCTAGTGGCTGGCAGCAAGATTGAATCTAACAGATCGCTTCAATCTTGCGATTAGCCCAAGAGTAGGTGTCCAGAACGCTGTTCGAAAATAGCGAGGCGAGTAATACCGGTGTAATCGTGCCGAGTTTTTGGGCACAATTTTGGCGATGTAATTCGACGGTTCTATGGCTTAGGCTGCGAGCTGCAGCGATTTTTTTACTCGAGTAGCCCATATAGACCAGATGCAAAATATCCCATTCTCGCTTAGTTAACAGGGATTCCACTGGCACCCAGAACTCTTCTGGCAGCGGGATGTCAGGCAGTACTGAGGATATAACAAAAGTACTAAACTCTTCCAAATTGGCCAGCTGTTTTTGGCTGATAAAACTGAGCTTATCCTGGCCGATTTGACTCGGTGGCTGCACTCTCTCTGGGTCAGTAGAGTCGTCGCAGACTAGGTTCAGCACGGTTAATGTTGAGTTTTCGGCTTTGCTCTTAACCTCATTAAGGGTCTTGCGCTTAAAAAAATTAAGATTGGGTTTCAGGCTCATGGTGACAGTAGTGTCGGTCAATGAGTGACTGTTGATTTCTGAAAGGGCTTCTAGAGTCTGAGCTGGGGCGTCGAGAATCTTTACGACAATGACGTGGCTACTTCCATCTGGCATTTATTGCTCCTAGCATTCTTGTTAGTCAGAGATTCTGTGCTTTCTAAAGGTAAACAATCCCGGGTGTTATAAAGCTAGCCACAATACTGCTGTGGGCAGATAGCGGTGCTTTGTATGGTTGCGCCGGAGTTATTTTATGCGAAAATGTATAGGTGTAATCATACGTATTTTTTGATCAGTGTCTATGTTTATATGAATTACATTGTTTGATATGGATGGTGGGTTTATAGCTGGTGGGGGATTTGCTGGTCGGGGATTTGAGTGTGGCTTGGGGGCCAACTGCGCGTCTCTGGTGAAGGGACGCGCAGTTGGTGAATTGGTGGGCCCTCCGTGACTTGAACACGGGACCTGCCGATTATGAGTCGGATGCTCTAACCAACTGAGCTAAGGGCCCTTAACTTGTCTTTTTGTCCCTAGGGGGAGCCGCGTGCTCACAATCTTCAGTCACATACTTTACGTATGCTCCCTCAGCTTGCTGCGCGGCTCCTACCCTAGGAACAAAAATCCTGCGTTAAGCTTAAACTGATGTTTCGGTGTATTACTTAATTTTACATGTTTGGTCTGTCTGTCACATTGGTATATCACTTGTCATTCCGAGCACCCAACCTGTCATCCCGAGCGTAGCCGAGGGATCTCCCTGGGGCACTACCTTACTTCCTGCAATTCTGCATAAGATCCTTCGGTTCGCTGCGCTCTCTCAGGATGACATTGTTCTGTGTCATTCCGAGCACCCAACCTGTCATCCCTAGCTTAGCCGAGGGATCTCAATCACACAGTTCGCGGGCTACAGCTATTTCTTATTACTCGTCAATAAAGCTACGCAGATGATCCGAGCGAGTCGGATGACGCAACTTACGCAATGCCTTGGCTTCGATCTGACGAATACGCTCTCGGGTTACGTCGAACTGCTTGCCAACTTCTTCGAGGGTGTGGTCGGTGTTCATGTCGATACCGAAACGCATGCGCAATACTTTCGCTTCTCTTGCCGTGAGGCTGCTCAGAACACCGCGAGTCGACTCGGTGAGGTTGTTCTTAGTGGCTTCATCGAGGGGCAGGGCGATGGTGGTATCTTCAATCAGGTCGCCGATGCTGGCATCTTCGTCTTCACCAATGGGCGTCTCCATGGAGATTGGCTCTTTGGCGATCTTGAGGACTTTGCGAATCTTGTCTTCCGGCATTTCCATGCGCTCTGCCAATTCTTCCGGAGTGGGTTCGCGGCCCATTTCCTGAAGCATTTGACGGGATACACGGTTGAGCTTGTTAATCGTCTCAATCATATGCACCGGAATACGAATGGTGCGGGCCTGATCGGCAATCGATCTAGTGATCGCCTGACGAATCCACCAGGTAGCATAGGTCGAGAACTTGTAACCGCGACGGTATTCAAACTTGTCTACGGCTTTCATCAAACCGATATTGCCTTCCTGAATAAGATCGAGGAACTGCAAACCACGGTTGGTATATTTTTTCGCGATAGAGATAACCAGTCGCAGGTTGGCTTCAACCATTTCTTTCTTGGCACGACGGGCCATGGCTTCACCCATGGTCATGCGGCGATTGATATCTTTAATCTGCGCGATATTCATGTCGGCAAGTTTTTCAACCTGCGCCAGCTTGCGCTGTGAACGGAGAATTTCTACTTCCTGTTCAGCAACACGCTCGGCCCAGCTCTCTTTCGACTTGGACAGCTCTGTGGTCCACTTCATGTTGGACTCATTGCCGGGGAACATTTTGATAAATTCCTTGCGCGGCATTTTGCCCAAACGGATACAGAGACGCATAATCTTGCGCTCTTCGCCGCGAACTCGCTCTACTGCCAGGCGTACTTTGGCAATCAATGGATCAAACTGACGTGGGGTCAGTTTTAAGAACTTAAACAGTTCGGCCAGTTCTTCGAGATTCTTTTGCGATGCTTCACCGTTGCGGCCGTAACGAGCCACACAGGTATCGGTTTTCTTTAGCTGCTTGCGGATGGTGTCGAAGCGTTCAAAGGCGACTTCAGGATCCAGTCCACCTTCGTGCTGCTCTTCTTCTTCCTCTTCCTCTGCCTCTTCAGGATTCTCCAGCTTCAGGGCTTCAGCAGCTTGCTGCTGGGCCAGGGCTGAAGGCACGTGCTCCATGGGATTGAGGTAACCGCTAATAATATCCGTGAGCTTCTTTTCGCCCGCTTCAACTTTTTCATATTCGGCAATAATGGTGGCGACAGTGGTCGGCCAGTCAGCAACCGCGGACATCAGCTCGCGGGTGCCTTCTTCAATACGCTTGGCAATTTCAATTTCGCCTTCACGAGTCAACAGCTCAACCGAACCCATCTCACGCATATACATGCGTACTGGATCGGTGGTGCGGTGTTGTTCGGATTCTACCGACGCGAGAGCGGCGGCGGCTTCTGCGGCGGCTACTTCGTCAGGAGTGTTGTCGCTGGCGAGGCTGGACAGGGTGTCGGCATCGGGGGCTGTCTCAAAGACAGTAATACCCATGTCGTTGATCATCTGGATGATATCTTCGACCTGTTCCGGATCGGCTATATCTTCTGGCAGGTGGTCATTGACTTCAGCATAGGTCAGATACCGCTGTTCGCGGCCCTTGGCTATAAGGTCTTTGATGCCGGACTGTTGCTTTTGGTTCGTATCGCTCATAGGACTCAATTACTGTTTAGAGGCTGAAAAATAGCGGGGGATTATAGCCGAAAATATCGTCTATGTCCGCACCAATTTGGGCTTTATTTGGCCGTTCCAATTTTTGTTATCTTAGACTACAAGTCGTTGTTTTATCTTATTTTTTAGCTCGACGAATTGATTGTTATCGCCCAGCTGCATGTGAATCTTGAACAGCTGCTTAGTCTGGCGCTCATTGAGCGTTTCCATAGCCAGTAAAATATCGGCCTTGCGCTCTGGGGGCAGGGCTTCAAAGACATCCCGGGCGACGTGGGAGAGGGTGTCGGAAAATTCCTGATCATCGTCGCGACCTGTGCCTTTGGGGGGCTGGTGAAGCTCGCTACCAGCCAGGGTTTTGAGTAGCTGAAGCTCGCTCTGATCCGAGTAGGTTGCCTGCCAGCGGGCAAAAATATGCGAGGTCTTGCTACAGGCTGGGTCGCTATTTATCAGTGCCAGAATCTTTAGAAACAGCGTCATATCTGGGTCTGCAGAGACACTGAGCATTTCAATATCTTCAACATATTCTGCTAGCTGCGGATGATTGACTAACAGGGCACTAAGAACCTTGATCGGCGACAGGCGGATCTTGCTGCGCCTCACGGCCACGGTTTCTGGGTAGGGCTGTTCATAGTCGCCATCACCGTAGACATCATCTGGTGGTGGTCCTGAGTAAAAGTCATTAGGTGGCGCTTGATGTCTACTTTGATTGCCTAGCTGGGCTGGCGCTTGTACTGGCGGCGGAGGTGCACTGCCGCGCTGGGCGGGGGGCTTGTGGGTGGCCACATAGTCGCGCAGATTTTCTGCAGAAATGCCGGTGCGGCTGGACAGTTCTTCAAGCATCAGCTGACGAAAGACACCCTGGGGAATGCGATTGATCTGCGGAGCGCAGACCTTGCTGAGGCGCGCCTTGCCGTCGGCGGTGCTGCTGTCGATACCGTCGCTGAGCTGTTCAAAGAGAAACTCCGAGAGGGGCTGGGCTCTGTCCACTTGCTCCATAAAGTCCTGTTTGCCCAGCTGGCGCACCATGGTATCTGGATCTTCACCATCCGGTAGAAACAAGAATTTCGCCGATACGCCGTCGCGCATCTCTGGGATCGCTGTATCCAGTGCTCGGGCTGCGGCTTTGCGGCCGGCTTTGTCGCCATCGAAACAAAATACGATCTCGGAGGTGTAGCGGAAGATCTTTTGCAGGTGGCTCTCAGTCAGTGCAGTGCCCAATGTGGCCACGGTATTGTTGATCTCGAACTGGGCCAGGGCGATCACGTCCATATAGCCTTCAACCATAATCAGGCAGGGAATTTCTTTTAGTGCTTGGCGTGCCTCATAGAGCCCGTAGAGCTCGCGGCCTTTACTAAATACCGGGGTCTCAGGTGAATTGAGGTACTTGGGTTTGCTGTCATCCAGCACTCGCCCGCCAAAGCCGACGGTGCGTCCGCGCTGGTCGCGGATCGGGAAGGTGATGCGGTGGCGAAAGAAGTCATACTGCTTTTTCTCTTCCGGCTTGACCACCAGCATGCCGGATTCGTGTAACAGTCCGGTGCGCTGCTCATCGGTGCCTACTGCTTTTAATAGATTGTCCCAGCCCGGCGGGGCATAACCCACGCCATACTGTTTGGCTACCTGTCCGCTGAGACCGCGGGCCTTGAGATAGTCGACGGCAGTGGCGGCGCCGGCATGCTTGCGCAGTTGCTGGCGAAAATAGAGATCCGACTCAGAGAGTATCGAGTAGAGGCTGTCTTTTTGTTTGCTGATCCCAGGATCTTGAGCCGCTTCCCGGGGAATTTCCAGACCGGCATTGCGCGCTAGCATTTCCACAGCGGGCAGAAAGTCGAGTCGGTCGAACTCCATCACAAAGCCGAGGGCATTGCCGCCAGCACCGCAGCCAAAGCAGTAGTAAAACTGCTTGTCTTGGGCAACCGTAAAGGAGGGGCTTTTTTCTTCGTGAAAGGGGCAGCAAGCTTTGTAGTTTTTACCGGCTTTTTTAAGCCCTACGCGGCCGTTGACCACGTCGACTATGTCGATGCGGTCGAGCAGGTCATCAATAAAGGTTTGCGGGATTCGTCCGGCCATCGGGGTTACAGGCTACTCTTTTTTAAGGGTTTAGTGTAACGCCTTGGGCCGGGAAATAAACCTGCTTAGCTATTTAACTCTTTAACTATATTAGGGCAGCTTTAACCAAACCGCTGACCGCACCGGTATCGGCACGTCCCTGCACCTGTGGGCGCAGAATGCCCATTACCTTGCCCATATCGGCCATTGAGGCAGCGCCGGTCTGGCTGATCGCGCTCTGTACCAGTTCAGCAATTTCAGCGTCGGTGAGAGCCGTGGGCAGAAAGTCTTGGATTACAGTGATCTCGGCGATTTCGATATCCGCCAATTCTTGACGACCTGCGGCTTCGTACTGGGTGATAGAGTCGCGGCGCTGTTTCACCATTTTGTCGAGAATGGCTAGTACCCGCGCGTCATCTATCTCGATGCGCTCGTCAACTTCTACGCGTTTGATCTCAGCTTGGACCAGACGGATAGCACTTAGCCGGGGTTTGTCTTTGGCTCGCATAGCCTCTTTCATGGCATCTTTAAACGTCGTTTTCATGGACATATGAATTCTCCTGAGGATGATATTACTGAATTCCAGAAACACAAAAAGCGCCGGTTGGGCGCTCTCTGCATTGACTCTCTATGGTACTGCTCTGGGTTATAGAGCGGTGCTTAATAGAGTCGAGTAAACTTGCGTGATTCGCGAGATACTTTTTTCTGGTTGCGCTTTACAGCTGCTGCTGCTTTACGCTTGCGTTCCCACGTAGGCTTCTCGTAGAACTCGCAGCTGCGAACTTTAGCCAGAATACCGGCTTTTTCGCATGAACGTTTGAAACGACGTAATGCTACGTCAAAGGGCTCGTTTTCTTTAAGTCGAACGCTTGGCATCTATATATAATCCTGTGGTAAACACTTGTGTACAGTGATCTGTCGCTAACCGTCTTTGTTAGTGACCCTTTAAGGGCGCGTAGTCTATACACTTCCCTGTTTTGATGCAAAGTTTTTTGGCGCCTTTTTAACGCTACTGGCGAGACTGCAAACTACAGGTTCACACAGCCCTGCAGAGGGTTTACAGTTACGCCCTCAGTCGACGATTTGTCTAGCGTTGGCGCTACTTTAAAACAATGCTGCAAGGCCTCTATAAATGCTTGTTCTCGGTGTGGAAACCTCCTGTGATGAAACCGGCGTTGCTGTCTATGACAGTGAGCGCGGGCTATTGGCGCACAATCTCTATTCTCAGGTAAAGCTCCATGCGGAGTATGGCGGCGTAGTGCCAGAGCTGGCCTCTCGTGATCATGTGCGCAAGATATTGCCCATGCTAGAGCAGGTTTTAGCCTCAGCTGACGTCACTACAGCTGATCTCGACGGTATTGCCTACACAGCTGGCCCAGGTCTGATGGGTGCTTTAATGGTGGGAGGCGCTGCAGCAACTGCTCTGGGCTATATCCTCGGTATACCCGTATTAGGTGTGCATCATATGGAAGGGCACCTGCTGGCGCCGATGCTGGAAGATAATCCACCGGCCTTCCCCTTTGTTGCACTGCTGGTTTCTGGCGGTCATACGCAATTGGTTGAAGTGACCGCGATTGGTGAGTATCAGTTGCTCGGGGAATCCATTGACGATGCCGCTGGCGAAGCCTTTGATAAAACCGCCAAGCTGCTCGACCTGGATTATCCCGGTGGCCCGCGTCTGGCGGCCATGGCCGATCGCGGTAATATTGACCGGTTTAGTTTTCCGCGACCCATGACAGATCGGCCGGGGCTCGAATTTAGCTTTTCCGGTTTAAAGACCTTTACCCGCAATCTGATTGAAAAAAATCGTGGCGATGATGTGTTGCCAGACGAGCAGACTATGCTCGATATCTGTGCTGGCTTTCAGGAAGCGGTGGTGGATACCCTGGTGATTAAATGTCGTCGCGCCATGCAGCAGACGGCCATGAAGCGTCTTGTAATCGCCGGCGGCGTATCCGCCAACGCCAGATTGCGGCAAAAACTCGAGGCAGCTCTTGCTAAAGAGGGCGCTGAGGTATTTTATGCGCGCCACGAGTTTTGCACCGATAACGGGGCAATGATTGCCTATGCTGGCTGTCAGCGCTTGATGGCTGGCGAAAAAAATGAACTGGTGATTGCGGCGACGCCGCGATGGCCATTAGATAAATTGACTGGGCTGGGGGAAGCTGTTTGATGGATATTGTTTATATAAGAGACCTGCGTATCGAAACCATTATTGGTATCTATGATTGGGAGCGTGAGGTTAAACAAACTGTTAGTCTTGATTTAGAGATGGCCCATGATATTCGTCAAGCGGCAGAAACTGATGACATTCAATATGCACTGAACTATAAGTCTATTGCTAAGCGGCTGATTAAGTTTATTGAAGAGAGTGAGTTCTTGCTGGTTGAGCGCATGGCCGAAGAAGTGGCTGGAATTGTTAGAAATGAATTTTCCGTGCCCTGGTTGCGATTGCGTGTTAGCAAGCCTGGCGCCCTGAGAGGCTCCCAAGATGTGGGAATCTTAATTGAAAGAGGAGTTAAGCCCTAGTGGCACTTATCTATCTTAGTCTCGGTAGCAACGTTGAAGCCCAGCGCAATATTGAGGCGGCGATGGATGCACTGGCCGACACCTTTGGTGAACTGATTGTCTCCTCGGTCTATGAGAGTGAGGCGGTGGGTTTTGAAGGCGACAGTTTTTACAATCTGGTAGTGGGCATTCATTCGACCCATTCCATTGGCGAGCTGTCGAAAATACTCAAGGCCGTCGAAGATGTACAGGGGCGTGATCGCACTGCGCCCAAGTTTGGCGCGCGGAGTTTGGATATAGATATTTTAACCGTCGATGATCGTGTCGGCGTGATCGATGGGGTCTCTATACCCCGCGATGAAATACTCAAGAATGCCTTTGTGCTGCAGCCTCTGGCAGAGATTGCTGCCACGGCAGTGCATCCGCAGGTCGGCACAAGCTATTTGCAGCTGTGGCAGGATTTCGACAAAGATAAGCAAAAGTTGTGGCCGATTGATTTTATCTGGCGCGGTGAGAATATTACCCGGGCAAACTAATTGTCGATTATTCGGCGCAGTTGATTTTTCGTTCACTATAATCAAGCAAGTAAATAATTTTTGACCAGGGCAATGACGCCCAGAATATTTAAAGGAGTAACCATGAAAACATCCCTCGTCAGTTTTTTCTCTCTCGCAATTCTCGCCGTACTGCCATCCTGCACCACCTTTGATCCCTACACCGGTGATGAAAAAGCCACCAAAACAGCCATTGGCGCCAGCATCGGTGCCGGCGTCGGCGCTGTGGTGGCCTATCTCGACAATAAAGATGAAGACAGCCGCAAGCGCAATAAACGCATCTTGGCTGCCGCGGGCGGTGGTGCAGCAATAGGTGGTGGCATCGGTTATTACATGGACGCCCAAGAGGCAAAGCTGCGTCAACAGCTGCGCGGCTCTGGAGTTAGCGTCGAGCGTGTTGGTGACAATATCAATTTAATTATGCCGGGCAATATTACCTTTGCTACCAACAGTGCCGATATCAATGCGAATTTTTACTCAGTGCTAGATTCGGTTGCCCTGGTGCTCGAGGAATATGACAAAACATTGGTAGTGGTTGCCGGACACACCGATAGTGATGGTGGCGCAGCTTTTAATGAGAATTTATCCCAGCGCCGCGCGCAATCGGTTTCTGGCTACCTGGTGTCGCAAGAACTCTTGCCGGTTAGATTAGAGACCATTGGTTTTGGTGAGCGACAGCCGATTGCTGGCAATGATAGTGCAGCGGGCAAACAGCTTAATCGTCGGGTAGAGATCACTCTGCTGCCAATTAGTGGCTAAATGTCTTTGGCGTCTTGTAGTACATAGCGCCTGCGGCTTCTTGTGAAAAAAAAGGCACCTTTTTAGCTAAAGGTGCCTTTTTTTTGCGCCGGTGATCTCTAGTGAAGCACAGCGCCCGCGGCGTCTGGTAATGTAAGGCGCCCGCGGCGTCTTGTAACGTCAAAGACTGTTTGAGTTGCCACCATCCACCGCGATGGTTTGGCCTGTCACATAACTCGCATCCACCGCTAAAAAGAACGCTGTGCCAGCAATATCCATCTCATTACCCAAACGTCCCATGGGGACATTGTTGAGCACAGAGTTCTGCTTGGAAATATCATCTTCCTCATGCTCAGGCCACAGAATCGCACCTGGTGCGACGCTGTTTACTCTAACCTGGGGAGCCATATCCAGAGCCATTGATTTGGTCATGGCAATATTGCCAGCCTTGGCGATGGTGTAGATCGGGTGATCCTTGAGCGCCTGTCGGGCATGCATATCAGAGATGTTCACTACGGAGCCGCGTGCAGCTGTCAGCTGTGGCGCCAGTCCTTGGGTCAAGAAAAACGGCCCTTTAAGATTGCTGTTGATCAGATCATCCCACTGCTGATTGGTGCACTGCTCCAATGGAGTGGGGTAAAAGCTTGACGCATTATTGATCAACACATCGAGACGTCCGATAGAGCCCACCAGCTGAATAATTTTATCGATACCGGCCATATCATTGAGATCGGCCTGAACCAGCAGGCAGCTATTGTCCCGCAGCTGGTTAAACTTTTCACAGAGCCTATCGGCATCCGCAGCGGAGCGGTTGTAGTGAATAATGACGGTATAGCCGGCATTGTGAAATAGCTCGGCCGTCACTGCGCCAATACGTCTGGCGGCGCCGGTAATCAGTACTACGGGGGCTTGAATACTGCTCATAATTAATTACTTATCAAAATATTGTTGTTTAAATTCTGTCATACGTGCAGTACGGCGCAGATGTAATTGCCGACCAATTTCTGCACCATCTATTCCGGCTTCCACCAGATCGGCAACGCTAATATTGCTGATTCCGTCGACTGCCGCGCGGAGACAATCGGAAGAGGGATATTCGCGATCTTCAAAACCGGTTCGACCCCGAGCATCCGCTTCGCAGCAGAGAATAAAGTCTTCAAGGCGGTCGCGAGATTTCAGCGCACCCACGCCCTTGAGCAGATTGACAACGGTCTCAGGTTTGAGCTCTTGGGCCTTGTGGCACATCAGGTGATATTCGGTGACCACCAGAGCTAGCTGGCGTACATCATTGGGCACTTTAAAACGGTCGCAGACATCGTTGACCAGCGGCACACCTCGGGCTTCATGGCCGCGATGACTGGGTAGTACATGGTCTGGCGTAATGCCTTTGCCGAGATCATGGACCAGCACGGCAAAGCGAATTTTACGGCTATCTGAAAGCCTAACTGACTGCTGCAGTGCCATCAATGTATGGATGCCGGTGTCGATTTCTGGATGATAGTCGGCGCGCTGTGGCACACCAAACAGCCGTGCGACTTCAGGTAAAAGCACATCCAGTGCGCCGCACTGACGCAGGACTTCGATATAGACATCCGGTGAGCGCTCGCCGAGGGCCCGTTCAGTTTCTTTCCAAACTCGCTCAGCGACCAAATAGTCGAGTTCGCCGCTGCTGGCGATAGTGCTCATCAGTTCCATGGTTTCGGGCGCTATAGTGAAACCCAGATGATGATAACGAGCGGCAAAGCGGGCTACTCGCAAGACTCTCAATGGATCTTCGGTAAAGGCCTTGGAGACATGGCGGAGAATCTTTTTATCCAGATCGGCCTGTCCGTTGTAGGGGTCGTAAAGCTGGCCGTCGTCATCTTCGGCCATGGCGTTAATCGTCAGATCCCGGCGCACCAGATCTTCTTCAAGGCTGACATCTGCAGCGGCGTGAAAGGTAAAGCCACCGTAGCCATGACCTGATTTGCGCTCGGTGCGCGCCAGTGCATATTCTTCGCCGGTATCGGGTTTGATAAATACTGGGAAGTCATTGCCCACAGGTAGGTAGCCGAGTTCGACCATTTTTTCTGGGGTCGCGCCGACCACCAGCCAATCATTTTCATCGCTGAAATAATTGAGCAATTTGTCGCGAACAGCGCCGCCAACTCGATAGATTTTCATGTAGATGCCCAGTGTCTGAACCTGATAGTTTACAGATAGTTCAGCTTGCGGATTGTCTGCGCTCTACTCTAAGACTGTAGTAGTTTAGCTGTTAACGCAGCGGATAAGCGCTATTGTAAGGCTCGCTGAGTTTTAGCTCAATCAATAACCGGTTCTGCAGGGTGATTTTTAGGAATTGACAAACAACCCATCAATGTCAAAAGCAACGGAGGTTTCTCTTGGAGACATTGATGGGGGTCTTAAACGATAACCTAGCCTTCGCGACTGGTTATCTCTAACAGATGGTAGCCAAACTGGGTTTTAACCGGACCGTGAACCTGGCCCAGTGCGCCGCTAAAGACCACTTCATCAAATTCTTTGACCATCTGTCCCGGGCCAAACTGACCCAGATCACCACCGCGGCTACCTGAGGGGCAGCTTGAATGTTCACTTGCGACGGTGGCGAAGTCTGCGCCCGCCTCAATCTGCTGCTTTAGAGTTGCACATTTTTCTTCGCTATCAACCAATATATGCCGCGCACTTGCTGATGCCATTGTATTTTCTCCAGGTGGAATAAGATAAAGGATTTGTTAGGGCGGATTATCAGGGTAAATCGTGAGCTTGTAAATTACTCAACTTCCTCAGCACTGAGCATCAGATCACGCAATGCCTGTTTGTCGAGTATTTCGATCTCTTTTTTATTCACCGCCAGGTACTTCTTGCGCTGAAAGTGGCCCAGCACACGACTCACGGTTTCAACGGTGAGGCCGAGATAGTTGCTGATTTCACCACGAGACATGGGTAGCCAGAGGCGCGTCGAGGAGAGTTTTTGCTTAACTAGACGATCGGAGATGCTTAGCAGCAGGCTAGCGATCTTCTGTTGCGCAGAGTTACCGGCCAACAGTGCGATCAGCCGTTGATCTGCATTGATCTCGCGACTGATTAATCTCATCATATGTTTTTGGATTGAGGGTATGGAATTGCCCAAATCATCCAGTTGCTCATAGGGTATTTCGCAAACCGAGGTGGTTTCAAGAGCGATAGCGGTATTTTGATACTGTTCGTCAGCGAGTCCATCCCAGCCAAATATTTCTCCGGAAAAATAGAAACCTGTGACCTGTTCGCGGCCGTCGGGATCAATGCAAAAAGATTTAATTGAACCGCTGCGCACGGCATAGATAGAGGTGAAGGGGTCGCCGCTAAAAAATACTCCCTCTCGCGGCTGCAGCGGCTTCTTGCGCTGGATAAGCTCTTCGAGTTTATCCAAGTCATCGGCGTCCAAGCCGAGGGGTAAACAGAAATTGTTCATACGACAGTTATGGCAGCTAAGCGGTTTTGCGAAGCCCACGATAATTTTTTTTACGGTAGTCTCGATGATTAAAAAATCCCTTTCAATAATGAATCTGTCGGCGGCCAGATTGTCAGCGATGTCTACAGGTGTTTTATTTAAATGACTAATTACACTGCCTATTATGCGTGTCAGGTAGCATCCAGCAACCCTTAATTTACCGCTGCTTTCAGCTCCCCCAGTGTCTGTCATATTCAGTATAGACCTTGAGTTGATTTACATCAGTTGGATTTCCCCTGTAATCGGATAATTTCTGCCGCTCAAAGATTTGCCAACTAAACTGAAATTAATGTCGATAACGCGGTTGCGGGAGTTGTGATGAAAAATATGCTGGTGGTACTGGATGGCACAGGTAGTGATGAATATGTACTGGGGCAGGCAATTCAATTAGCCGCCAGTAGTGGTGGGGACATACATCTCTTTATGACAGTCTATGACTCCATTGAAGAGCTGAATCGCTATATTGGCTTCGACAACTATCAGGAGGTCAAGCAGTCGCTCCTCGATGAAGCTGAGGTCAAACTGCGGCGGTTGACCGATAAATTTGGCGACCACTTTTCATCAACCATGTACTGGGGGCGGCGCTGGCACTTCAGTGTCGTGGTCGAGGCAAAGAAAGTTTCCGCAGACCTGATTATCAAAGCGGTGCGCCAGCACTCTCGCATCGCCGAGTTTTTGCACACCCCAGAGGACTGGCACCTGCTTCGCGATGCCAGCTGTCCGGTGTGGTTGGTCAATCACACCACGACAGGTATCAACAGGGTGGTCGCCGCTTTCAGTACATTGGAGGAGACTGAAGATCACCGCCATCTGGGTGAGCGAGTGCTGCAAAAAGCCAGTGATCTGGCTGCTGCATTAGGAGTTGAGTTACATGTGGTGTCAGCGGTGCCTGACTGGCTCAACTCTCAGGCTATTATTGGCCCGATGCCGGGAATGCCAGGTCAGTTTCCAGCGGTACTGGCAGATATAGGTGAGCGAGCCCTCGACCGCGCCGAAGAAATTCTCCATGAGACCCTTGAAAGGCTCGCTATTGTTGCCGATGTCACTGAGGTGAGAAGCGGGGCAGTGGATGTTGAGCTAGCCGATGCGGTAGGTGAAAGCGGTACTCTGGTGATTGGCAGCGCCGCAGCGAGAAAGTTAGCCGCGAAAGTGGCGGGCAAGCTGTTTGGTAATACGTCGGAAAAGGTTATTCATCATGCTCGTGGGGATGTGTTGGTGGTTCACTAGCAGGAGCTTCATAAGTGAAGCCCCTAATCAAAGCCCGTAATCAAAGAGGCCTCGCTAATCGATGGCTTTTGACACTAGAGTCTACTTTTTGGCTGCGCCCCAAAGTACCTCAAGACGTTTCTCGCGACCGCAACCCCAGCGGTAATAGTTGTAGCGCACGGGATTTTTTAGGTAGTAGTCCTGATGGTAATCCTCGGCGGGGTAAAAGCGGCTCGAGGCAGTGAGTTGGGTGACTATCTCCGCTTTGAGTAGACCGCTAGCGGAGAGGGCATCTTTTGAGGCTTGGGCAATATCGCGCTGCTCTTCAGTTTGATAAAAGATCTCACTGCGGTACTGCTGGCCCCGGTCGCAGAACTGACCACCGCCATCTGTGGGGTCAATGGTCTTCCAGAAGTACTCCACCAGCTGGCTATAGCTGACCTTTTGGTCGTCAAAAATAACCTCTACCGCTTCCGTATGCCCGGTGCCCCCTGCTGAGACCTGTTTGTAGCTTGGGTTTTTCACTTGACCGCCGATATAGCCCGATGCGGCAGATACCACACCATCGAGTTTTTCAAAATCGCTCTCGGTGCACCAAAAGCAGCCCCCAGCAAATACCGCGCTCTGCTCTTCGGCAATGGTTTTCAATGTCATAAAACTGCACAGACCCAGGGTGATCAGAGTGGCGACTAGGGGTAATTTAGACTTCATATTGGGCATGCTCCATGCTTTTTTGAGTGCTTTTTTGAGTGCTTTTTAGATACTTTTCTTTGCGACTAAACCTTAATACGTGTTGAGCGCAGTTGAGGATTGGAGTGCGAAACAGGCTGATAGGTTCAGCTTGCTTAGAGGCTTCCATTTTAGCTGTAACTCTGTAGTTGCTGTCAATTTGATACTCTTATTGCCAGCTTGGCAAAACTAATTTCCAACTCGTTGAAAAACATAGGTTTTAAGTTCTTGACGAAAACTCGTTTTAGAATTATTTTCGATTAGTGAAATTTGTAGTGCAGTTGGCTGCAACCTGTTGTGGGCTCTGATTGAAGGATGACTAATGAGCGATGACTTAGTGCTGGATACAGGCGACAATTTTGAGGAAGAGCGGGCACCTGTGCTCTCGGATAAACGCCAGGCTGAGGTTGATCACGAGGCCCGTCAGCGCCTCGAGAAAAAGCTTGAAGAGGCGCGGATCAAAAAGCAAACCGAATATTATGACTTCGACTTTGATTGAGTCACTTGGTTTGGCCGTTCAATAGTATTTCAGACTCGGCAGTCTATGGGCTCGGCAGTCTATAGGCTCGGCAGTCTAGCCAAGCTTTCTTATCCTGCCTTCTTATTCCTGTTCTTTATCTCGGACTAATCGCCAATTTCACTGCAAAGCCAGCAAGTCGATTATTGCAACATTCCATGCCTAATTTTGGCATAATGCCAGACGCCAAAAGTTCACTTCGCCTGGAATCTGTCTGTGTCGCACGCGCCATTATTGAGTGTTGAAAATCTCGCCTTCGAACGCGATGACAGCTGTCTGTTTTCGGCGGTCAACTTTTCTGTGGACGCCGGTGATATTTTGCAGATCGAGGGCGCCAATGGCAGTGGTAAGACCACGCTGCTGCGCCTGCTCACTGGCTCTCTTCAGCCCAGTGCTGGTAATATTGCCTATCTTGGCCAGACACTGTCCCAGTGCCGCTATAACTATCTCTCAGACATGCTCTATATAGGGCACCAACCGGCGGTTAAATTAAATCTCAGCGCTGAGGAAAATCTGCGCTGGATGGTGGCCACTTCAGCTCAGTCAAATGATCTTTTAATTACCGATGCTCTGACCCAGGTGGGCTTGGCCGGTTACAGTGACATTCCCTGTTACGCCCTGTCGGCGGGGCAGCATCGGCGGGTTGCCCTGGCGCGGCTACTGATCAGCGAGGCAAGGCTGTGGTATCTGGATGAACCCTTTACCTCAATTGATAAACAGGGGGTGGCGTTTTTACAATCCTGCCTGCAACAGCATGTGGCCAGGGGCGGTGTTGTTATTCTCTCGACTCACCAAGATCTGGCGCTGACTGGCGTGCGTAAATATAAGCTGTTACCTCATGCTGAGGGGATCGCCTAATGTCGAGACCAACAGCCAGAAAAATGGACAGTGGCTTTGTCGCTTGGTTGCGCCGTGATCTGCTGCTGGCTTATCGCCGTCGCGGCGAAGTGGCCAGTCCAGTGGTGTTTTTTATGATGGTGTCGACGCTGATTCCCCTGGGCTTAACCCCTGAAGCGGCGCAGCTTGAAAAGGTTGCGGCGGGCATGATTTGGATAATGGCACTGCTGGCGACCTTACTCTCGGTGGATGGCTTGTTTGCCAGTGACTATCACGACGGTAGCCTCGAGCAGATGTTGATTACGCCACAGCTGTTGCCGCTGCCGATACTGGGCAAGGTCACCGCGCACTGGTTGACCACGGGTCTGCCTTTGACGCTGGTGTCACCACTGCTGGGTCTGATGCTGTCGCTGCCCAGTGCCGGCTATCTGCCATTGATATGCAGCCTGGCTTTGGGCACTGCCTGCTTAAGTTTGGTCGGTGCTGTGGGTGCTGCCTTGACGGTATCGCTGCGCAAGGGCGGGCTCTTGCTGTCACTGCTGGTGATGCCACTGTACATGCCGGTGATTATTTTTGGCACGGCGACGGTGAACTCCGCTGTCGATGGATTAAATTGGCTGCCACCGCTGGCGATACTGGGCGCGTTGTTTGCTGCATCAGTGGCGCTCTGCCCGCTGGCAGCTGCTGGGGCGCTGCGCGTCACGGCCAGTAACTAATGAATATGATAGGTTTGCAGATATGAATTGGCTTTCTAATAAGCTTTCAAGTGGGCCCTCAAAGGAGTCCCCAAACTGGCAGTGGTTTTACCGCCTTGGCTCGCCGCGGTGGTTTTACCTGCGCAGTGGTCAGTGGTTGCCGTGGTTATCTCTGGCGGCGCTACTGGTGCTCGCCACTGGTTTGGTCTGGGGTCTGGCCTTTGCTCCTGAAGATGCCAAGCAGGGCAATAGTTTTAGAATTATTTATATCCATGTGCCGGCGGCGTTTTTGGCTCAGTCGGGCTACTTTATTATGGCCATAGCTGGTGCCATAGGTTTGATCTGGAAGATGAAAATCTCCTTTATGGTCATGAAAGCGGCGGCACCAATTGGTGCCGTGCTGACCTTTGTGGCGCTATTTACCGGTGCGGTGTGGGGCAAACCCACCTGGGGTGCTTACTGGGTCTGGGATGCTCGCATTACTTCGATGCTGATACTGCTGTTTCTGTATGCCGGTGTTATGGCCTTGCAGTACGCCTATCACAGTGTTGATGCGGCGAGTAAGGCCAGTGCGATTTTGGCCTTAGTGGGTACAGTGAATATTCCGATTATCAATAAGTCGGTGGACTGGTGGTATACCTTGCACCAGCCGGCGACCATCAAGCTGACATCGGCACCAAGTATGCATATGGATATGTTTATGCCTCTGTTGGTGATGATTGTTGGTTTTTACCTGTTTTATGCGGTGGCGCTTATTCTGCACACTCGCAATGAGATTCTGCGCCGTGAGCGCAAAACCAGCTGGGTTCGCGAGCTGGTGACTGCCAAGGCAGGGTTGTAATTATGTATTTTGAAAATATTGCAGCGCTGATCAATATGGACGGTCACGGGGTCTACGTTTGGACGTCAGTGGCAGTCACTTTGGCAGTGATGCTGTGGCTGGTTATTGCGCCTTTGATCAGTCAGGGCAGATTGTTAAAAGAAGTCAGTCGAGATATTCAGCGTCAGCAGGACCGTGAGCTTGCGGCCCAAAAAGCGTCTAATCATGAGGAAAGTAATTAATGCATCCCCTGCGTAAACAGCGTTTACAGCTCGTTATTCTGCTTGTCGCCGCCGCCGCGTTAGTGATCGGTCTGGTGGTCTATATGCTCCGTGAAAACGGCAATTTCTTTTATACACCGGCTCAGATCGTTTCCGGTGAAGCTCCTCAGAGTACGTTTTTGCGCGCTGGTGGCATGGTGGTCGATGGCTCTGTGCTGCGCTCCGATGATTCCCTCTGGGTGCAGTTTAAGATTACCGATGGTGTTGAGATGTTGACCGTCGAACACACAGGCATTCTTCCGGATCTGTTTGCCGAAGGGGAGGCTGCGATTGCTTCAGGTAAGGTAGACGAAAATTTGGTGCTTCAGGCGACTCAGATTTTGGCTAAGCACGATGAAAAATATACGCCTCCCGAAGTCGCGGATGCCATGAATGCGGCCTATAAGGCGAAACAGGAAGCGCAGGGTGGGAGCTATAAATGATTGCTGAGTATGGTCATGTAGCACTGATTATCGCGCTCTGTCTCTCTATAGCTCAGGCGGTTGTTCCAATGGCCGGCTCCTTTGCGGGCTATCGCACCTGGATGCGTCTCGGGCATTCTCTGGCCCTTGGGCAGTTGGTTTTTGTCGCCATCTCTTTTGCCTGTTTAACCACAGCATTTGTGCAGGATGATTTTTCTCTGCAATATGTGGCAGATAATTCTAATACTCTGCTGCCAACGCAATTTAAGATCAGTGCGGTGTGGGGCGCTCACGAGGGCTCGCTATTACTTTGGGCGCTGATTCTTGCGGTCTGGTCCGCGGCAGTTGCGCTGTTTAGCAGCCATTTGCCTCTGGTGCTTTCATCGCGAGTGCTGTCGATTCTCGGCGCCATCTCGGTGGGCTTTGGTCTGTTTATTCTTTTAACCTCAAACCCTTTCGCGCGAATCCTGCCGTTTTCCCCCACCGAGGGTGGCGACCTCAATCCGCTGTTGCAAGATTTCGGTCTGATCATCCATCCGCCTATGCTGTATATGGGCTATGTGGGCTTTTCCGTGGCCTTTGCCTTTGCTGTGGCGGCGTTGATTGGCGGCCAATTCGACAGTGCATGGGCGCGCTGGGCGCGACCCTGGATTAACAGTGCCTGGGTATTCCTCACTATAGGTATCACCCTCGGCAGCTGGTGGGCCTACTATGAACTGGGTTGGGGCGGCTGGTGGTTCTGGGATCCGGTGGAAAATGCCTCACTGATGCCCTGGTTGGTGGGAACCGCTCTGGTACACAGTATTTCGGTGACGGAAAAGCGTGGAGCCTTCCGCAGTTGGACCTTACTGCTGGCTATTTTGGCTTTCTCTCTCAGTCTCTTGGGCACCTTTTTGGTGCGTTCGGGGGTGTTGACGTCGGTCCACGCCTTTGCCAATGACCCTGAGCGCGGCGTCTTTATTCTCGCCTTTCTCGGCTTGGTAGTGGGCAGTTCACTCTTGCTGTTTGCCCTTCGAGGGCCAGTTGTACAGCGCCAAAAGGGCGATACCGAAGTGGTGAACTACAGTGGCCTATCTCGAGAAATGATGCTGTTGCTGAACAATGTGCTGCTGGTCAGTGCCATGGCAATGATTTTAATTGGCACTCTCTATCCTCTTATCGCAGACGTCTTGGATCTGGGTAAGATCTCCGTTGGCCCTCCGTACTTTAATTTCTTCTTTGTGCCTATGACTCTGGGTTTGATGGTGGCTATGGGCTTTGCGGTGTTCTCGCGCTGGAAGAAAACCGACGCTAACATGCTGCTGCAGAAGGGCATGGTGCCGTTTCTTATCAGCCTCAGTGCTGCGCTTATATTGCCGCTATTTTTGGCCGAGAGTATTTCTTGGGCGACTTATTCAATCACTGCGGTAATCACCCTTGGCGCGAGCTTTTGGGTGGTCACCATGAGTCTCGAAGATCTCTGGCAAAAATTGGATCGTGGTTCTTCGAATGCGAGCTCAAGATTAAAAAATGTCACTAAATTGCGCGGCAGTTATTGGGGTATGCAGGTCGCTCATATAGGCATAGCCGTCTGCGCCCTCGGCGTTGGCTTAAGCTCGGTCTACGATGTACAGAAAGACGTGCGCATGGTTCCGGGAGATCGCGTGGAAGTGGCCGGCTATGAGTTTACTTTCGATAACCTCAGTTTTGTTCAGGGCCCCAATTTTGGCGCCAGTCGCGCACAGATTAGTGCCTATAAAAACGATCGTTTGGTGGCTGTATTACACCCAGAGAAGCGCAAGTATGAAGCGCGTAATCAGGTGATGACTGAAGCCGCCCTTGATGCTGGCCTGACTCGCGACCTTTACGTCTCTCTCGGCGAACCTCTAAAAGGCGATGCCTGGGCTATCCGTCTTCATGTAAAACCCTTTGTCCGTTGTATCTGGCTTGGCGGCTTAATGATTGGTTTGGGTGGTCTGCTATCGGTGATGGATAAACGCTATCGTCGACGACGTAAGCCGAGCACTCAATCAAGCACTCAATCAAAAGCAGTAGCGACAGAGGCGACCGCGCAATGAATCGCTTAACCCTATTTATTCCCTTTGCTCTCTGTCTGGCTCTGGGCGCCTTTCTTTTTTTCAGTCTTGGCAAGGATCCGCTGGATTTGCCCTCGGCACTGGTCGGCGAACCCTTCCCCGAATTTGCCCTGGAAGAGTTACACGAGCCAGAGCGTCAGGTGAGCACTGATGATTTTGAGGCACAGGTGCTGCTAGTGAATGTCTGGGCTACCTGGTGCTTTGCCTGTCGTATTGAACACCCCTGGCTAAATAGTCTGGCGGAACAGGGCGTGGCAATAGTCGGCCTCAACTACAAAGATCACCGCAAGCTGGCTCAGGACTGGCTCGGAGAGCGCGGCGATCCCTATCAGTTTTCAATCTTTGATCCCCGGGGTGTTCTGGGTATTGATCTGGGTGTCTATGGCGCGCCGGAAACTTATCTGGTTGATGCCGAGGGCATTATTCGCCATCGCCGTGTCGGGGTAGTGGATGAGCGAGTGTGGAACGAAGAGTTTCGCGACCTTTATCAGCAGTTAGTGGACGATGCCAATGCCAAAACACAGTAATTTACTGTCGGTTTCGGCATGGCTAAAGCAAGCCGCGTTATTATTGCTGCTGCTGTCTAGTGCCGCAATGGCGGTCGAGGATGTGGTGAAGTTTTCCGATGAGTCTCTGCGCCCACGCTACCAACAATTGCTTGAAGAGCTGCGTTGCCCCAAGTGCCAAAATCAAAATCTCGCCGATTCCAATTCCGCTATTTCGCAAGATCTGCGCGCCGAAGTGCAGCGTTTGCTGGAGCAGGATTTAACCGATGCTGAGATCAAAGAGTATCTGAAAAACCGCTATTCCGAATTTATTCTCTACCGCCCCGAAGTCAATCGCGCCACCTGGTTTTTATGGGCCGCGCCGGTGGTGCTAGTGCTAATGGGTGGATTGATTGTGCTGCGCCTGTCGCGGCGCAAAAAGCCCAGCGGCAGTGAAGAAGCCGATCTACCTGTACGCAGTACTGACCAACAGCAGCGCCTCGACCAGCTGTTAAATAGCCCCAAACAAGGATCCGAATAATGAGTCTTGGACTCGTCACAACAATATTACTCTTGGGTGCCGCACTGTTTGTTGCGCTGCCATTTTATAGTGCCAAAAGCCGAGAACAGGATGAGAATAGCACTTCCGAAGAGCCCGGTAATGTCGCCGAGCAGGCCAATATTGATGTGTTTCGCGATCAGCAGCTACAGTATCAACAGCAGTTGGAACGTGGTGAAATCAGTGCCGAGCAGCAAGCCCAAATGTTGGCTGAGGCCGAGCAGTTATTGTTAAATAACACCGCGGCTACGCAACAACAAGCTGCTGCTCTTAACCCCAGGGCGCAGGGCATCTGGTTGCTGCCGGTTTTGATAGTGGCGATTTCTCTGGCGAGCTTAGGGCTGTATCGCAGCCTCGGTTCTGGGGTTGATCAGCAGATTGCCGAGAGCCTTGCTGAGCGTCTCATTAATCAGCAGTCACCAATGACACCAGAGCTGATTGCCAGCGTCGCTGAGCGAGTTGTGCAGCGTCCGGATAATCTCTACTACTGGACTATTTTGGCCGAGGATGCAGTAGCGAGTAATAATATGCTGGCCGCCTCAGGCTATTTTGCCGAGGCAATCCGCATTCAGCCCAATGAACCCTATCTCTTGGGTCAGTATGCCCAGGCGTTATTTTTTGTCGATGCCAATCGCTTTTCCGATCGCGTGATTGCCGCGGTAGATCGTGCTTATGGCGCCGACTCTCAGAATCAAACGGTACTGGGTCTCAAGGGTATTCAAGCTTTTCAGGAAGCAGATTATCCCCGCGCTATCAGTTACTGGCAGGGTGCATCCACAGGCTTGAATCCAGCAAGTGATAGCTGGAAGGCGCTGCAGGGTGGCATTCAGCAGGCACTGCAATTAGCCGCTGAAGCTTCTAAGGTGTCTGCTGGAGTGTCTACTGAGGTTCCGGCAGATATTGATGGCGTCAGAGTGAGTATCAACCTAAGCCTAGATCCGAGCATTGAGTACACTCCAGACCAGCTGGTGTTTGTCGCCATTGTCGAAGCCGATGGCCCACCCATGCCTCTGGCGGCGCGCAAACTGGTGGCCAGTCAATTACCCCTTGAGCTGACGCTCAGTGACCGCGATGGGCTAATGGCCGGCCGCAGTCTCGCGGATAAAAACATCAGGGTCGTAGCGCGCCTGTCCAGCACCGGTAGTGCCACACCTCAGGCGGGTGATTGGCAGGTGATCAGTGATGCTGTTAAGAGCAATTCCGATGCCCTAAAATTCTCTCTGGAGATCGCCTCGCCCTACGTTCGCTAGGGCGTTTTACCCGTCTATTTTAAAGCTCTGCTGAGTGCTCCTGCGCCTTAGCTGATAGAGTTTTTATTTCTGTTTTGTGTCAGTGCCTGAACGTGTAGAATAACCAACACTTATAGGCAGTCATCGCGGCTAAAATAGTCGGCTCTGATTGCTCAATAATGGTTACACTTTATTTAGTGGCTTTTTACACGACTTTCTTATGCGAATTTTACACGACTTATTACAGAAAAGACTGACTACCTATGCGGCTTAAATCGATAAAACTGGCTGGATTTAAATCCTTCGTTGATCCGACATCAGTCCATTTCCCCAGTAATCTCTGTGCCGTCGTCGGCCCCAATGGCTGCGGTAAGTCGAATATCATCGATGCCGTTCGCTGGGTGATGGGTGAGAGCTCGGCAAAGAACCTCCGCGGCGAGTCCATGACCGATGTGATCTTCAATGGCTCTGGTGGTCGCAAGCCTGTGGGCCAAGCCTCTATTGAACTGATCTTTGATAACTCCGAAGGCCGCATTGTTGGCGAATACGCCTCCTACTCGGAAATCGGCATCAAGCGTAAAGTCACCCGGGACGGTCAGTCCAACTACTATTTAAACGGCAGCAAATGTCGCCGCCGTGATATCACCGATATATTCTTGGGCACCGGTCTCGGGCCACGTAGTTATGCGATTATCGAACAGGGCATGATCTCCCGCCTAATTGAAGCGCGCCCGGAAGAGCTGCGGGTTTATATTGAAGAAGCCGCCGGTATTTCCAAATATAAAGAGCGTCGCCGTGATACCGAAAACCGTATCCGCCGCACCATGGAAAACCTCGAGCGCCTCACCGATATCCGCGATGAATTGGGTCGCCAGTTAAACCGCCTTGAGCGTCAGGCTAAAGCCGCAGAAAAATATTCTGAGTACAAGAAAGAAGAACGCCAATTCTCTGCCGAGTTACTGGCCCTAAAATGGCGCGGCTACAATGTCTCCGCCACGCAACAGAAGCAGGTTATTGGCGAACTGGAAATCGAGCGCGAGCGCATTGTTACCGAGCGCATCGGCTGTGATACCTCCATCGAAAAATTACGCACCCAGTCCACCGATCTCAACGACACCTTTAATGAGGTGCAGGCGCGCTTTTATAAAGTCGGCGGCGATGTTGCCCGTATAGAACAGGCCATCGAGCACGCCCAGCAGCGCGCCTCCGAGCTGCACAAAGATCTCGAGCAGACCGAGCGCAACTTCACCGAATCCGAACAGCACCTTAACGCCGACATCCAGAAGGCCACTGGCTGGCAGGCGGAATTTGATCAACTGGCACCGGCTCTGGAGCTGGCCCTTGAAGCCGAGACAGTATCAACGGAAACATTACAGGCCGCCGAAGAATCCATGCAGCAGTGGCAGCAGGCCTGGGACGAATTTAACCAGACCTCTGCGGCACCGCGTCAACAGGCGGAAGTGCAGCAATCCCGTATTCAACATCTCGAACAGCTGATGCGCCGCCTCAGCGAGCGCCATGAAAACCTTGTCACTGAAGCCAGCAGCTATTTAGCCAGCCCAGCTGAAGAAGAGATGGCGCTGATTCAAGAGCAGCTTAGTGACGCCGAGCAGGCCCGCGAGAGCATCGAAACACAGCGTCTGGAAAACAGTGCACAGATTGAAGCCGCTCGCAGCAGCGTCAAACAGTTCGCTACTGAACTGGATCAGGCTCGCAGTCAGCAGCAGAGCCTCAATGGCCGTCGTGCTTCTCTCGAAGCCCTACAGCAAGCAGCCATGGGCGACGACGCAGAGAAAAAATGGCTCGATTCCAAAGGTCTGGGCTCCAACCCGCGCCTAGTGGATTCGGTTAAGCCGGACGAGGGCTGGGAAGTGGCCGCCGAGACCGTGCTGGGCAGTTATTTACAAGCCGTTGCAGTAGATGATGTAGTGGCTAATATTGGTCTGCTGGATGATTTTAAAAAGGGCGAGTTACTGCTGATTGGCAAAACCAGTCAAGCGGCTGCCAGTGGTAACAAAGGCAGCAAAGCCAAGCTACTTAGCGATCTGGTTAGCGGCGATGCTGTGCAGGGTCTGCTGGGCAATATTTATGCGGCTGAAACACTGGCCGAAGCGGTTGCCTTGCAGCCATCCCTGTCGGCGATTGAATCGGTGGTTACCCAGGAGGGTATCTGGCTGGGCAATAACTGGCTGCGTGTGGCGCGAGACAAAGACGCCACCGCCGGTGTGCTTAAGCGCAAACAGGAATTACTCAGTATTGGTGAGCAGAAGCAGGCTCTAGATGCACAGATTGACGAATTGGAAACTCAGCGCCAGAGCAATGAGAATCAGCTTCAGGAACTGGAAGCCCAGCGTCAGGAAATTGCTGGCAGTGTTTCCCAGCAGCAGAGTACCTACGCGGAGCTGCGTTCCAAACTCAGTGGCTTCCAAGTTCAGATTGAACAGCTTAAAGCCCGTAAAGAACGTGCCGATAGAGAGCTCGCTGAAGTTCATCAGCAACAGCAGTTGGAGCAGGAAAATTTAGCCGAAGCACGGCAGTTGCTGCAACAGTCCATCGAAAAAATGGAAGCTGATACCGAGCGTCGTGAAACATTGGTCGAGCAGCGTGAAGGTTTCCGCGAAGGTCTGGATACCAGCCGTCAAAAGGCTCGCCAAGATCGCGATCAGCGCCATGACCTGGCAGTCCGTGAAGGTTCACTGAGCACTCAGCTAAGCTCTATTCTCGAAGGCATTGAACGACTTAAAGTGCAGGTGGCAAGACTCCAAGAGCGCCGCACCCAACTCCGTGAAGCCTTTGATATCAAAGATGATCCATCGGAAAAATACCAACTTGAGCTGGAAGAAAAGCTTGAGTTGCGACTCACCATTGAAGGCGAGCTGAATACCGCTCGCACGGAAATGGAAGAGGTCGACCACGAGATGCGCAAGCAAGAAAAGCAGCGCAGCGAGCGGGAAGAACAGTTGCAGGAAGTGAGTGGCCGCTTGGAAACTCAGCGTATTGCTGCCCAAGAAATCACCACCCTGAGCCGCACCATTGAAGAGCAGATCGTCGAGAAGAATGGTGATCTCGAAATTCTGCTGGAAAATCTTGCCGAAGATGCCGAGATGGTGGATTGGGAAGAGCAGCTACAGTTGATTGGCAATCGTATTAATCGCCTTGGGCCGATCAACCTGGCCGCCATCGACGAGTACAAGATCGAGTCTGAGCGCAAAGACTATCTGGATACCCAGAACGCTGAACTCGAAGAAGCTATGGAGACCCTGAGAACGGCGATCCAAAAGATTGATCGAGAAACCCGCACCCGCTTTAAAGAGACCTTTGAGCTGGTGAATAAGAATATTCAAGAGCTGTTTCCAAAACTCTTTGGTGGAGGCCATGCCTACCTTGAGTTGACCGGCGACGACTTGCTGGATACCGGCGTTACCCTGATGGCGCGACCACCGGGTAAAAAGAATGCCTCGATCCAGCTGCTTTCCGGTGGTGAAAAAGCGCTGACTGCCATCGCCATGGTGTTTGCCATCTTCCGCCTTAATCCAGCGCCGTTTTGTATGCTTGACGAAGTGGATGCACCCTTGGATGATGCCAATGTGGGTCGCTATGCCGCTATGGTGAAAGAGATGTCGGGTCAGGTACAGTTTATCTTTATTACCCACAACAAGATTTCTATGGAAGCGGCCAATCAATTGATGGGTGTGACCATGCATGAACCCGGCGTCTCCCGCTTAGTGAGTGTTGATGTCAATCAGGCCGCCGAACTGGCAGATGCCTGATAGTAGAATGTAGATTGAAAGTGAATTTGAGATTGAGATTGAGAGCAAAAGTTTAAAGATTGAATGGAGTTGTGCGCTGGGCGGATTAATCCCTGAAAAGCGATTTCCCGGCATAAAAATTTGATATATTTTGAGTGACCGTCTGTATGGATGTAATTGGCCCAAGAGAAGTTTTAATCGCCGTAGGCTTGCTGGTTTTGGTGGCTGTGGTCTTGGATAGTGCGCGGCGCATAAAGCAGCATCGCTACGAAAACCTTCATATGTCGTCACGAAAATTGCAGAAAAATTCACGCACCGGCGAAGCTGACGACCCTTTAAGCGACAGTCAATTTCCCTCTGGTGGATCACGGTTGGTGGGCATCCGCGACGAAAAAGATATTCTCCAGGTTGAAGAAAATTTGCGCCGAGCGCTGGCAAACAAACCCGACTTTGGTATGAAAAAGCCGCAGCAGGAACAGTTTCAATTGGACGAGCAATCCACGGCCAGAACTAGAAACTCCTCGAAGCCTTCTAATCCTAAAGCCTCTGGCTCTAAGCCTGCTAACTCCTCTAATCGAGCAGAACCATCGCCAGCGAAAGTTGCCCCGGTGCAGCAGCAGATATTAGTCATGCACCTGATGGCCCCCAAAGATCAGCTGCTCAATGGCCAGCAGTTGCAAGAGGCGGCATTAAGTGTCGGCCTGCGTTATGGCGAGTCAAAAATATTCCAGCGTCACCTCAGTGAAGAGGGCTCCGGAGAAGTGCTGTTTAGCATGGCCAATCTGGTCAATCCCGGCACCTTTGATCTGAAAACTATCGAACAGATGACCACCCCTGGTGTGACCCTATTTATGGCCCTGGATGATATAGAAGATCCGGTTTCGGCCTTCGATATTATGATTCAGTCAGTAGACAGCATGGCTGCAGCCATGAGCCTCAGCGTACTCGACGAAACTCGCAGTTCGATGACAAGGCAGACCATCGATCATTATCGACAGCGCGCCCGCGACGTCGCTTTTCGCCGCAGTCACGGTCAGTGATTTAAAGGATAGTTAAATGGCAAAAATTCTCGAGCAGGTTCGCGTAGAGTATGAACAGCTCAAGGATGAGTTAAACCAGCACAACCACCGCTATTATGTACTGGACGAACCCACTGTTCCCGACAGTGAATACGATCGCAGTATGCGTCGGCTTCAGGAAATGGAGCAGCAACACCCCGAATTACTCAGTGACGACTCTCCCAGCCAGCGGGTCGGTGGCGCAGCCTTGCCGTCGTTTTCACAGGTCAGTCACGCTGTGCCCATGCTCTCTCTGGATAACGCTTTTAATGAAGAAGAGCTGGAAGCCTTTGATCGACGAATTAGTGATCGCCTCAACTACAAAGATGATCAGCAGATTGATTATGTCTGTGAGCCCAAACTCGATGGCGTGGCCGTCAGCCTGCTCTATAACGAAGGCTTGTTAGTCCGCGGCGCCACCCGTGGCGATGGCAATGTGGGTGAAGATATCACCGCCAATGTGCGCACTATTAAGAGTATCCCACTGAAATTAACTGGCACCGGTATCCCCAAATTACTCGAAGTGCGCGGTGAGATCTATCTGCCTCGCTGCGGCTTCGATAAGATCAATGCCGCAGCGATCGCCAAGGGCGACAAAGCCTTTGTCAATCCGCGCAATGCCGCCGCCGGCAGTCTGCGTCAGTTAGATTCAAAAATTACCGCCAGCCGACCTCTGGAAATGTGTGCCTACAGTGTCGGCCAGTTTAAGGGCGGAACAACTCCGGACAGCCATCTCAATATGCTCAAAGCATTGGGTAGTTGGGGCTTTAAAATTAATACCTATGTCGAAGCCGTGCAGGGTATTGCTGCCTGTGAAGCCTATTACGAGCGCATGGAAAAACGCCGAGATAAGCTCGGCTACGATATCGACGGCATCGTCTATAAGGTCCATGATCTGGCCCTGCAACAGCGACTGGGCTTTGTCGCCAAAGCCCCGCGCTGGGCCATTGCCCGGAAGTTTCCCGCTCAAGAAGAAATGACCCAGCTGCTGGATGTGGAGTTTCAAGTGGGTCGCACTGGCGCCCTGACTCCGGTGGCGCGTTTGGCGCCGGTATTTGTCGGTGGTGTTACGGTGAGCAATGCAACGCTGCACAATGGCGATGAAATTGCTC
>Ga0115003_10000204_pt1 | contig 49785 bp, 47 predicted proteins | sample ArcticOcean_MG_C_7_FD_88736 | JGI IMG/M metagenome (GOLD analysis project Ga0115003, IMG submission 88736) | Marine microbial communities from western Arctic Ocean - ArcticOcean_MG_CB11_88 | ecosystem: Environmental > Aquatic > Marine > Oceanic | place: Arctic Ocean: Canada Basin | collected...
CTTAAAAAATACAGATTAATCTCTAAGAAAGAAAGAAAAGAAGTGCATGAAAAAATATATAATTTAGAGCCAATATTAAAAGTTAAAAATTTAACTTTTTATTATAAAAAAACCTTGATTTTGAAAGATATTTCATTTAATATATTTAAAGGTGAAACTTTGGGTTTAGTTGGAGAGTCCGGCTCTGGTAAATCAACTATTGCTAAATCTATATTAAACCTTAATAATTACCAACATGGCGAAATTTTATTTAATAATATTGATATAAAAAAATATAATACTAAAAACTTTAGACGAAATGTCCAATTAGTATTTCAAGATCCCTTTTCTTCTCTTAATTCAGAAATTACTGTTGGTGATTCTATAATGGAGCCAATGATTGCTCACAATATATACAATAACAGAAAAGAAAGAATTACGAGAGTTTATCAACTTATGAATGACGTTGGTTTACAAAAAAGTGATTTTTTTAAGTATCCAAATCAATTTTCTGGAGGACAAAGGCAAAGAATAGTTATAGCAAGAGCCTTGTCTTTAAATCCTATTATTCTTATTTGTGATGAATCCGTTTCAGCGTTAGACGTTTCTGTTCAAGCTCAAGTATTAAACCTGCTTAATACCCTTAAAAAGAAGTTTTCTTTTACATTCTTATTTATTTCACACGATCTGTCAGTAATTAAATACATGACTGACAGAGTTATTGTTCTAAACAAAGGAGTTATAGAAGAATTTGATGAAACTGATACGGTATTCCATAACCCAATAAGTAATTATACAAAACAACTATTTAGGGCTAGCGGATACTAAAAGCCAATATCATAAAAGTAAGTATATTTAAACTTTCTATTATTCAGATGGATATAAAGCTCTTATTTTCGGGATTCTTTAAACTGTATTTTTATTGGGAAATTCTGGTCATAATAAGCACATCAGCTGTTGTGATAAACTCTTTTTATTCTATAATAACAAAAAAAATATTCAATTTTTTTGACTTAAGACTTACATTATTTACTCTTATTTTTAATTACATATTATTTATAATCGGCATTGTTGTTTTTATAGCAAATTTTGTTTTATTGTTTTGGGACTCAGATCTAACATTAATTGTTCCACAGAATAATATTCTTTTTGGATTCACACAACATTTACTAAATTTATTTTCATTACTTGTTATAACAATTGGGTGGTCTTTACATAAAAAGTCTACATTGGATTTTAAACGATTTTTGAGGATTTTTATTTTTTATTTAATGGGGCTTATAATTTTAATTGGAAAATTCTTATGGCTGAAATAAACCAAAATATCCTTCTTGAAAAGGGTATTAAAAAACTAAACTATTTATGAAAGTTTACATTCTTATTATGAACTTAAAACATAAAACCCTATGCGAGTCACAAATTTTTGTTAATCTTTGATTATGAAAAAGTTATATGGTGTTTTAGGCGGAGGGAGCTGGGGAACGGCTCTTGTAAAAATATTATTAGAAAAAAACGAGTCTATAAATTGGTATGTAAGAAATGAAGAAAATCTTGAGCATATTAAAAAATTTAAAAGAAACCCTAATTACTTAAGATCACTAGTTTTAGATACTGAAAAAATAAAACTTAGTGATTCCATTGAAAAAGTAGTCAAAAATTCTGATATAATAATTTTAGCTATTCCTTCCCCTTTTTTAGATTCTGAATTAAAGAAAATAAAATCTTCCCTAAGTTCAAAAACTATTTTTTCTGCTTTGAAAGGAGTTGTGCCTGAGTCACACTTAATAGTTAGTGAGCATCTAAATAAAGTTTATAATCTTCCTCTTTCTAAAATTGGAATAATTACTGGACCATGTCATGCCGAGGAAGTTGCGCTTGAAAAATTATCTTATTTAACTGTCGCTTGTAAAAATCAAGCTATTGGAGAATCAATGAGAGAATCACTTGATACTAAATTTATAAAAGCAAAATTATCTAAAGATAGTGTTGGAGTAGAGTATGCTGCAATGCTAAAAAATGTTTATGCTTTAATTACTGGTATTTCACATGGCTTAGGTTACGGTGATAATTTCCAAAGTGTTTTAATTAGTAATTCAGTAAGAGAAATGAAAGAGTTTATAAAAACTATATATAAGTTTAAAAGAGATATAAATGACACAGAATATCTTGGCGATTTACTAGTTACTTCATATTCTACTTTTAGTAGAAATAGAACTTTGGGGAACATGCTAGGGAAGGGTTATTCTTTAAAAGCTGCAATTTCAGAGATGTCTATGATTTCAGAGGGGTATTATGCGACAAAAAATGCTTATGAAATTGGTATTGAAAACAAAATAGAATTTGATATTATTAATACTGCTTATGATATTCTATATAGAAATTTAAGCCCTAAAAAATGCATGAAAATTCTTGCTGACAAATTAAATTGACTTTTTAAACTGACTCAAAAATCTTGAATCATTTTCATATAAAATTCTAATATCTTCAATCTGATACAATAACATAGTTATCCTCTCAATACCCATTCCAAAGGCAAATCCTGAAAACTCTTTTGAATCAATTTTACAATTTTCTAAAACGTTGGGATCTACCATTCCACAACCCATTATTTCTAGCCAGCCTGTTCCTTTAGTTATTCTATGGTCGGTCTCTGAGTCCAATCCCCAGTATATATCAACCTCAGCACTTGGCTCAGTGAATGGAAAATAAGAAGGCCTTAATCTTATCTTAGATTTCCCAAAAAGTTCTTTGGTAAAATAAATTAATGTTTGCTTTAGATCAGCAAAAGAAACTTTTTTATCAATATATAACCCTTCTATTTGATGAAAAAAACAATGAGATCTTGCAGAAATATCTTCATTTCTGTAAACTCTCCCAGGTGATATAGTTCTTATCGGAGGATTGTTATTCTCCATATGTCTTATTTGAACGGATGATGTGTGGGTTCTTAATAATAAATCTGGATCTTTATTAATAAAGAAAGTATCCTGCATATCTCTTGCAGGATGATATTCAGGTAAATTTAAAGCAGTAAAATTATGCCAATCGTCTTCAATCTCTGGTCCTTCAGAAATATTGAAGCCAATCTTATAAAAAATATCAATTATTTTATCTCTAATAATTGAAATTGGATGTCGCACTCCCAATTCCAATGCAGAAACTGGCCTTGTCAAATCCTCTGCTTTATTTTTGAGTTTATTTTCAGGATTAGTTTTAGGCTTAAATTCTTCTAATTTTTGTAATGTGATTTTTTTTAAATCATTTATTGCTTTACCATATTCCTTTTTTCCATTCTCATTAATTTTCTTGAATTGTGAGAAAAAATAAGTAACATGTCCCTTCTTACCTAAAAATTCAATTCTAAATTTTTCTAATTCCTTTAAATCTTTGGGTTTAAATTGAGAAGCCTCCTTTATTTTATTATCAATCTCGGATATCATTTTTAAAAATATTAATCAAAAATAAGGTTTTAACTATTGTATTAATTGTTTTTCTATAAAATAATTTATTATGGCTTCTTTCATTAAAAGAGTTTGTTCGCCAGATTTTAAATTGGGGAGCTTTGTTAAAGTTTTGTAGTGTGGCCAACCTTCTTGGTCCGTGTAATTAAATTGATAATATCCCAAGGGCTCTAATAATTTACAAATAGCGATATGCATTAAATCTATTTTTTGATCTTTCTTAAATTTAGATTGTATTTGTCCCAATTCTTGTAAGCCTATTAAATAAATTACTCCTTCCAAATCTAAGTCTTGACCATCATTAAATTTATTGCTCAAAAGCATTAATATTTCATTCCACTTATTTTTTAATTGTTTTTGATTCTCCATTGTTCTATTAACTTACCAAAAAACAATATACTTATATTTGTAAAAAAAAATTGAATTACTTAGATGTTTTTATTGCCTGTTTAATGGTGTTTGGTTTTGTAAGAGGCTACGCAAAGGGGTTGGTTTTGGAACTGTCTTCTATTATTGCATTAGTTTTGGGAGTATATGGGTCTATAATGTTTTCTGATTTAACTTTTGTGTTTTTTTCTAATAACTTCCCTGAATTAATTGAAAATATTGATGAAAATTATTTAAAAATAGGTTCTTTTGCTTTTACATTTTTATTAATAATTATATTTATTTCTATAATTGGCCGAGTACTTACCAAAGTGCTTAAAATGGTTTTTTTAGGATTTATAAACAAACTATTTGGGGGCTTTTTCGGAGTGTTTAAATTTACATTAATCCTCTCATTGTGTATTGTATTCCTAGAGAATTTAAACTCTTCTTTATCGCTTTATGATAAGTCTTTTTCAAATTCATCTTTTTTCTATAATCCTGTAAAAGAATTAGGGTTTAAACTAGTTGAACTTTTCAATACAAATAAAAGCTCAGTTAATTTTTTTAATTGATTGAGATTCAATCCACCCTGAATTTCCATTTGAAATTTGAACTAAACTCCATTCGTTTAATTCTTCTTTTACTATAACTTTTGTTCCCTCATGTAAATTGAAAAGGACTTCGCTTCTAAAGTTAGGCTCTGTTCTAAAGTCAATTTTATTTTCAAAAATTATGGCATTCACGATATTTTTTTCGATTTCAAATCGATTTATACCATTAAAAATAAAAACCATTGATAAAATAAAAAATACTGATGATAAAGAAAAATAATTTTTCTTTATCATAGTATTATTATTGAAATAATAGAAAAGAAAAGCTCCTAAAAAAAGATATAATAAAGCAATGCCAATAAACAACCAGTGATTGATGGTTAAAGCATTAGAAATTAAATTTAAAAACTCAGATACTTGATTTTTGGGTAGTATTTCAACCTTATCAATTAACATGTTTTGGGAATAGGACAAGTTATTTAAAACGTCCTTATCATTTGGATTTAATCTTAAAGCTTTCTCGTAATAATATATACTGTTTGCAATGTCATTAACTTTATAATAAGAATTCCCTAAATTAAAATAAAGAGCCGCTGAGTGTTCTCCCTCTTGAATTATTAATTTAAATTGATTTATCGCTTCTAAATATTTACCCTCATTGTAAAGCTCTAGCCCATTAGAAAAATATTCTTCATTACTGAATTGAGTAAATCCAACACTTGAGATTACCAAATAAAATAAAATAATTATGTTTTTCATGTTTTATATTTGCTTGTCAATTTCAGAAATTACCTTCACTGCATTTTTATAATCATTATTGACAGCAACGTCAGAAGCAGGTGTAAACCTAGCAAACTCACAGTTCTCAATTAAGTTTATAAATAATTCTATTGATTCTTTTTTAATATTTTTTTCAGATAACAATCTCGTGATTTTAACTTTATTAAATTCTGAAGTTTCAATCAAAAATTTCGATTTTAAAAAATTATGTAATGCTTTTTCTAATGCTATATAAAAAACATCTTTCTTCTCTAAGCTAATTTTTGATTCTAATAAATATTTTTTTGCTAAGTTGTTGGCTCTTCTCGATTTATAATCTTTTATTTCAGATAATGAATGTTTTTTAGATTTAAAAAATAGTAATACTAGAATAATTAATGAAACAGGAAATAAAAGTAATAGATAAAAGGTCATTGAATAGATGAAATTTGATTTCTTTAACAAAGTAAGTCCTGCTTTCGTTTTTATAAACTTAAACTCATTTTTAGAATTAGAAATTTCATTTGTAATGCTATTAGAAGATTTTAAATCTATGTTGTTTTGAGAATATGAGGAAGGTCCTTCTAAAACATTAATTAATATTTCTTTTGAAAAAATAGTTTCATAAGATTTTGATTTAGGATTAAAGTACACAAATTCTACTGAAGCAATCGGATATTTGCCTTTAAACTGTGGAACTAATGTATAGGTGTTTGCAATATTACCACTCATCCCCGCAATGTTTGTTTTAACATTTTCTTTATATTCAGGATCGTATTTTTCAAGTGAACTTGGCACCTCTAAATTAGGTAATGAAAATAATTTCAAGTTTCCTTTTCCTGTTACTTTTAACGTAGCTTGTAGAGATTCGGAAGCGTTTAGTTCCGTTTTAGTACTGGTTAATTCTACTTCGAATTCACCTACAGCTCCACTAAAATTCTCAGGAGCATTTTCGGGTAAATCAGAAACATTAATTTCTCTTTTTCCTGCAGTTACAGTTTTTGATAACTGAGTATAAATTCTATTCCCAAAAAAATCTCTTTTATTTGTCGGCACATCAACGGAAACGTCTAAACTTAATGGTAAAATATTTAATTTACCTGATTTTTGAGGATATAAAACAATTTTTTTCCAAATAACATAATTATAGCTTTCACCTTTGAAACTTCCTCTTTCAATCTGAAGTCTGGGTATTTTTATATTATTAGACCAAAAATTATTAAACTCAGGACTTTCAATTTCTCCAACATTAGTTACATTTATTTGAGGACTATAATATAATTTATAAACAACGGAAAATCCTTGATTTAAATAAGGCTTGATGTTCGAGATTTCTGCAACCAAATGTAGGTTTTCATTTGCCACGTAAGAGGCGTCATTTGGATCTTTATTTATAGTTACTGATTCTGAAACAGTTATTTTGACTGGTATTGTTTTATAAATTTTACTGTCAATTTCTATTTTAGCTTGCCCAATAGAATAAGATCCTTTTTTTATCGGGGTAATAAAGTAGGAGTATGTTTTAGAGAATGTTCTTTTCCCGTTAATCCACATATTACTTACCGATTGATTAGGCCCCCCAACAACTCTAAATCCATCAAAACTAGGAGCTTCAAAATTATCCCCATCTTTATTCATTTTGAAATCTACTCTTACGTTTTCATTTACTCCCAGTTTTTTTTTACTAACCTCCGTTATAAAACTAACTCCTTGATCTTGTGAATAAACACTTGAGTAGTAAGTAAAAAATATCAGTAAAATAATCTTAATTTTCATTGCGTAAGTTTACCAATCCTTTTTGTTTTTTACAGGCTTGCCTTTAATTTTATTTTTATTAACCTTTTCTTGAACCTTTTTTTCTTCATTATTCATTGCTTTTAAAAGGTTTTTTAATTGTTCAGGAGAAATTTGATTTGGCTTTGGTTTATTTTCTTTCTTTTCGTCTTTCTTCTTGTCACCATTCTTATCTTCCTTTTTTTCGTCTTTCTTCTTGTCATCCTTATTCTTATCCTTGTTCTTATCGTCTTTCTTCTTGTCGTCCTTATTCTTGTCCTTGTTCTTATCGTCTTTCTTCTTGTCGTCCTTATTCTTATCCTTGTTCTTATCGTCTTTCTTCTTGTTTTTTTGTTCATTTTTTAATAACTCCTTTGCTAATGCATAATTATACCTTGTCTCATCATCTGAAGGTTTATTAAGTAACGCTTTTTTAAAAGCATTTACAGCATTTTGATAATCTTTATTTTTCATAAAAGCATCTCCTAGATTATGAAATGACTTATGTAAATCTTCTTTGCTTTTAGCTTTGACAATTGAGGATTTATATTCATTAATTGCCTCCTTATTAAATCCGCTTTTATAAAATGAATTAGCCATGTTATAAGAGGCTATATTATTTAAAGAATCTTTAGAAATAGCTTTTCTATAAAAAGATTCTGCTTGAATTAGGTTTTTATCTATAAACTCTACATTCCCATCTAGAGTTAAGTTATTAGATGTTTTATCTATAACATTATTTTGGGCAAATACATTTATTGCCGAAAACAAAATAATAAGAGTTTTATGATTCTTTTTCATTAAATAAATTTAATTTTTCTATCCAATATGTTTTCTTCTCGTACATAAAGAATTCTAAACATAAAAAAAATAATCCTAAACCTAAAAACCATTGAAACTGGTCTTTATATGCGACAAATTCTTTTGATTCGAATTCTTGTTTGTCCATTTCTTTTAGTTTTTTGATTATTTCATCAACTACTTCTTGTGTTTTTTCACCTCTTATATAGATTCCATTACTTGAGTTTGCTATTTCTTGTAGCAATCCAGGAACAAGTTTCGTTATTACCACATCTCCTTCTAAATTTTTTTTATATGATTCAATAACTTCATTTGATTTTATTGGTATGGGAGCGCCTTTAATTGACCCCAAGCCTACAGTAAAAATACTTATTCCCATTTCTTGAACCAAACTAGGGATGTCTTGATTGACAAACTCGTGATCCTCTCCGTCAGAAAGAATACATAAAACACGATTTGTTTGATTCTCATCATCATAATAATCTTTGGCTAAATTTATAGCTTCTATAACTGCCGTTCCTTGCGATGAAAGCATGTCTGTAGTTAAACCTTGTAAAAACATTCTAGCTGTTGAGTAATCAGTAGTTATTGGTAAAATAGGTAAAGCAGAAGCCGCATAAGCTATTATGCCGACTCTATCAGAATTCAATTCATTAATCGTTTGAGAAACTATTCTTTTTGCTTTTTCAAGTCGATTAGGTGCTATATCTTCCGCTAGCATACTTTTAGAAACATCAATAGCAAATACTATATCTACTCCTTCTCTTTTAACTGTTTTTAACTGAGTTCCTATTTTAGGGTTAACCAATCCTATTGAGAGAAAAACAAATACAAAGGACAGTAACAGAATTTTTATTTTTGGTTTAAATTGAGAATTTTCTGGACTTAATTCTTTAAATAAATCAGATGAAATATATATTTTTTGTATTTTTTTTTTCCAAGATTTAAGAGCAACAAATCCAATTATTAATATTGGTACTACTAATAATAAATAAAAATATATGGATTCTTCTAATTGATACATTTATAAAAGGCTTTTAAAAATAGTTGATCTCAATAACCACTCCAAAAAAATAAAAAAACAAGAAATTAAAACAAAACCTCTGAACATTTCTTGAGCACTTGAATACTTAAATTCCTCCACTTCTGTTTTTTCAAGCTTGTTAATCTCTTCATAAATGTCTTTTAATCTTTCATTATCTGTAGCTCTAAAGTAAATACCACCTGTTAGTTTTGCTATGGATTCTAATAACTTTTCATCGATTTCAACTTTAGTTAATCCATACCTAAAAGTTCCATTTGGATTAATAGCTATTGGGGCCAAAGCATTTCCATTACTGCCAAGTCCAATAGTATAAGTTTTGATTCCAAAAGATTGTGCTAAATCGGCAGCAGTATTTGGATCAATAAATCCAGAGTTATTGACTCCATCCGTTAAAAGAATAATAACCTTGCTTTTTGCTTTGCTATCTTTCAATCTATTTACGGCAGTAGCTAATCCCATTCCAATAGCTGTGCCATCTTCAATGACTCCATCAAAGTTTATTTCATTTAATGATTTTATTACAACTGTCTTGTCGGATGTAACTGGTGTTTTTGTATAACTTTCTCCTGCGTAAACTACTAATCCAATTCTATCGCTTACTCTATCATTTATAAATTCCTTAGCTACAGACTTAAGAGCATCTAGCCTATTTGGTTTTAAATCTTGAGCCAACATGCTTGAAGAAACGTCTACTGCAATAACAATATCAATTCCTTTACTAGTTTTTGTTTGAGTTGAAACATCCACAACTTGAGGCCTCGCTATTGCTATAATTAAAGTAACAATAGCTATATATCTCAAAAAATCTAAAACTGGTAAAATTTTAATCTTAAAGGATTTATGAGTAAATCCCTGGATAGAAGACATTTTTAAAGAGGGACTTTTTTTCTTGCTATAGTGATAATTCCAAAATAAAAAACATGGCAATAAAATCAATAGCCATAAGAATTCAGGACTGTAAAATGTTAAGTTAGTGAACATACTATTCTTTCTTAAATATTATTGATTTTTCAATATTATCCGCCATTTGCTTTGCGTATTCATTATCTCTTTCAAAAACCACAAGTACTAATTGTTTCCCGTTATTTTCTTGAAATTTAAGACTTACATATTCTCTTCTGTTTTCTTTACCATCTAATTCTAAATAATCAAATGAACCAAAAATTTTAAATGCAGGAGACCCCTTTTCAATAAATATTTCCTGCTGCTTAGTTAATATATTTCTTGCTCCAAGATTTTTTAATTCAACTATTAATTCATCAATAACTAATTGAATATCTTGTTGCTCAGTTTTATCCTCACCCGGCTTAATTTCAAGAGAGATGTAGATTGGGTTTGTTGTAGATCCCGATTCAAATCGCTGATTAGAGTTTTCTGATTTAAGTCTATTTAAAACTTCTGGGGTTGATAAAGTAATTGGATATGCCCCATAACTGCTCTCTATCCAAGTTTTATTTAAAAGTGTTTTTGAGGGATTGCCAAATACCGTGTCGGAAACATTTTTCCACCCATAAACCGAAACAGAAGATATAAAAGCTAATAACATAAAGGAAAAAACAATTATAGAAATTTTCTTTATTAATTTTTTTCTTTTAACTTTTTTTAACTTTTCTAAATATTCTTTGTTTTTTAACAATTCTTCTTCAGTTGGCTTAGGTATAGCTTCCTTAGTTTCTAAAAGAACTGTTTCTAGTAATTTTTTATCCGTGTAAGCTACTTCATTTCCAGGACTAGATTTGGCAAACTTGACTAAATCTGCTGTCTTTAAAACAGTCTTAAAATTTTTGATGGTTTCTTTGTTTAATGAAAGTTTGCCTGCATCTTTTAGTAATACTAACTTGCTGATTAACTCGTCTGTAGTGCTTTCTAAAGCATCTAAGCTGATGTCTTCTTCCAAATAATTTTTAACTATTTCAGTAAGTTTTGAATAATAATCTTTATAATCTTTTTGTTGTTTAAGTTCTTTTGATTCTAAAAGCTTTAATGCTGTGATGGCTTTTTCTATTGCTAGTGGAACTCTTTCTTTTTTTAATTTAGCTGTAAGTACTCTCTGGTAAATTTTATAGCCAAGAAATATTAAAGAAAAAAGAAAAAGTCCAAATAAATATTTTTTCCACCAACCCTCATTGTTCTTTTCTAATTCAGTAATGTTTTTAATATCAAAGAAATTTTTGCTGACTGTATCAACTTTTACATTTAATACATCAATTAAAATTGAATCAGAATAATATAAAACGTCGTTAATTATAATTTTTGGAGATCTAATGGGAAAGGAGCCTGGTTCAAAACTAGTTATTAAAAATTTCTTAATGAAATTAATTTCTCCTGTTTTTTTTAAAGTATCTACTTCAAATTCCTCAATTATTTCAAAAGGTTTAAAAGACTGATCATATTTAAATTCAATACTGGAAATTGTATCTGATATGATTTTTATTTCATAATTAATTTGTTCTCCTATTTTAATCGAAGTGGTATCAACTGAAGAATTTAAAATAGGTTTTTGCTGTGAAAATATTACACCACTTACACAAATAAAAAAAACAATAAAAAATTTTAATCTATCCACGTTTTTTAAAGTAACTAAGTAATTTTTTTACATAACTTTCGTCTGTTCTACAATTTAATGTACCTGCTCCATTTTTAGAAAATAATTGATTAAATCTTTTAGAATTAGCTATATTATAAGATTCATATTTTTTTCTTAATAAAAAGGAGGAGGTGTCTATAAGTTTGGTCTCTTCCGTTTCTTGATCAAACATTGTTACAATACCCATGTTTGGTATTTTTTCTTCAAGCTTATCAAAAATTCTAATTCCAGTAACATCATGTTTATTAGCACAGATTTTTAATGTTTTTTCATAATCAATAGATATAAAATCTGATAAAATAAAGGCAATTGATTTCTTTTTAATTACACCTATTAAAAATCGAAGCGCTTCTGAAATATCAGTTTTTTTACTCAAAGGTTTAAATTCAATTAACTCTCTTATGATTCTTAAAACATGTGTTTTTCCCTTACTAGGTGGAATAAATAACTCTACATCATCCGAAAAAAGAATAAGACCTACTTTATCATTATTTTGTAATGCTGAAAAAGCTAGTGTTGCAGATATCTCGGTAATAATATTTTTCTTTAATGCGTTCTCTGTTCCAAATAATTCCGACCCACTTACATCAACCAATAACATCAGGGTCAACTCTCTTTCTTCTTCAAAAACTTTTACAAATGGCTCATTGTATCTGGCTGTTACATTCCAATCGATCGTTCTTACGTCATCTCCAAATTGATAATTTCTAACCTCGCTGAATGTCATTCCTCTCCCCTTAAAAACACTATGGTATTCTCCTCCAAAGATATTATTACTTAACCTTCTAGTTTTAATTTCAATTTTCCTTACTTTTTTTAAGAGATCTTTTGTTTCCACTTGTAAAAATTAAATTTTAATTTTCGAGAAATAATAATTTTAATAAATCATTAAGGTACCTCAACTTGATTGACAATTTTGTTTATGATATCCTCAGATGAGATGTTTTCTGCTTCTGCTTCATAGGTTAATCCAATTCTATGTCTTAAAACATCATGAATTACTGCCCTAACATCTTCTGGGATGACATATCCTCTTCTTTTAATAAAAGCATAGCACCTAGATGCGTTAGCCAAGTTTATACTCCCTCTAGGTGAAGCTCCAAAATTTATAAGAGGTTTTAACTCCTCCAGTCCATATTTCTCAGGATATCTAGTCGCAAAAATTAAGTTCAAAATATATTTTTCGATTTTCTCATCCATATAAACCAATCGAACTGATTCTTGAGCTTTAATTATTTCTTTTACTGAAACAACTGGTTTAATTACTCCAAAGCTATTGTTAATATTGGCTCTTACTATTTCTTGTTCATCATTAATATTGGGATAATCAATAACGGTTTTTAACATAAACCTGTCTATTTGAGCTTCAGGAAGTGGATAAGTCCCTTCTTGCTCAACTGGGTTTTGAGTTGCCATTACTAAAAAAGGAGGGGGTAACTTAAAAGTTTTATCTCCAATAGTCACTTGTTTTTCTTGCATAGCTTCCAATAAAGCTGATTGTACCTTAGCTGGAGCTCTATTAATTTCATCTGCTAAAACAAAATTTGCAAATACCGGTCCTTTCTTTATGGAAAAATCATTTTCTTTCATGTTATAAATCATTGTCCCTACAACATCTGCTGGGAGTAAATCAGGTGTAAATTGAATCCTGCTAAAACTTCCTTTAACAGCTTTGCTTAAAGAATTTATGGCAAGAGTTTTTGCTAATCCAGGAACTCCTTCTAAAAGTATATGCCCCTGTCCTAAAAGACCTATCAAGAGTCTTTCTATCATGTGTTTTTGACCAATAATTACCTTATTAATCTCTAGAGTTAATAAATCAATAAATGCACTCTCTTTTGCAATTTTCTTGTTGATTTCTTTTATGTCAACTTTTTTTTCGTTTTCCATTTTATTAAATTACTTATTATGCTTAAGGGGATGCAATTTGAATAAAAAAAGTGGTTCAAATTGTTAACAATTGGTTAAAAATTCAAAGAATGCTGAAATTCTTAAATTATATGAGCTATTCTTGTATTTACTTCCTGAGGGACTAGATGTTTTATAGATTTTCTTTTAATTAACATCTCTCTTATGGTGGTAGATGATATTTCCATCACTGGAGCATCGTAAATCTTAACCATTTCGTGATTAATTAAATTATTTATTCTTTTGTTTAAATTTTTTCGAGGGTAAACACAAATTTGATGTTGTAATATTTTATGAGAATCCTTCCACAAATGCAAGCTATTTAAGTTGTCTTCTCCTAAAATTATATAAAATTTAGTGTCTGGATTATTCTTTACTAAGAAGTCAAGAGTATCAGCTGTATAATTTGGCTTAGGTAATTCAAACTCTACTTTAGAACAAATCATGTGTTGTTCATTTTTACAAAAATCCTCTACCATCTCTAGCCTAGTCATTTCATCTGAAATTTTTTCAGACTCTTTAAAAGGGTTTAATGGGGTAACTACTAACCATAATTTGTTTAGCTTTAGTTTTTTGACAAAATATCTTGCAATTGAAACATGCCCATTGTGTAAAGGATCGAATGTGCCAAAAAATAAACCAATTTGTTTCATTGTTTTTCTAAAAATTGATTTACTAAAATGTAAGCTTCTTTTTTTGCATTTAACAAATCGTCATTGACTATCGTTTGGTCAAAATATTTTTCTTTCGACAACTCGAATTTAGCCTTAGAAATTCTAAAATTAATCGAGTTTTTTGAATCTTTATTTCTAATATTTAACCTTGTTTTTAATTCCTCTAAACTTGGAGGTTTTACAAAAACTGATAATGCATTGTCTTTAAATATATTTTTCAATTTTATTCCACCTTCAACATCAATGTCAAAAATCACGTTATAGTCTTTTAAAAGACTCTCAACAGATTGCTTTAGAGTCCCATAAAAAATCCCTTTATAAACTTCTTCAAATTCTAAAAAATCTCCTTTTTTAATTTTTTTATCAAAAATTTCTTTCTCTAGAAAATTATAGTCAACTCCATTTCTCTCATCTCCTCTTTTCTGTCTAGTGGTAGCAGAAATTGAAAAGATTAAATTCAAATCTTTTTGATTTAATAAGTACTTAACCAAAGTAGTTTTTCCACTTCCTGAGGGTGCAGAAAAAATAACACATTTTCCTTTAGACATTACAATACATTCAAAAGTTGTTCTTTGATTTTTTCTAACTCATTTTTCATCTCAACTACAATTTGTTGCATCAATAAATTATTTGATTTTGACCCAATAGTATTAATCTCGCGACCAATTTCCTGGCTAATAAATATTAATTTTTTTCCTTTTTCAAGTTGTTTTTCATTAACTGTTTTTTTAAAAAAAATTATATGGTTTTTTAATCTGACCAACTCTTCGTTAATATCTAACTTTTCTAAATGATAAATTAATTCTTGTTCAAATCTACTTTGATCTATTTCAACTTTAAGTTTGCCTAAATTTTTCTTTATTCTTTGCTTTATTGACTGAATTCTTTCAGGAGCTAATTTCTCTATCTCAATCAGCTTTTCATTAATTAAATTTAAATTATTTAAAAGATCTATTTCTAAAGATTTCCCCTCTTGAACTCTAAAACTTACTAATTCTTTAACAGCATACTTAACTAATTTTTTTATTTTTTCCGTGAATTTTTTATCAAGATTTGGGCGATTATTCTCAATAGAATTTGGAAGTGTAACCGCAATTTTTAAAAACTCCATATCAGTTCCAGAATTTATCTTTTTCAAATCTTTGATGTAAGATTTTATTACATCATGATTTAAATGAGAGCTGAAGTTATGTCTTGAAATTTTAAAATTAATTTTAAGATCAATCTTTCCCCTTTTTAAACTGTTTAGAAGAATAGTTCTAATATCGTTCTCAATATTTCTAAATATTGGATTTAAATTATAATTAAAATCTAGGGTTTTACTATTCAGAGATTTTATATCCAAAGATATTTTTCCAAATTCAGAATCTGTATCGGCATTTCCAAAACCAGTCATTGATTGTAGCATGCCGTCAAAGTTACAAAAAAGAGAGGCTTAGTCTAATTTCCTAACCCAAATATTTCTTAAAGATATTTGAGAGCAGCAATGGTTTTGAAGCGAAATAGGCCCGTCATCATGTGCTGTGTATTCTGGTTGACCGACATTAGTTGTAGTTCCAAAAATTTCGACATGATTTTGTATTAAAATTCCGTTATGGAAAACGGTAAAATACCCTGATTTAATTTTTTTACCATCTGAGTTAAACTCTGGAGCATCAAAAACAATATCATATGACTGCCACTCCCCGGGTTTTCTAGATGCATTAACAAGTGGAATATGTTGTTTATATACCGATCCAGCCTGCCCATTAACATAAGTTGGGCTTTTATAGCTGTCTAAAATTTGGATTTCATATCGGTCTTGAAAAAAAACTCCACTATTAGATCTCTTTTGATTTTTATGTGATACATCCTCGCTCGTTTTCCATTCTATATGTAATTGAACTGATCCGAATTTTTGTTTAGTTTCAATTCCTCCTGAGCCATCAAACACAACAGTCATAGATCCGTCATTATTAATTTTCCATTTAGATTCTTTTTTGGACCATTTTGCATTCCATCTTGACAAATCTGTTCCATCAAATAAAATAATAGCATCATTAGTAGGAGCGGAATCAGAACTGGAATAAACCACCTTAGGTATGGGTTCCCAAATTTCAGTAGGTGTAGATTTATCTTGCGAAGATCCAATAAAAAATGAAGTCAGAAACAAAAATAATTTTATGTTTTTAAAGGATATCATCCTTTTAAAGTTTGTTTAGTCTCTTTGTTTTTTTGGCCCTCTTTATCTTGAATTTTATTTTGATTTGTAATAACTAACACATATCCCACTAAATAAAGCACAAAGATTACGCATCCAATTATAAACAATATTCCATTTAAGCTCATGTTAATTATTTTTTCTACTATCCGTTCTTCTTTGACGTAAAGCAATTGATAAAGATAAAATTGAAGGAACCCAAATTCCTACAAATATTCCCTCCAGCTGATTTCCAGTGAACCATAAAGTAACAGATAACAAAAAGGACAGAAAAGCTAATACTATAGGGTAGTATATTTCAAAAAATTTTTTCATTTTTTTTTTATAAGGTAATGTGTTTTTAAATTATAAAAAAATATATTATTTAATTCTATATAACATAGGCTGCCCCTATCCAATAGTTTTATGAAAAAGTATGTTTACTTTTTCAGCTCTATGCTTGCTGCATATACAACCTCTTTAGAATTTCCAATAAACAACTTGCCATTTATTAATAGAATTGGTCTTTTTAAAAAACTGTAATGAGAAATAATCATATCTCGATAATTTTTTTCTACAATTTCAACAAATTCCTTTTTTTTATCTCTAAATAAAATTGCTCTTTTATTAAATAACAATTCATAACTTTTAGATATACTATATAATTCATTTAAATCCAGTTCTGTTAAAGGTTGCTTTTTTAAATTGATTTTTTCCACTTCACTTAAATCCCATAGTTTCATAATATCCTTACAGGTAGAACAAGTGGAAAGAAAATATACTTTTTTCATTTATTTATAGTGTTAAAATTATATGTTTCTTTTGATATAATTTATATTTGAATAAAAAAACCAATGAGTTCAAGTAAAATGAAATTTAACACCAAGACAATCCATGGAGGGCAAATTCCTGAAAAAGGTTATGGGGCAGTAATGCCTCCAATATATCAAACCTCTACATATTCTCAATCAAGCCCAGGGAAGCACTTAGGGTATGAATACAGCCGAACTCATAATCCCACTAGACATGCCCTAGAAAGCTCTTTAGCAAGTATCGAAAATGGAGTTTATGGACTAGCTTTTGGTTCTGGATTAGCTGCGATTGATGCGGTTTTAAAACTGTTAAGTCCAGGTGACGAAGTAATCTCAACCAATGATTTGTACGGGGGTTCTTACAGATTATTTACAAAAATATTTGAAAATTTTGGAATTAAATTTCACTTTACCGGAATGAATGATCCTGTATCAGTTGAAAAGTTAATTAATATAAATACTAAAATGATTTGGGTGGAAACTCCTACTAACCCAATGATGAATGTTATAGACATAAGTTCTCTAAGTAAAATTGCAAAATCAAGAAAAATTCTATTATCAGTTGACAATACATTTGCTACCCCTTTTTTACAACAACCTTTAAACTTAGGAGCTGATATTGTAATGCATTCAGCAACAAAATACCTTGCGGGACATAGTGATGTTGTTTTAGGAGCTCTGGTAGTTAATAATAAAGATTTAGCTGATAAACTTTATTTTATTCAAAATGCAAGTGGAGCGATTTGTGGTCCTATGGATAGTTTTTTAACATTAAGAGGTATAAAAACATTACACGTAAGAATGGAGAGGCATTGTCAAAATGCGAAAAAAATTGCTGTTTTTTTAAATAATCATAATGGAATTGAAAAAGTTTTTTGGCCTGGGTTTGAGACTCACCCAAATCACGTAATTGCTAAAAAACAAATGTCAAATTTTGGGGCCATGATATCCTTTACAACCAAAGGGAATGATTTTAATAAGGCAATTCAAATCATTGAAAAACTCAAAATATTCACCTTAGCAGAATCGCTGGGCGGGGTAGAAAGTCTTGCTGGCCACCCTGCGTCGATGACGCATGCTTCAATTCCTAAAAAAGATCGGGAGGCTTCTGGTGTTGTCGACTCTTTAATAAGACTTAGTGTCGGAATTGAAGACTCTGAAGACCTGATTTCAGATCTTAAACAAGCTATAGATATTTAAAAAATGATTTAAGTTAATTGATTAACTTAGAGTTATTATTTTAATGGTTTTTTACTAAAATTATTTCATTATGAAAAAAAGTATTGAAGATTTTATAACAGAAATAGGTGAAAGAAACTCTCAAGAACCTGAATTCATGCAAGCAGTAAGGGAAGTTTCCGAAACGGTAATACCCTATATTGTCTCTAATAAAATTTACCACGGGAAAAACATATTAATGCGTATGGTGGAACCCGAAAGAGTCCTAATGTTTAGAGTTAATTGGGTTGATGACAGTGGTGAAATTCGCGTTAACAGAGGATACAGAGTTCAAATGAATTCCGCTATAGGCCCTTACAAAGGAGGGTTACGTTTTCATCCTTCGGTGAATTTAAGCATCCTTAAATTCTTGGCTTTTGAACAAGTTTTCAAAAATAGTCTAACAACCCTTCCAATGGGAGGTGGTAAAGGTGGGTCTGATTTTGATCCAAAAGGAAAAAGTGATGGAGAAATTATGAGGTTTTGTCAAAGCTTTATGACTGAGCTTTTTAGATATATTGGCCCAAATACGGATATTCCTGCAGGAGATATTGGAGTTGGGGGAAGAGAAATTGGGTATATGTTTGGACAATATAAAAAATTAAAAAAAGAATTTACAGGTGTATTAACAGGTAAAGGATTATCGTGGGGAGGGTCTTTGATTAGACCTGAAGCAACTGGATATGGAACGGTATATTTTGCTGAAAACATGTTAAATCATGTAAAAAATTCTTTAAAAGGCAAAACGGTTGTTATTTCTGGCTCTGGTAATGTTGCGCAATTTGCTGCTGAAAAGTGTATTCAACTTTCTGCAAAAGTAGTCTCCTTATCTGACTCTTCTGGATCAATATATGATTCTGAAGGAATAACAGAAGAAAAACTTAAATACGTTATGGATTTAAAGAATAATAAAAGGGAAAGAATATCCGAGTATGTTAAAAAGTACCCTAAGGCTAAGTTTTATAAAAACCAAACACCTTGGGATATCCCTTGTGAAATTGCTTTACCATGCGCTACGCAAAATGAACTTAACGAGAAAAACGCGAAAAGTTTAATTAATAACGGATGCGTCTGTATTAGTGAAGGGGCTAATATGCCTTGCACTCCAGGAGCAATTTCTGTTTTTAGAAAAAACAAAGTCTTGTATGCCCCTGGGAAAGCTTCAAATGCCGGAGGAGTTGCTGTATCTGGCTTAGAAATGGCTCAAAATTCATTAAGATACAGTTGGACAAGAGAAGAGGTTGACAGTAGGCTAAAAGACATAATGTTAGATATTCACAATGCTTGTATTACACATGGACTGGAGGAGGGATATATAAATTATGAAAAAGGAGCTAATATTGCTGGGTTCATAAAAGTTGCAGATGCTATGCTGGCTCAAGGCGTGGTTTAGTTTTATTTAATTATAACTTCAAAATGCTAATATCAACTGAAGCCATTGCTTTAAGTTCAATCAAATATTCAGAAAGCAGTATTATAATTAAATGTTTTACTCTTTCTGACGGGATAAAATCCTATTTAATTAAAGGAATAAGATCTCAAAAAAAAAAATCTCTAAATATTGGTCTTTTTCAACCATTAACCATATTAGAAATTGATGCAAACCATAGAAATACTGGAAATTTAGAAAGTATTAGAGCTGCAAAAATAGTTTCCCCTTACAAGACAATTCCTTTTGATATAATTAAAAATACTATTGTTTTATTTTTATCTGAGGTTTTGTCTAAAAGCATCCAAGAGGAGGAAAAAAACGAGAATCTTTATGATTTTATTAAAAAATCTTTAATCTGGCTTGATTCTAGTGATGGTTATGTCAATTTTCATATTCATTTTTTGATAAAATTTTTTAAATATTTAGGTATATCTCCAGATGAAAGTAATATACATTTGTCTTTTTTTGATATGATAAACGGAGCGTTTTGTGATTACTCAAAAAATGAAAATTATATTTCAGGATCTGTAATAAAACATTTTAAAGAATTTTTAGGCACAAATTTTGATGGGTTACGTGTTACAATTGAATCTTCTTTACAAAGAAAAGAATTGTTAGAATTTTTAATAAAGTATATGCAAATACATTTAGAAGATTTTAGAAGGCCTCAATCACTTAATATCATGTATGATCTTTTTAAAAAAAGGTAAATTTATTTTTGTTGTCTTTTTGATAATTTCTTTAAATACCTTTTCTCAAAAATTGGTTGTTAAGGACTTAAATGAGGGATTCATAATCCCTAATGTTACTATTTATAACACTAAAAAAACAACAACTATAATTTCTGATTTTAATGGCTATTTAAATCTTTCTGAGTTCAAAAAAAGTGATACCATAACTTTTAGTCACGTCGCATATGAAAAATTGCAAATCCCGGTAAATAAGATCTTGCAATCAGATAAAGATGTTTATGACGTTTACTTAAGTCCTAGTACTCAAACACTGTCTGAAATTATTTTATCTGTAGGAAGAAACAGAGGAAGTAAAGAAAAAATTTCCAAAAAAGTTTCTTTAATAACAGCTAAAAAAACTGAACTGGACTTACCCCAAACTTCTGCTGATTTATTGTATTATGGTGGAGGTGTTAGAATTCAAAAAAGTCAAGGTGGGGGAGGAAGTCCCGTTATTAGAGGCTTTGAAGGCAATAGAGTTTTACTTGTTATAGACGGAGTAAGAATGAATAATGCGATTTATAGATCTGGACACCTTCAAAATGCTATTACAATTGACCCCAACACATTAGAAAGAACTGAGGTAATCTTTGGGCCAGCGTCTGTAGGATATGGTTCAGATGCATTAGGAGGGGTAGTTCATTTTTACACTCGAACACCTAAAATAAATAATGAAAAAAAATGGATTGTGATGGGTTCTAATTCTCTCAACACTATTTTAAATCATAATATAAATAATTTAAACTTCGAGCATAGCAAAGAAAATTGGGCAAGTTTCACGAGTTTTTCTTACTCTAACTTTGGTAATATAATAATGGGAAGAAATAGAACTCATGGGTTTGAAAATTGGGGATTAAACAAACATTCTCTTATTAGCAAAAAAATTAATGAGGAAAATTTTATAAATAAAAATCCTACTGTTCAAAAAAACACAAACTATTCTCAATTTGATTTTTTACAAAAATTTAATATTAAAATTTCTGAATCATCAAATTTCGTGTTAAACTTACAACATTCTAAATCATCTAATATTGATCGTTATGATAAGTTAAGCGAATACAGCTCTAAGGAAAATCTGAAATATTCGCAATGGTACTATGGACCACAAAAAAGAACATTAATTTCATCTACTTATAATTTTATCGATGATAAAATATGGTTAAAAAAAGGATCTATAGTCGCTGCTTTTCAAAAAATTAAAGAATCCCGATACAACAGAAAGTTTCAATCACTTGTGCTAAATTCTCAAATAGAAAATGTAGATCTTTTTTCTTTAAATGCCGATTTTGTTGGAATTAAAACAGATATATCTTCTCTTTCTTATGGTTTTGAGTTCACTTATAACGATGTAAATTCAGTTGCATTAGGGGAAAAACTTGTTAAAAATGACTTATTGCTTTTAAGTTCAAAAGACCCCAGTTCAATTTTTAAAATTCCTACAAGATATCCTAGTGAAGGCAGCAACTATAGTACTGCAGCATCCTATTATGAGTTTAGGAAAGACCTTTCTGAAAAATCTAATTTTAATTTTGGGATGAGATACAGTATAACATGGTTAAATGCGAACTGGGAAGAGGAAGCTTTAATAGATGCTAATTTAAGTTCTATACAAACAAAAAACTCTTCGTTAACTGGTAGCTTAGGTTACGTTACAAGATCAAAAAATAATTGGCAAATAAATGCTAATTTTTCTAGCGGATTTAGATCTCCAAATATTGATGATATGGGGAAAATTCGAGAAAACAGAGGAGTGCTTTCTGTCCCCAACAAACAACTAAAACCAGAATATGCTTATAGTTCAGATTTAGGTCTTACTAAGTTTTTTAACAATAAGCTTAACATTTTATCTCTCAATCTATTTTACACGCATATTACATACCATATTATTAGAGATTATTTTGAAATTTTAAATGATAAGTCAACCGAAAATCCTCAAACAATTCTTTACAATTTTGAAGAAGTCAAAACTATGGCAAATATTAATTCAGGTAGAGCTTATATTTATGGATTCTCATTTGATTCCGAGGCTGAAATTTCGAAAAAGCTTTCTTTTAAAAGTAACATAACCTATACTCAAGGAGGTAGTGTTCAAAACCCATATCCATTACCCTCGATATCTCCTGTTTTTGGTTCTTTTTATTTAAAATGGATACATTCTAGAACAAAATTGCAATTTTCATATAAGTTTTCCGGAAGTAAAAAACCAAAAGATTATAGTATGGGTGGTGAAGATGGATTAGAAGAGACTCCTTTAATAGGTTACAACGATGGGATCGCTCAACACTACGGAATGCCTTCTTGGAGAGTTGTAAAGTTCTCATCTTCTTATAAATTTTCAGATAATTTAAAGGCGACATTAATTTTTGATAATTTGTTTGATGTACATTACAGAGAGTTCGCGTCAGGAATATCTTCGCCTGGCAGAAATTTAAATATTGTTTTAGAACATAAGTTTTAAAAAAATTTCATCTAAAATGGTTACTTTCGCTTTTTATCAAAATTTCATTTTATCAAAATGGCTTTTAAGGAATACAAAGGATTAGAACTTTCAAAAATTGCTAAAGAAATTTTAAAAGATTGGGATTCCAATCAATCGTTTGAAAAAAGCATTAGCCTTAGAGATGGTGCTCCTAAGTTTGTTTTTTACGAAGGGCCTCCATCTGCAAATGGAATGCCTGGCATCCATCATGTAATGGCAAGAAGTATTAAAGATATTTTTTGTAGATATAAAACATTAAAAGGGTTTCAGGTAGACAGAAAAGCTGGTTGGGATACTCATGGTTTGCCTATAGAACTGAGTGTTGAAAAAGAACTGGGTATTTCTAAATTAGATATTGGTAAGTCAATAACTGTTGAAGATTATAACACTGCTTGTAAGAAAGCTGTTATGCGCTATACTGATGTTTGGAACGATTTGACAAAAAAAATGGGCTATTGGGTGGATATGCAGAACCCATATGTAACCTATAAACCTAAATATATAGAGACAGTATGGTGGTTATTGAAAAATCTTTTTGATAAAGGTCTAATTTATAAAGGCTATACAATACAGCCATATTCACCAAAAGCAGGAACTGGATTAAGCTCTCATGAATTAAACCAACCGGGCACATATCAAGATGTAACAGACACCACGGTTACTGCTCAATTTGAAGCAATAAAAAACACTTTGCCTAGTTCAATACTACAGCGTGGTTCCGTTTATTTTTTAGCTTGGACAACTACACCTTGGACTCTCCCATCGAATACCGCATTAACTATTGGACCTAAAATTAAATACACTATAGTTTCTAGTTTTAATCAGTATACTAACAAACCAATTAATGTGATTCTAGCAAAAGATCTAGTTTCAAAAGTATTTTCAGGAAGTTTTATTGAAGTTGAAAATGAAGACGAATTAAGGTTATATACAAAGTTAAAAACCAAAATACCTTACTTAATTAAAGAAACTATTATTGGAAAAGAATTAATTGGAGTTAAGTATAAACAGCTTTGGAGTGGAGCTCCCCTTCCTTATCAAAATGCAGAAAATGCATTTAGAATAATAGGTGGAGATTTCGTAACTACAGAAGATGGAACTGGTATTGTTCATACAGCTCCTACTTTTGGTGCTGACGATGCTAAAGTCGCAAAAGAAGCAATCCCCGAAGTTCCTCCAATGCTAATTTATGATGAAAACCAACAGCTTGTTCCGCTAGTTGATTTACAAGGTAAGTTTAGACCTGAGTTAGGGAAATTAGGCGGTAAATATGTGAAAAATGAATATTATAATAATCCAAATGAAATTCCTGATAGATCTGTAGATGTAGAAATTGCCATTCAATTAAAGGAAGAGAATAAAGCATTTAAGGTTGAAAAATATTTACATAGTTATCCCAACTGTTGGAGAACTGACAAGCCTATTTTATATTATCCTTTGGATTCATGGTTTATTAAAGTAACTCAAAAAAAAGAGCTTTTAACTAAGCTAAACGAGTCTATAAACTGGAAGCCCAAATCAACAGGGGATGGAAGATTTGGCAATTGGCTTTCTAATGCAAATGATTGGAATCTCTCTAGATCTAGGTTTTGGGGAATTCCTTTACCTATTTGGAGAACAGAAGATTCCAAAGAAACGATTATAATTGGTTCAGTTGAAGAGTTAAAAATTGAAATTTCTAAGGCAATACATTTAGGTTTTATGGAAGAAGACCCTTTTGATTCTTTTGAAACAAATAACATGGAAGAGTCTAATTACAATAAGATTGATCTTCATAAAAACATTGTTGATGAAATAATTTTATCTTCAAAAAATGGACAAAAAATGTATCGAGAGGCCGATTTGATAGATGTTTGGTTTGATTCAGGGTCTATGCCTTATGCGCAATGGCACTATCCCTTTGAAAATAAAGAGATGATTGATAGCAACATAGCGTTTCCTGCTGACTATATCGCTGAAGGAGTAGATCAAACTCGAGGATGGTTTTACACTTTACACGCTATTAGCTCACTGGTTTTTGGTTCTATCTCATATAAAAATGTAATTTCTAACGGACTTGTCTTAGATAAAAATGGGCAGAAAATGTCTAAAAGATTAGGAAATGCAGTGGATCCTTTTAAAACTATTGAAGATTTTGGGCCCGATGCCACAAGGTGGTATATGATTAGCAATGCGAACCCTTGGGATAATTTGAAATTTGATTTATCTGGAATTGAAGAAAGTAAACGTAAATTTTTTGGAACACTTTACAATGTGTATTCATTTTTCACCCTTTATGCAAATATTGACAAATTTGATTTTAGCGAAAAAAAATTAAATAATAGTGAAAAACCTGAACTAGATAGGTGGATAATTTCTGAACTTCACTCTTTAATTAATGAAGTTGACGATCATTATTCAAAGTATGAACCAACAAAAGCAGCCAGATCTATTTCTAAATTTGTTCAGTTATACTTGAGTAACTGGTACGTTCGACTTTCTAGAAGAAGGTTTTGGAAAGGGTCTTACGAAAAAGATAAAATAAGCGCATACCAAACCTTGTTTACATGTCTAATAGAAATTGCGAAAATCTCCTCTCCAATAGCTCCTTTTTTTATGGACCGCTTATATTGTGATTTGATTTCTAATACAAATTTTAATTCCTTTGAATCTGTTCACCACACTAACTTTCCAATTTCAAAAAGTGAACTAATAGATGTTGAATTACAAAAGAAAATAAGAAAAGCTCAAATAATTTGCTCCTTAATTTTATCATTAAGGAAAAAAGAAAAAATTAAAGTTCGTCAACCTCTTTCAAAAATAATGATACCTTACTCTAATTTGAATGAAAAGCTTGAACTTGAAGAAGTCTCTGAACTGATAAAATCAGAAGTTAATGTAAAAGAAATTGAATTAATCAGCAATTCTTCTGGAATTTTGGTAAAAAAGGTGAAGCCTAATTTCAAAAGCTTAGGGCCTAAACTCGGAAAACTTTTGTCTAAAGTAAATTTACAAATAAAAGGTTTTGGTGATAATGAAATTAAAAAAATAGAAAAAGGTGAGTCTATTTCAATTAATATTGATTCTAATAAGATAATTCTTGAAGCCCAAGATTTAGAGGTGGTTTCTGAGGATATTCAAGGATGGCTAGTGGCTTCTGAAAACAATATTACTGTAGCTTTAGACGTTATGTTAAGTGAAGGCTTAAAAAACGAAGGAATCGCTAGAGAACTAGTGAACAGAATTCAAAATCATAGAAAAGAAATTGGATTATTAGTGACTGATAAAATTATTTTAAAAATTCAGAAGGATAATATAATTGAAAAAGCTATTTTTGAGAATAGAGACTACATTGTAAACGAAACTTTAGCTGATGATTTAATTTTAGAAAGTTCTATAAAAAAAGGAATTGAAATTAAATTTGATAATGTTGACACAAAACTAAGTATACATAAAAATAATTAATCATGGCGAATTCACGTTATTCTGATAAAGATTTAAAATATTTCAAAAATTTAATTGAAGGAAAAATAAAGAAAGCTCAAAACGATCTTGCTTTAATTAAAAGTGCTTACATGAACGATGGAAATAATGGAACAGAAGATACTTCTCCTACTTTCAAGGCGTTTGAAGAAGGCTCTCAAACCATGTCAAAAGAAGCAAATACTCAGCTTGCTATCAGACAAGAAAAGTTTATTAGAGACTTAAAAAGTGCTCTTATTAGAATTGAAAACAAAACTTATGGAGTTTGTAGAGAGACCAGTAAGTTGATAAACAAAAAAAGACTAGAGTTAGTCCCTCATGCAACTTTAAGTATTGAGGCAAAAAACAAAATGTCTTAAAATTTATATTTACTTTCTTTTTTAGTTATGAGTTTTAACAAGTCTATTTTAATTATATTTTTTATTCTATTAATAGATCAAGTTTCTAAAATTTATATTAAGGTTAATTTTCCCTTAACCCTTTACGGATCTGATGCTTTAGTGGATTTAGGTTGGTTTAAAATGTTATTTGTTGAAAATAAAGGAATGGCGTGGGGAGCAAAAATAAGTGACTTCATCCCCTTTATCAGTGAAAGATTAGGAAAGCTAATTTTAACTTTGGTAAGAATTGCAGCAGTACCCTTAATTTTTTACTGGCTAAATGAATCCATTAAAAAAAGAGAAAGTAAACTTTTGATTATTAGCATTTCTTTGGTTCTGGCTGGAGCTTTAGGAAATTTAATTGATTCTATTTTTTATGGATATCTTTTTACCGATAGTTATCTCAATATTGCTTCATTTAGCCCTGGTAACGGATACGAATCCTTTCTTTACGGACACGTAGTCGACATGCTTCAATTTCCAATGTTTACTTGGGAATGGCCAAATTGGTTGCCATATATAGGTGGAGAAAGTTTTACTTTTTTTGAACCAGTCTTCAATATTGCTGATACAGCCATTAGTACTGGAGTTGGTATTATGTTGGTTTTTAATAAAAGAATTTTTCCCTAAAAATTATAGATTTTTGTTGGTGTAATACAATAGTCCATTTTAATATCATTTATAGTTATATCTTCAATTTTTTCAATTGGATCAAAAAATGACAAACCTATTTTAAGAGTTTCAATTGGGCACTTTTTTAGAAGCATATCGTAATATCCTCCACCATATCCAACTCTATGACCAGTTGAGTCGAAACAAAGCAAAGGAATAAATATCACCTCAATTTCATTTTCGTTTACATTAATCCCCGAATGAGGTTCAGAGATACCTAGTTCATTTATTTTTAATAAAGTTGCGTCAGTAAGAAGGAAGTTGGTTATGATTTTATTTTTGAAATCTGTCTTAGGCAAAACTACATTCTTGTCCTTTCCTTGAATAATTTGAATAATTAATTTCGTGTCTATTTCATTTTTTTTTTCAATGGGAAAAAAAATATGATAATTGCTATGATTCCAAATATTCATATTTAAGGACCTATTAGCAATTTGAAGACTTAATTCTTCACTATCTTGTTCACTCAAAGAATTTCTTTTACTTTTAAAAACCAATCTTAGATCTTCCTTTAGCACTATTTCTTTATTTTAAATTTATTACCCTTGTAAATAATATAAGGCATTGGTAGAAGAACTGAAATAAAATATGCAATAGATGCTGTAGATTCATCAAAAACTATATAAAACATTAAAAAAATTAATGAAGAATATATTGCAAGGTTTATAAAAAACTTTTTAAAAAAAATAAGATAATTTTTTAAATCAAAAGACTCTTTCTCCTTTTTAGACATAGTATTATAACCAGCTAATAACATGTCTGCATTATTTTCATTTGTTAGATACGCAGCTCCAATAAAACAAATATTTGTTATAACTATTGCAATAAACATTTCAGTTTCTATAGATTTATTAGGTGTAAATTTAAAAATAATTATTTTAGCAAAGTGAGTAAAACTACCCAGAACCCAGAATTCTCTACGCTTCCTAATCTTCCTGGTGTATATCAATTTTTTAATGATTCAAATAAAATCATCTATATAGGTAAGGCTAAAAATTTAAAAAAAAGAGTTAGTTCTTATTTTCAAAAGAACATAGGTTCTCAAAAGACAAAAAATCTTGTAAAAAACATAGCAGACATTAAACATGTTGTTGTTTCTTCTGAATCTGATGCGCTTTTATTAGAAAACTCTCTTATTAAAAAATACCAACCAAAATACAATATCTTGTTGAGAGATGACAAAACATATCCATGGATATGCATTAAAAACGAAAGATTTCCCAGAGTTATGTTTACAAGAAAACTGATAAAAGATGGATCTGAATATTATGGCCCATACACCAATTATAAAACCATTAACATTTTACTTGATTTAATCAATAATCTATATCCACTAAGAATTAGCAATTATAATCTTTCTGAAAAACAAATTAATTCTAAAAACGAAAAACTATCCCTTCGGATTTTGAAAAAGGCTGGAAATACTATCATTCTTGGTTTTCAAATGGGAAAATCTATAAATTCAAGTGAGGCTTTAATTTCAGAAAAAGAATACGATTATAATATTAATTCCGTCAAACAAATACTAAAGGGAAAGTTTTCTCCATCCAAAGAGCTATTAAAGAAAAAAATGCTAGAACATTCTGAAAATATGGATTTTGAATATGCTCAAAAAATTAAAGAAAAAATGGAGCTTTTAGTTAACTATCAGTTCAAATCGACAGTGGTTAGCTCTAAACTAAATAATATTGATGTTTTTAGTATTCTTTCAGACCCAACTCATGCCTATGTAAATTATCTTCAAGTTGCTTATGGTCGTATAGTAAGATTCCATAACGTAGAAATTAAAAAAAAATTAGATGAAACGGATAGTGATCTTTTGTTAATGTGTATTGTAGATTTAAGAAACAAGTTTGATTCAAAAAACAAAACAATTATAAGTCCATTTGAATACAACGGATTAATACCTGCAAAGTTTATTATTCCAAAATCAGGAGATAATAAAAAACTTCTTGAACTTTCAAAAAAAAATATTTCATATTTTAAAATAGAAAAATTAAAAAAAATTCAAATTGTTGACCCTGAGAGACATGCAAAAAGAATTTTAGATCAAATGAAGAAGGATTTAAGACTTAAAACAAATCCAGTTCATATTGAGTGTTTTGATAATTCAAATATTCAAGGTTCAAACCCAGTGGCAGCTTGCGTTGTATTTATAAATGGTAAGCCAGCAAAAAAGGAATACAGGCATTATAATATTAAAACAGTGGAAGGGCCTGATGATTATGCCTCTATGGAAGAAGTTGTTTTCAGAAGATATAAAAGAATGATTGAGGAAGAAAAAAAGTTGCCAAGCGTAATTATTATTGACGGAGGAAAAGGACAACTAAGCTCTAGTGTATCCGCTTTAAAAAAATTAAATTTACACAACAAAATCCTTGCGCTAGGCATTGCAAAAAGACTAGAAGAAATATTTTATCCCTCAGATCCAATTCCCCTGTACCTTGATAAAAGATCCGAAACATTAAGGGTAATACAGCACATGAGGAATGAAGCACATCGCTTTGCGATTACTTTTCATAGAAATAAAAGAAGCGGACAAGCATTAAATTCTTCTCTTGACTCCATCACTGGAATTGGAGAAAAAACAAAAATCGCACTTTTAAAAAAATATAAATCATTAAAAAAAATAAGAGAAACTCCAAAAGAATTAATAGTAGCAGATATAGGCGTTTCTAAAACAGAAAAATTAATGTCTTTTTTAAATTCATCCAAATAGTATTTTATATTTTTGCAGCTATGCGAATAAAATTTTTGTTGGTTTGTAGCTTTTTTTGCCTTTCCAATTTAATGTCCAGTCAAAGTGTTGTAGGTAGTAGCTTGCCATTTGTGAAAACCTCTTCTAATTCTTTTAAAACTGGGGAGTTCATGAAGTTCAGGCTACATTATGGAATTTTTAATGCTAGTTACGCTACTCTCGACTTACAAAAAAGTTCGATAAATTCTCAAGAAGTTTATAAAGCTGTCGCCATAGGAAGAACTACAGGAATTGCTAGGTTATTTTTTAAAGTAGAAGATCGTTATGAAACCTATTTTAGTAAAACCCTTGTTCGCCCATTAAAATCAACACGAAACATCAATGAGGGAGGGTACACAAAAAACGTAGAAATTGACTACGATTATAACATTAAAGAAGCGATTGTAAACGATATTAAAAATAAAGAAACTAATAGAGTTTCTATTGAAGAAAATGTTCAGGATTTAATTTCAACTTTTTATTATTTGAGAAATCATTTTGATGTAAAAAAATTAAAAATTGATGATTTTATTAGAATAACTATTTTTTTTGATGCTGAAAACTATAACTTTAAAATGAAGTTTTTAGGTTATGAAGATATAAAAACAAAATTTGGCGTAATTAATTGTTTAAAATTTAGACCTTTCATTGAGTCTGGTAGGGTTTTTAAAGATAGCGAAAGTCTTTCCCTTTGGGTAAGTAACGATGACAATAAAATTCCAATAAAAATAGAAGCTGGATTAAGAATTGGTTCCATTGAGGCAGATTTAGAAGAGTTTAAAGGACTTAAACATCCGTTTAAAATTAAAGTACAATGAATAGGTTTTACATAATTATAAGTTTTATTATTATTATTATTTCTTGTGAAAAAACTCCCAAAGCTGAAACTCCTATTATAATTAAAGAAAAAATAATAAAGCAGTTTGGTTATACCCTAAATGATTTTGATGTGGTAAAAGATACAGTAAAAAATGGCGATTCTTTTGGAACAATTTTAGAAAAAAATGATTTATTTTATCCTCAAATTTATAATATAGTTCAAAAGGCAAAACAAGTTTACGATGTAAGAAAAATAAATATTGGTAAGCCCTACACTATTCTCTTTTCTAAAGATAGTTTAAGAACTCCTCAAGTATTTGTATATCAGCCAAATTTAATTGATTATGTAATCGTTTCTTTGACAGATTCTTTGTGGGCTGAAAAAAAATCTAAAGCAGTTAAATTAATTGAGTTTGAAGCGGAAGGCATAATTACTAGTTCACTTTCTGAGACAATGGAAGAAAAAAAATTATCTCCATTATTATCAAATGAATTATCAGAAATATATGCTTGGACTATTGACTTTTTTAGACTTGAGAAAGGGGATAACTTTAAAGTAATTTATTCTGGAAAATATGTGGATGATTCTATATATGTCGGATTAAATAGAATTCATTCTGCTTATTTTGAACATAGAAAAAAACCTTTTTATGCTATTGAGTTTGAAACGGATTCGAAAAGAGGAATGTTCGAGTATTTTGACGAAAAAGGGAAAAATTTAAGAAGGGCTTTTCTAAGAAGTCCCGTACAGTTCAGTAGAATTTCCTCTAGATATAATCTAAAAAGAAAAATAGCATATTACGGTAGAGTTCGTCCTCATCTAGGGACAGATTTTGCCGCTCCCGTTGGTACTGAGATTAGAGCTACCGCAAGCGGAACTGTTGTTAAAGCAGGATATACCAGAGGAAACGGAAATTATATAACTATAAAACACAACTCGACTTACTCAACTCAATACCTACACATGAAAAAAAGAGGTGTTAAAAAGGGACAATTTGTAAAACAAGGAGATTATATAGGTAGTGTGGGGATGACAGGCAATACATCTGGACCACATGTATGCTATAGGTTTTGGAAAAACGGAAAACAGGTAGATCCATTACGCCAAAAACTTCCTGAGGCTAAGCCAATTTCTAAAGATTTAAAAGATAAATACTTAACTTACATGAAACCTATTAAACAACAGCTGGATTCTATAGGCTCTAATGTTAAGGTTTTAGATAATTCGATAGCTAACAACTAAATAATGTCATTAAAAAACACAAACCCATCTCAAACGTCCTCCTGGAAGTCTTTGAATTCACACTTTGAAAAAGTTAAAGACTTGGAGATGAAAGAAATGTTTAAAAATGAAAATAGAGCTGATGATTTTACTATCAATTGGGGTGATATTTCATTAGATTTTTCTAAAAATAGATTAAATAAAACGACTCTTGATTTATTATTAAATTTAGCTAACCAGTGTGATTTAAAAAACTCCATTGAAAAACAATTTAATGGAGATAAAATAAATAAAACTGAAAATAGAGCTGTTTTACATACTGCTATAAGAGCAAGCGCTGATGAAAACATAATAGTGGATAACAAGAATATTATTCCTTCTATTATAAAGTCTAGACAGAAAATTAAAACATTTACTGATGACGTAATTTCTGGTAAAATAAAAAGCCATACAAATAAGATCTTCACAGATGTAGTAAATATTGGAATTGGAGGTTCTGATTTAGGTCCAGTTATGGTCGTAGAATCATTAAAATATTATCGCTCAAGGCTTAAATCTCATTTTGTTTCTAATGTTGACGGAGACCATGTTTTGGAAATTTTAAAAGAATTAAATCCTGAAACAACTCTTTTTATTGTTGTTTCAAAAACTTTTACAACTCAAGAAACTATTTCAAACGCAAATACTATAAAAGATTGGTTGGAAGCAAGTTTAGGAGAAAAAAGCATAAAAAGTCATTTTGCTGCCGTTTCTACAAACACTAAAGAGATAGAGGGTTTTGGGATAAATTCTGAATATGTTTTTTCTATGAACGATTGGGTTGGTGGACGATTCTCTCTTTGGAGCTCAGTAGGTCTTTCTATTAGTTTGTCCATCGGATCTAAAAATTTTGAAAACCTTTTAGAAGGTGCTCGTAAAATGGACTGCCATTTTAAATCATCTTCTTTTGAAAAAAATATTCCTGTTGTTTTAGCATTAATCAGCATTTGGTATAATAATTTTTTTAAATGTGAAACAGAAGCTGTTATTCCTTACTCGCAATATTTGAGTAAACTACCTGCTTACCTTCAACAGGCAGTAATGGAGAGTAATGGCAAAAGCGTTGATAGAAATGGAGAAAACGTATCTTATCAAACAGGTAACGTAATATGGGGAAATACAGGAACTAATTCACAACATGCTTTTTTTCAGTTAATACACCAAGGAACAAAATTAATCCCATGTGATTTCATTGGTTTTAAAAAACCGCTTTTTGAACAAAATACTCAACATGACAAATTAATGTCTAACTTTTATGCTCAAACAGAAGCCATGATGATGGGTAAAAACCATAAAGATGTAGAATTAGAATTAAACAAATCAACTCATGACAAAGATCAGATTAACTTTTTATTGCCGTTTAAGGTGTTTAATGGTAATAAACCGACCAATACTATTTTGATAAAAAAATTAACTCCAGAATCTCTAGGCAGTCTAATAGCTATGTATGAACATAAAATTTTTGTTCAGGGAGTAATCTGGAATATTTTTAGCTATGATCAATGGGGCGTTGAGCTAGGCAAACAATTAGCCTCAAAATTATTGGAAGAAATTGAAAAAAAAGAACCAAAAACTCACGATTCTTCTACTACTTCTCTTCTAAACAAATATTTAAAAAATTAAGACACTTGTTCACAAAAATTGTTCAAAAAATTAAGACTAAATTGAGTTTTGTTAGAAAAAAATAGTCAAATTTGTATTTAAATAACTAAAACTAATAACTATATGAAAAAAATATCTTTAATGTTAACAGTTCTGCTTGTTTCTGGGTTCTGTTACGCACAAAATATTGTAACTGGTACAATAATCGATTCCGAAATGGGTAAGGGATTGCCTGGAGCTACTATTATTGTTAAAGGAACAAATATTGGAGTCAATACAGATTTTGATGGGAAATTTGAAATTATTTCTGATAATTCTGGAACATTAATAGTTTCTTTTGTTGGCTATGCAAGTCAAGAAATTGAATTTGACAAGTCAATGGACATTACCGTTTCCTTAAAAGTTTTAGGCTTATCTGGAGTTACTGTTTTTGGAACTGCAGATTTTGCTATTGATAGAGATCAGGCTGTAACTCAGTCTACTTTGACTGCAGCAGATATTCAAGAAAGAATAGGAAACCTAGAGCTTCCTGAAATGCTTAATTCAACACCTGGTGTATACGCTACAAAAGGCGGGGGTGCTTTTGGAGACTCAAGAATTAACTTAAGAGGTTTCGATTCTCAAAATATAGCTGTTTTAATTAATGGTATTCCAGTAAATGACATGGAAAATGGAAGGGTTTATTGGTCTAACTGGGCTGGGCTCTCTGATGTAGTGTCAGCAATGCAAGTACAAAGAGGACTTGGGGCTTCAAAGCTGGCTATATCTTCAGTTGGTGGTACAATTAACATTTTAACAAAATCTACTGATCTGAATGAAGGTGGAAAGATTTCAACTATGGTTGGGAATGATGGCTTCACCAAAAGTGTAATGGCTTATAACACTGGAGAATTGGATGGGGGGCATGCTCTTTCGGTATTATTTTCAAGAACAGCGGGGGATGGCTATGTAGATGGAACGATGTTTGAAGGATATAACTATTTTCTTGGATATGGATGGAAAGACAGTGCTAATAAACATAATTTACAACTGATAATTACTGGAGCTCCTCAAACTCATAATCAAAGAACTAGCAGCTTTTTTAACATGGCTAAAGTTGAGGATTATCAAAAATATGGTATAAGGTATAACTACAACCACGGGTATTTAAATGGGCAAGAGTTTAATCAAAGAAAAAACTTCTATCACAAACCGCTTGCTTCTTTGAATTGGGAATATAAAATAAACGAATCTACTAATCTTTCCGCTTCAGCTTATTACTCCATTGGAAGAGGAGGTGGAACTGGAGATATTGGCCGTTTAGATGGTAAATACGCAAGTGATTCACGTTTTAGAAATCCGGCTAATGGTCAAGTTAATTGGGATAAAATTTACGCATCTAATTCAGGTCAGCAAACAAATTTTTATGGTTTCTCATATAATAATGTGGCTGATCCTGCTACGGGTCTATTTATTGTAAACGATCAAGATGAAACAGTGAATGGAGTGAAAAGAAATGGAATAGTTAGAAGGGCATCTATTAATTCTCACAACTTTTTGGGTAGTATTATAAATATTCAAAAAGAGTTTAATGATAATTTAACTTTGAACTTTGGTTTTGATTTAAGATCTTACAAAGGGATTCATTACAGAAGATTAGATCACTTAATTGGAGCGGATGGTTATAGAGATTTTGACAATAAAAATTATGCTGGCGGAAGTGCAGTAAGAACAAAAACTTATAGTTCTATGCTAGGTAAACAATGGAACGTGTTCAAGTCTACCGATGATGAAGAAAAGATTGATTACCATAACGATGGGAAAGTAAGATGGATGGGGACTTTTGCTCAATTACAATATAAAATAAATGATTTTTCTGCATTTTTCCAGGGAGCGATTTCTAGCCAAGGATTTCAAAGAGTAGAATACTTTAATCAAGTTGGAACTGCCACGACTGATTGGAAAAGCATTACTGGAGGAAATGTTAAAGCTGGAGTTAATTACAATATTGACATAAAAAATAATATTTATGTAAATGGAGGTTATTATTCCAAACAACCTAATTTCGATGCGGTTTACATTGATTATGGGAATAATTTAAATCCTGATTTAAAAAACGAAACCATCACAGGCTATGAGCTTGGTTATGGACATGTTTCTAACAAACTTAGAATGAATGTTAATGTTTATAAAACTACATGGGAAGATAGATTTCTTTCAGATGGGGTTTCTGTTGGTGGAAACAGAGGAACTGCTAACTACTACGGAATCAAACAAATTCACTCTGGAATTGAATTTGATGGTGAAATTCAGTTAAGTCCTTTTGTCTCTGTTCAAGGTATGTTGTCTGTTGGAAATTATGTTTACGGAAGTGACGTTGTTGCTGATGTGTTTGATTCGTCAAGGACTAAAATCGGAACATCAAAACTTTTCTTAGATGGTGTTAAGGTAGGTGATGCTGCTCAGACCACCTCTAGACTAAACTTTAAAGTTAGTCCAACTGACTTGTTTGGGTTTAATATTAGTATGTTTTCAGCATCTCAACTTTATGCGAATTTTAACCCTGAAGATTTTGATACTGATGGAGATATGGCAATGATGATCCCTTCATATGAGTTATTTGATTTTGGTTCATCTTACAAATTATCTATTGCAAAAGAAACTATTTATGTAAGATTAAATGTTAATAATATTTTTGACAATCATTATATTTCAGAATCATCTACTAATATAATGGCTAATGCTGGAGATCCAACTTATCTTGGTGTTCACACTGGAAACAGAGCCTTCCCTGGGTGGGGAAGAACTTGGAATTTAGGATTCAGATATAATTTCTAATATTACGTTTTATTACAATAAAAAAGCCTCTTTATAATAAAGAGGCTTTTTTATTTAATATCCTTAATCTTTAATTGAGTAGTGGTTTTTCCATTCCATGTATTTTGATCAATATTATAGACCATAGAAAATGGGGAATCAGGTTTAATTATATTAGATTTTTCTGATAACCAAAAACCGATTGCCGAAATTGAATTTTGTTGGTTTTGTTGTACTGAAAGCTTGATATGTTCTTTATTTTTTCCAACTTTTTTTACAGTACCATCTAAAACAAGTTCGTCCGATAGAAATGAGGGGGTTCTGTTTCCGGGACCAAAAGGTTCAAATTGATTTAAAATTCTATAAAATTTAGGAGTTATTGATTCTAATTGAATCTTAGATTCAATTCTGATTTCTGGCTCTGGTAGTTTTTTAACATCGTTGGACACAGCTTTTTCAAAACACTCTTTGAAGTGATTATAGTTTTTTTCTTTTATTGTTAATCCAGCAGCATATTTGTGCCCCCCAAATTGCAAAATATATTTTTTACATTGTTCTAAAATTTTATATAAATCTATGTTTTTGATTGATCTTGCAGAAGCAGTTAAATTTCCATCTTCAGATTTACAAAAAACAACGGTAGGCTTGTAATGTTTTTCAATTAGCCTAGAAGCTACTATTCCTATCACTCCCCTGTTCCATGACTTGTCAAAAACTACTGTTGAAAAAACGTCTTGATTACTTGATTTGTTAATTTGTTCTAAAGCTTGTTCTGTTATTTTTTTTTCTATTTCTCTTCTTTCAGTGTTTAGTTTTTCTATTTTTTTACATAGTTTATCTGCTTTCCTAAAATCCTCTTCTAATAAAAGTTCTAGTGATAAAGAGGCGTGAGCGATTCTCCCTGAAGCATTAATCCTTGGTGCAACATAAAACATTAAATCGCCAATATTAAATTCCTTTTTCATATTGTTCTTTAATATACAGTGCATACCCATTCTTGGATTAGAGTTTATAATCTGCATCCCCAAATGGGCTAATGTTCTGTTTTCATCAACAATAGGAACTATATCTGCTGCAATAGCTAAGGCTACAAGGTCTAAATAATGAATTATCTTTTCGATTTCTAATCCTCTTCGAGAATTAATTGCTTGAACCAATTTAAATCCTACTCCGCAACCACATAATTCTTTAAAGGGATAGTTACAATCTCTTCTTTTGGGGTTTAAAACTGCTAAAGCATTTGGCATGATTTCGCTAGGATTATGATGGTCACAAATAATAAAATCAATTCCTTTTTTTAAAGCATATTCAACTTGAGAGTTTGCTTTTATTCCACAATCAAGAGCAATAATGAGTTCTTGTTTGTTCTTGCTTGCCAAATCAATAGCTTTTAAAGAAACACCATATCCCTCGCTGTTTCTATCTGGGATATAAGTAGAAATATCTGCACCTATTTCTTTTAAATAGGTGCTTAAAAGAGCTACAGAGGAAGTCCCGTCTACATCGTAATCTCCAAAAATCATAATAGACTGCTTCTGTTCAATTGCTTTTAAAATTCTATTTACAGCAACATCCATATCCATCATTAAAAAAGGGTCATATAATTGGCCTAGGTTAGGTCTAAAAAAATCTTTAGCTTGATTAAAAGTTTTGATTCCTCTGTTGACTAGCATAGAAGAAATCACTGGATCTACATTAAGTTCTTTTGAAAGGGCCTTAATAGTTGATTTATCTACGTTTTCTTCAATTATCCAATTCATTTTATTTTCCTTTTCCTTCAACAACAATAACATATTCCCCTTTGGGTTTCTTGGTGGTGTAAAGTTGTATTATTTCTTTTAGAGATCCTCTTGAAGTCTCTTCATAAAGTTTTGTTAGTTCTCTAGAGACAGAAATTTTTCTATCTGAACCAAAAGAAATTTCAAAATCTAAAAGAGTCTTTACTAATTTGTGTGGGGATTCGTAAAATATCATGGTTCTTGATTCAGAACTAAGAATAGAAAGTCTTGTCTTCCTGCCTTTTTTAATAGGTAAAAATCCTTCAAAAATAAATTTATCAGCAGAAATTCCGCTTACCATTAAAGCAGGGATTAGAGCCGTGGCTCCTGGCAAACACTCTACCTCAATACTGTTTTCTAAAGATGTTCTAAGTATTAAAAATCCTGGATCTGAAATTCCTGGTGTACCAGCATCAGAAATAACGGCTACATTATTACCTTCTTTAATTTTTTTTACTATAATTTCAACTTCTTTGTGTTCGTTAAATTTATGATGTGATCGTAACTGAGATTTAATCCCTAAATGATTTAATAGTTTTTTACTTCTTCTTGTGTCTTCGCATAAAATTAAATCTACATCAGTTAAAACCTGTATCGCCCTTATAGTAATGTCATCTAAATTTCCTATTGGGGTAGGTACAATATATAGTTTTGCCATGTTGAATTAATTTTTAGACCTTTGTATAATCAATAAAGTTAACTACTTTGAAAACAATATCAATAAGTTTAAAATGAAAGTGAATAAGAAAGTTTCAAAAGGAAAAATTGAGGTTATTTGCGGATCTATGTTTTCTGGGAAAACAGAAGAATTAATTAAACGGATTAAAAAAGTGGAATTTTCAAATGAAAATTTTATTGTTTTCAAACCCATAACTGATTCTAGAAACCCTATTGATAAGATTATTTCTCATGCAAAAAACGAGATTTCATCGAAATTAGTTAAAAACTCTAATGATATTCTTGATTTATCAAAGAATTATAAAGTTATAGGAATTGATGAAGCGCAATTTTTTGATCAAGACTTAGTTTTAGTTTGTAATAAATTAGCAAATAGTGGCTGTAGGGTTATTGTTGCAGGATTAGATATGGACTATAAAGGGATTCCATTTGGACCCATGCCAAATTTAATGGCTTGTGCTGAAGAGGTCACAAAAGTTCACGCTACATGTGTTGAAACAGGGGAACTTGCAAGCTTTAGTTTTAGAAAAATTGAAAATGAAAATTTAATAATGGTCGGAGAAAAAAAAGAATATGAGCCCCTCTCAAGAAATGCTTTTTTTAAAAAAATGAAGGGAAAGAAAAAAATAAATAATGATTAATCAAGAAACTGTTGTTGAAATTAATTTATCTAATCTTAAAAAAAATCTTGATTTTTTAAAATCTAAAATTAGAAAAGAAACTCTTGTTATGGCCGTTGTAAAGGCTTTTGCATATGGATCTGATTCTACAATAATTTCTAAAAGATTAGAAAAAGAAAAAATAGATTATTTAGCTGTTGCCTACACTGTTGAGGGAATGGAGCTTCGTGATAAAGGAATCACAACTCCAATTCTTGTTCTACATCCGCAAATTAACGATTTTGATAAAATTATAGATTTTGAACTGGAGCCAAGTATTTATTCTTTTCGAGTTTTAAAAGCTTTTATGAACTCCAAAAAATTAACTAAAAACTATCCTTTTCAAATAAAATTTAATACCGGATTAAACCGCTTGGGCTTCAATGAAAATCAAATAGACAAGCTGATACTATCACTAAAAAACCTTAAACCTAATTTTATATTTTCTCACTTAGGAGCTTCTGAAGATGTATTAGAAAAATCTTTTACTAATGAACAAATAAAAAAATTTATATTCATTTCGTCTGATTTTGAAAATAAGATTGGTAGAAAAATCAAGAAACATATTTTAAATACTTCTGGAATTCTAAATTTTTCAGAAGCGCAGTTTGAAATGGTACGAACAGGTATTGGTTTATACGGGTTTGGCAATGATTCTAAGTTCAATGATAATCTAAAACCAGTTATCAGTCTAAAAACTATTATTTCTCAAATTAATCATATAAAAAAGGGGGAATCGGTTGGCTACAACAGAGGTTTTCTATCAAAAAAATCAATAACTACGGCCACACTACCTATCGGTCATGCTGATGGAATAAACAGGCAATATGGTAACGGTAAAGCAAGTGTTATGGTGAATGGAAAATCAGCTTTAATTATAGGTAATATCTGTATGGATATGATGATGATTGATATTTCTAATATTATTTGTAATGAGGGTGACGAGGTTATAATTTTTGATGATAAAAATGTTTCAGCTGAAGAGTTCACAGAATCTGCAGGAACAATTTCTTATGAAATTTTAACAGCTTTATCAAAAAGAATCAAAAGAGTCGTTATTAATTAATTGTTTTGTTTTTAACAAAAATTTCTAATAATGATTTAAAACAGTTTATAATTTTTGTTTCTGCTGTAATAATTAATTTTGCTAATTAAATATTTTTATGAAAATTGCTATAGTAGGTGCGACTGGAATGGTAGGAAATGTTATACTTGAAATTATAAAAGAGCGTAATTTTCATTTCGATGAATTATTTCTTGTAGCGTCTAAAAGTTCGATTGGTAGAAAAATTGATTTCTTAAACAAAACATATGATGTAATCGGAATTGAAGAGGCTCTTTTACACGTTCCTGATATCGCAATTTTCTCAGCTGGTGGAGAAACTTCATTAAAATGGGCTCCAAAATTCTCAGAAATTGGAACTACAGTAATTGATAACTCCTCTGCCTGGAGAATGGATAATTCAAAAAAATTAATTATTCCTGAAATAAACGGGTCTAGTCTAGATGCTGGTGATAAAATAATCTCTAATCCTAACTGCTCTACTATTCAAATGCTAATGGTTTTAGCCCCAATACATGAAAAATTTAAAATAAAAAGAGTGGTAGTTTCAACTTATCAATCGGTTACTGGGTCAGGTGTGAAAGCTTTAAATCAATTGAATAATGAATACAATGGTAAAAAGGGTGAAATGGCGTATAATTATCCTATACATCAAAATGTAATCCCTCATTGTGACGATTTCCTTCCAAATGGTTATACAAAAGAAGAAATGAAGTTATCAAACGAAACTCACAAAATACTTGATTCTAATATAAAAGTTAGTGCAACAGCAGTAAGGGTCCCTGTAATTGGAGGGCATAGTGAATCCATTAACCTTACACTATCTAATTCATTTGAAATTTCAAATATTATTCAACTATTAAGCAATATTCCAGGTTTAGTTTTAAAAAATGATTCCGCTAGTTTAGAGTATCCCATGCCTCTGTTTTCTAAGGGAAAAGATGATGTGTTTGTCGGTAGAATAAGAAAAGACTTTTCTGAAAAAAACAGTTTAAACCTATGGGTAGTTGCTGACAACCTTAGAAAAGGTGCCGCAACAAATGCAATTCAAATTGCTGAATATCTTATAGAAAAAAAAATTCTTAATTAAGGCTGTTTTATTTCAAAGTCGTCCATAAACTTAGTTGTATAGTTCCCTTTAATATAATTAGGATCATCCATTAATTGTCTATGAAAAGGAATGGTTGTTTTAATGCCTTCTATTACAAATTCGTCAAGAGCTCTTTTCATTTTTTGAATGGCTTCCCCTCTATTTTGTGCTGTAACTATTAATTTCGCAATCATAGAATCATAATTTGGAGGAATCGTATATCCACTATATACATGAGTATCTAGTCTAACTCCGTGTCCTCCTGGAAGATGAAGATTTGTAATTTTTCCTGGCGAAGGTCTAAAGTCTGTAAATGGATCTTCAGCATTTATTCTGCACTCAATAGAATGAAGTTTAGGAAAATAGTGATTGCCTGAAATCTTTATTCCAGCGGCTACTTTGATTTGTTCTTTAATAAGGTCATAATCAATAACCTGTTCTGTTATGGGGTGTTCAACCTGAATTCTTGTGTTCATTTCCATGAAATAAAAATTCCTATTCTTATCTACTAAAAACTCAATCGTTCCAGCTCCCTCATATTTTATAAATTCAGACGCTTTGACGGCCGCTTCTCCCATTTTATCTCTCAATTTATCTGTCATAAAAGGAGACGGAGTTTCTTCGGTAAGCTTTTGATGTCTTCTTTGAATCGAACAGTCTCTTTCTGACAAATGACAGGCTTTGCCAAATTTATCTGCCACAATTTGTATTTCTATGTGTCTAGGATTTTCTACTAATTTTTCCATATACATTAAGTCATTCCCGAAAGAAGCCTTGGCTTCTTGCTTAGCGCTTTCCCATAACTCTAAAAAATCCTTTTCATTCCAAACCGCTCTCATTCCTTTTCCTCCTCCTCCTGCTGTAGCTTTAATCATCACAGGATACCCAATCTTTATGGCAATTTTTTTGGCATCTTCAAATGAATCTATAATCCCCTCAGAACCTGGAATTGTAGGAACTCCCGCTGCCTTCATTGTTGATATTGCTGAAGCCTTATCCCCCATTCTGTCTATCATATCAGCAGAAGCCCCAATAAATTTAATTTTGTGCTCTTCGCAAATTTTAGAAAAACGTGAATTTTCAGATAAAAACCCATAACCTGGGTGAATTGCATCTGCATTTGTTATTTCGGCAGCGGCAATTATATTAGGGATTTTTAGATATGATTCTGAACTATTAGCTGGGCCAATGCACACTGCTTCATCTGCAAATTTTACATGTAAACTTTCTTGATCAGCAACTGAATATACGGCAACAGTCTGAATCTCCATTTCTTTACAGGTCCTTATTATTCTTAACGCTATTTCCCCTCTGTTGGCAATTAATATTTTTTTAAACATTTTGTTTTTTTATGTACTAATTAACTTAAGAAGGGTCTAATAAAAATAAAGGCTGGTCAAATTCCACAGGAGAGGAATCGTCTACTAAAATTTTGACGATTTTTCCAGAAAATTCTGATTCGATTTCATTGAAAAGTTTCATTGCTTCAATTACACATAAAACATCTCCTTCAGAAATTAAATCTCCATTTTCAATGAAATTAGCTTTGTCTGGCGATGGTTTTCTGTAGAAGGTCCCAATAATTGGAGATTTGATTGTTATCAAATGACTATCCTCAGAAATGTTATCTTGCTCTAATCCAGATTCAAGATTTGCTTCCGTGGAAGGTGTTGAAACAGATTGTGAGACAATCCCTTGTGGTTCTACATAAACAATTGGCTTAGAACTTAAACCGGTTTTTATTCCAATTTTTAAGTCTTTAGATTCAATTTTGACTTCACTTACGCCTGATTTAGCTACGAATTTAATTAATTGTTGTATGTCTTTTATGTTCATAATATTTAATTTATTAACTGTTATATGCCCACTTTAAGAATGATGCTCCCCACGTAAATCCGCCACCAAAAGCAGCAAAGATTATGTTATCTCCCTTTTTAAACTGGTTTTCATAATCAGATAATATCAGAGGGATTGTAGCTGCAGTAGTATTGCCGTATTTCTCAATATTCATTAGTACCTTAGAATTTTTTATTCCCATTCTATTGGCTGTTGCATCGATAATTCTTTTATTAGCTTGATGAGGGACTAAATAATTTATGTCTTCATTTGAAAGATTATTTCTTTGCATAATTTGATAAGAGGCCTCCGACATATTTGAAACTGCATATTTAAAAACACTTTTACCGTCTTGGAAAAGAAAATGTTTTTTGCTTTGGACTGTTTCAATTGAGGGTGGCATTACAGAACCTCCTGCTTCAATCTTAAGGAATTGCCTTCCTATTCCGTCGGAACGTAAAAATTCATCTTGCATTCCAAGCCCTTCTTCATTGGGTTCGAATAAAACCGCAGCTGCTCCATCTCCAAAAATAATACAAGTATTTCTGTCTGAATAGTCAACAATTGAAGACATTTTATCAGCACCAATTAAAATAATTTTTTTATATCTACCAGATTCGATATAAGAAGATGCAACAGACATCCCATATAAAAAACCAGAGCAGGCAGCCTGTAAATCATATCCAAAAGCATTAATTGCACCAATTTGTGTTGCCACATGAGCAGCCGTAGCACTTACGTGCATATCTGGTGTTACTGTAGCTACAATAACCATATCTACGTCAAGTGGATTTATATTGTTTTTATTTATAATTTGATTTGCGGCATTAATTGCCATGAAAGAAGTTCCTATTCCTTTATCTAAAATTCTCCTTTCTTTTATGCCGGTTCTTGCTAAAATCCATTCGTCATTTGTATCTACCATCTTTTCTAAATCATAATTATTTAGAACATTTTTAGGCAAATAAGAACCAACTGCAGTAATAGAACCAAAAGTTTTTTTCAAACTAAAAAGTATGATTTATAATCAAAAATGGGGAAAAAATGACAAAAAATGGCAAAAAATGGCAAAAAACTAGATTTTAAGACTAAGCTTCTACTTCTACTGAATTGTCAATCAAGACTTTGCCTCTATAATATAATTTATCTTCATGCCAATGAGCCCTATGATACAAGTGGGATTCGCCGGTAGTTTTACATGTTGCAATTTGAGATTCTGCTACCTTATAATGTGTTCTCCTTTTATCTCTTCTAGTTTTAGAAATTTTTCTTTTAGGATGTGCCATAATCTATTATTTATATTAAGTCCTTTAATTTATCCCACCTTGGGTCAATTTTAGGACTATTTTTTTGTAAGTCTGGTTCGTATTTTTTGAGCCTGTTTAAGGTTTCTGATTCTAAAGAACCGTCTTCTACACCAGGATGAATTATTTTTATTGGCAAAGATAACACTATCATTTCATATAATTGTTGTGAAATCTCTAATTGATAAGATCCTTTGGGTAAAATCAACAATTCGTCGTTATCGTTGTTAAGTTTTGAGCCAAATTTAACAACTAAATTGATTGATGAAGTTTGTGAATAGTCAAATGGTTCATTAGAAACAAAACAATTAATATTTATTATACCTTTTGAAGAAAAATTTAGCTCTAATAAATTTGATTTTTTAATCAACTCAACATCTACTGATATATTACAACTATTAAAATCGTCATAACCAAAATGCTCAAAGATTCTGTTGTCTAGCTTAAAGTCAAATTTATGGGTGCCCTCTTTGAGCCCAGTAAAATTTATAACATATTGATTTAAGAAATGCATCGATTTTTCTTTTCAGATGGCGAATATAAGAAATTTTCAAAATAGACGAATCTTGTTTTCTAAGCTTTTAATTTATTATTATAAACTCTTTTTTTAAAAATTTCTATTCCATTAAAGATTGCGTTTTTAAAAGAAGATGGGGAAGCTATATTTTTTCCAGCAATATCATACCCTGTACCATGGTCTGGAGAAGTTCTTACTCTGTTTAAGCCTGCGGTAAAGTTTACACCTTCTCCAAAAGTAAGTGTTTTAAATGGGATCAAACCTTGATCGTGGTAAATTGCCAAAACAGCATCGTATTTTTTATAAAAATTGGCTCCAAAAAAACTGTCGCTTGAAAATGGCCCAGAAATTAAAGTTCCAGATTTTGATATTTCAATTAAAGTTGGCTTTAAGATTGCGTCGTCCTCATCTCCAATTATTCCTCCATCGCCAACGTGAGGGTTAATTGACAATACTGCAATCTTAGGCTTTATAATTCCAAAATCTACTTTTAAAGATTTTTCCATTATATATATTTTCTTTTTTATTTTCTCAGGACTTATATTAGAAATAATTTCTTTTAAAGAAACGTGGTCTGTTAACAGTCCTATTTTTAATTCATCACTAACCATAAACATCAAACTTTCTCCTGATAATTTATTTGACAAATAGTCTGTATGGCCTGGGAAATTAAATTTATCGCTTTGTATGTTCTGTTTATTTATAGGTGCTGTAACTAAAACATCTATATGGGTTTCTTTTAATGATTTTGTAGCAGCTTCTAATGACTTATAAGAAAGCTCTCCTGATTTTTTAGTTGGTTTCCCAAATTGTATTTCAAAGGAATCTTCCCAAACATTAATTACGTTTAGCTTTCCTAAAACAGGCTTATCACTAGTACTGATTTTATGAAATGCTAAATCAATATTAAATATTTTTTTTTGAGATGATAGTAGCTCTTCGTTTGAAAAAATAATAGGGGTAAAAAACTCTAGAATTCTTTTATCTTTCAGTGACTTTAAAATTATTTCGATTCCTATTCCATTGGGGTCTCCGCAAGAAATACCTACTATAGGCAGTGAATTATCTTTCATAAGTATTTATAGGATTTATCACTATTTTTACAACACTAAATATATATATAAATTAAAGAATATGTTTACAGGAATTATTGAAACAATAGCCGTCATTTCTAAAATTGAAAAAAAACAAGGAAACTTAAACATTACTTTGAAGAGTAGTCTTACAGCTACATTTAAAATTGACCAAAGCATATCTCATAATGGAATTTGTCTTACTGTTGTATTTATAAAAAATAATGAATATGTTGTTACTGCAATTGACGAAACCATTCAAAAGAGTAGCATAGGTAGTTGGAGAGCTGGAGATCTTATTAATCTTGAAAGAGCTATGAAAATTGGAGATAGACTAGATGGGCATATGATTCAGGGGCATGTAGATCAAATAGGGAAATGTTCTAAAATTATTCAAAAAAACGGTAGCTGGATCTTTACAATCCAATACGCTAAATCGAACAATGTTACTGTAGAAAAAGGTTCAATAGCTATAAATGGAATAAGTTTAACGGTTGTAAATTCTAATGAGAGTGATTTTAGTGTAGCGATTATTCCTTATACCTATGAGCATACTAATTTCAAAAACTTAAATACTGGAGATAGTGTTAATCTTGAGTTTGATATCCTTGGAAAATATATTGCAAAAATGCTGTCTAAGTCTAATTAATATTACATTTTAATTATCCAAAGTAATGGATTAACAGGCGTGGTGTTTTGAAAAACACTAAACTGAATTGTAGATTTTCCATTTGAATTATTAGTAAAAACCTCTCCAATATTCTGACCTGAAAACACCTTATCTCCTTTTTTAACATATACCTTTGAAAGATTTTTATATGCAGTAATGTATTTCCCGTGCTGTACTAATATGGTTGGATTACCTCCTTTAAACTGAAGGACAGAAAGTATTGTGCCATCAAAAACAGTTCTAACTTTTTCTTTATCAACTGTAGCAATTATTATCCCGTTACTTTTAATTTTAGCTGTCTTTACTACTGGATGTGGTTGGGTTCCAAATTTTTGAATTACAACACCTCGAATTACCGGCCAAGGCAACTTTCCTTTATTTAGAGTAAAGTTTTTGGATAATTCCAATGCTTCTGGTGTAAGGCTAAAATTGGTAGATTTATTTTTTTCTTTATTAGATTTTGCAATAGCTTCTCTTATAAGTCTTTCTATCTCTTTATCAATTTCTAAACTAGTCTTCTGTTTTTGAGCAATTTGATTTATATACTTTTTTTCTTTTTTTCTTAAATCGTCTGCTATAGTGTTTGACTCTTTTTTTTCATTCTCTAAAGATTTTTGAACTAATCTATTATTTAGCAGCAGGTCTTCTTTATTAATTTTTTGAGATTTTAATTCTTTATTTACTTGTACTATTTCACTAACTAAGGATGAAATTTTCATAGCTTGGTTTTTTCTAAAAAGAGTGAATTGTTTAATATACTGAACCCTTTTGTAAGCCTGAAAAAAACTTTCAGAAGACAACAAAAACATGAGTCTGGTTTTACCAGATTTAGTTTTATAAGATTTGAGTATCATGTCTTGATACGCTTTTTTTACTTCCAATAAGTCGCTTTCTAATGCTTTTTCTTTTTGTATGTTTTGTTTTATTTCCCCATCTAACAAGTTAATTTGCTGATTGGTCAACTTAACTAATTCTTCCTTCCTTTGGATTTTAAAACTTAGATTTTCAATATCGCTGTATACTGCTTTTTTTTTCTTTTTATTACTAAAAAGAAGTTCGTTTATAAATTTGATTTCCTTCTCGATTTGAGTTCTTTTTAATTCTAACTGCTCTTTTTTATTTTTTTGGGAAAACCCTAAATTTATAAATAATAGCACGAAAAAGTAAACTGAAAAAAATTTAAATCTATTTAAAAAAATCATAATTTAATTTCTTTGTAGCCTTTTGGAATTAAAAAGGGGAAAGTCCCATTTTTCTCTGATTTATTTACTTTTAGGTTAAGTAAAATTTTAAGATCTTTTCCCTTGCGGTATGCAGATATATTTACTTTTTGGGGCAATAGATATCCCTGACTAAGTTTATAATTCTCATATTCAATAGTCAGTTTTGTTTCGTTTGTAGTTATAGCTTGGCTTCTGAGGGTTAAGTCTAAAGGATTAAACTTATAGTAAAAAGTAGTGTTACTTTCTTTTGAGTATGCTTGTAAAATATAGTTTTTTTCATCTATTTGTTGTTTCCACCTCATTTTATTTAAATCAGCTACAGGCTGACCCAAAAGTATATTTTGAAAAGATTGTAAATTGAGTTTGTAAGTTAATAATTGAGAAAGGTATTGGTAATTACCAACATAATAGGATTGATTTATTTTTTCATAAAAACTTATATTATCTTTTGTCAATAAACCTTTAAATAATGGTATAAGAAAGGATCCACTAACTAATATTTTTTCGTTTTTCTGTATTCTAATTCCTAAATTAAACTGACTGGAAGAGTTATTATCAATAATAGTTGCTTGTGACCTAAGTGCTAAAAAATTGTAAATCGGTTTTCTTTCATCAATTTGATTAATTAAATTTTTTGTTGAAATTTTATTAAAATCAGATGAATTTTCTACTTTTTTCAAAGGCTTACACCCAAGTAATAATAATGAAAGGAAAAGAATAGCTTTTTGCATTTTAAGCAAGTTAAATTAACTCGCTGAAATCTCCAATATTTATTTCTTGACCTGTCCCGTCATATTGACAATTATTTCCAATCATAGATTTTTTAATATTTGCATTTCTAATCTTGGAATTATCTTGAATTATACTATTTGAAATTATTGAGTCCGATACTTCCGATTCAAAGCCAATAGAAACATGAGGGCCAATAGTGCTGTTTTTAATAACCGTACCCTCAGATATAAAGCAGGGTGGAATAATTATTGAATTAATTAAATTTGATTTTTTTGATATTAATTCTATACCATCTTCTTTTAAAAAAGTCAACATAGATTTATTGGCAATAATACATTTTTTTACATCTCCACAATCCAACCATTCGCTAACCTCTCCAACAGAAAATATTTTTCCTTCTTTCATCATGTCTAACAATCCATCATTTATTTGGAATTCACCAGAGTTAGTCTTTTTATTGGCAATTACTAATTCAAGTTTATCTCTTAATTGAGATATTTCTTTAAAATAATACATTCCTATAACCGCTAAATCTGAAATGAACTCTATTGGTTTCTCTACCAAATCAATAATTTGATTACTTGAATTTAACTTTACAACTCCGTATGATTCAGGATTATCTACTTGTTTAGTCCAAATAACCACATCAGATTTTTTGTCAAAGTTTTTATCTAC
>Ga0115003_10000206_pt1 | contig 49566 bp, 50 predicted proteins | sample ArcticOcean_MG_C_7_FD_88736 | JGI IMG/M metagenome (GOLD analysis project Ga0115003, IMG submission 88736) | Marine microbial communities from western Arctic Ocean - ArcticOcean_MG_CB11_88 | ecosystem: Environmental > Aquatic > Marine > Oceanic | place: Arctic Ocean: Canada Basin | collected...
AAATTGCTATCTTAGGGGTTGGCCCCGAGAAAGTGGTGATCCCATGACAAACGATACTCCCGATGAAACGGACGACGGCGAAGAAGATTGGATGAAATATGCCAACGCTGGCTTCGGAGAAACTGATTATTCGTTGTGGGATGAACAACCCGATGAAAAGCCGGAACCGAAAGAAGAGGAAGAGGAATTCGACCTGAATTCAACACCGAATCAACTGGGCACCCACATGGAAGAAATTCCACGTGCACCCTCGCCTGCTGGGCACAAGCACCTCGTTCGAATTGGCACCTGCGATCCATGCATGGGCCGCCTTGGTGGCAAGAAACGATTTGAACAAACCATCACAGAATCTGGGGTTGAAATTCGTGCCAGCGTCGTACGCCGTGATTCGCATCTGGAAAAAGCACGGATTGAAATCCCTCTGTGCCCATTTTGCGAAAACTTGTACGAGGAAGCAAACCTGCTTGCCGACATCATCTACGATGCAATTCAACCTTACCAAGCGACCCGTTTGCAACTCGGGGCTCGCATTCCTAAGGATCAAATCGAAGCTGAGGAAGACATTCGAAAGCGCCTTGGCGCTGGTGGATCAGATGCACTCAAATCTGGTCTTGTTACTGAGATTGCCCGCAACCTCAACGACCGATTAGAGGGTAAAAAACTGGTCAGTGACAAACCACAAATCTTGGCTCTTATCGATGTACTCACTCTCACAGTGGAACTGGATATTCGTGCGCATTACCTCTATGGCCGCTATCAAAAATTGGAACGCGGCATCCCTCAGACACGCTGGCCTTGCCGAGCCTGCAAAGGACGCGGTTGTGAGAAGTGTGACAACACTGGACTTCAGTACAAGAAAAGCGTTCAGGACCTCATCGGCAATCCATTGCTCAGCCATTTTGAAGCAACGGAACACGCCTTCCACGGCATGGGACGGGAAGACATCGATGTCCGCTGTATGGGTCAAGGACGACCTTTTGTCATCGAAATGAAAGAACCAAAAATACGAACTGTTGATTTGAAAGCGGCACAGAAACTGATCAATGATGCCGCTGAAGGCAGCATCATCATCACAAGCCTGCGCGATTCAAACCGAAGCGAGGTGGTGCGAGTGAAGGACACTCCAGCTGAGAAATCATACACCATCCGTTTCCGAGTTATGCCCCTTAGCGAGGCTGAACACGCCGTCTTGACCGCTCCTGTTGACTTGACCCACATCGATGTCCAGGACCGTGGTGGCAAGGGACGGAAGAACCCGAAGCGCCGCAACCGCCGTGGTGATAAGAAAAACGACCACAAGAAACCACTTCCAGCCGTGATTGAAGTTCCCGAAGGACCCTCTGAAGAGGAACTTAAGGGTCTCAAAAAGGCAGAACTTGTCGAAAAAGCTGAAGAACTCGGGCTTGCAAAATCAGGAACAAAAGACGCCCTTATCCAACGCATCATGAGCGCTGGACCGCCTCCGATTGCTACCTTTGACCTGCCTGAGCGTGAGTTCATTTTGGACATCATCGGCAAGCTCGCTGGTGTGAAATTGGCTCAACGCACCCCTGAGCGTGTGGCTCACCGACGCGCTGATCTCATCCGCCGGCGAACCGTGTTTGAGACCTCCGTCCCAATCATCGATGTCATGGAAGACGGCGTGATGGAAGTCGAATTTACCCTGCGCTGTGAGTCTGGAACCTACGTCAAGGAAACCATCCACGGCGATGGTGGCCGAACCCAACCAAGCCTCTCGTCCCTCATCAAAGCAAAGTGCGATGTGTTGTGGCTCGATGTGGGCGACATCCACGCTGATTGATGGTTTTGAGGTTGAATGAACCCGCATCTGGCCCGCTTTTCCCCACATGTTCACCTCTTGCATCCGTCGCGGTGCTTATATGGAGAAGGCAGGTCGCCGAATTGCTTGGAAGATGCATATCTGCTCATTCAAGCATACAGGAGGCGAACAACATGAAGCGATCCAAGGGACTGCGAGTCGGAACACGAAGTGTTCTCCGTCGACGCAAGAGTGAACGAAGCCGAGTAAACATCGCCCGCGTCATGCATGACTATCAAGAAGGCGACAGTGTCGCCATCGTCCTCGATGGAGGAGAACAAATGGGTATGCCTCACCGCCGATTCAACGGCCGAACAGGAGTCATCACCAAGCGCCAAGGAATTGCTTGGGTTATCGCTGTTAAAGACGGCAACATGCCAAAGACTGTGATTGCTCGTCCTGAGCACTTGCGCCCAATTCAGTGAGGAATGCCAAATGAAAGAAGAAGAACGATTCGTTGATTTTGCCACCGTTCGTGAAATGTTGTTGGAAGCTCAAGGCCGACGCAACAACCTCACCTATGAGCAGAAAGCCGCTCTACAGCACGCAGAATGGGCCTCCAGCGATCACCGCAACGGCTACAAGACCGAAGCGAAAGTGTTCGACGCTCTACGCGATGCATTAACCGCTACCGAGAAACTTGCTCCTCATCCTCAACTCGCTGCTAAGTTGGCAGAGTTGATGCCAATGTACCCTGACACAGTGAAGGCCGTTCTTGCCTCCCGTCGTCTTGGTATTGAAGACAGCGAAATTCAGGAAATCTTGGATCTCGTTCGTCAGCACGTTGGCGTCGAGTGAAACCCCCCCCAACCGTGGTGATCCGCTATGTCTGGAGTTCGTCGTGACCGTAACATTAAGATTCCATCCCGTGGAAACAAAGGTGAACGCTCCAGTGGCAGCGAACATCGACCATCTCGTCCTGCTGAAGGACGCGCTACGGTCCCAAAGGCCCAACCTAAGAAGGCGGCTCCACAACCTCGGAAGAACACCACGCCCGGCGATGGTGAGCGAAAGCAGAACAACCGCCAGGGTGGTCAACGCTCAGGTGGTCAACGCTCAGGTGGTCAACGCCAAGGTGGTCAACGCCAAGGTGGTCAACGCGGTGGACGTCCACAGCAAAAATCCCCTTTGATGGAAGAGTCGTGGGCCCGAGTCATCGACCATGATACGGCTGAAAACGTCGTCGTCGCCATCAGTGAAGGCCAAATGCTGCTTTGCCGATTGGAACCAAAGGGTGGAATTGAAACACTCCTCACCACTTCAAGGGTGTACATTGGCAATGACGCATCAAAGCGAGTGAACATTGAACGCGTGCTTGGCATGACCAATCTTGGCCGTGTTGCAAACCACGTCAAGTCTGACCTACCTCTCGTGATTCAAATCTTTATTGAAGAGAATGAGAAGCATTTCATTGACACGTTCTTCAACCGCGCAGGAAACATGTCATTGAAGCAACACGCCTTCGAACTTTTAGCTGGCGTAGGCAACAAGAAGGCCATGCAAATGGTTGACGCTCGAGGATCGAGTGGCTTTGAATCCCTCGCTGCTCTGAACGAATCCTGTAACATCGATGCGGCAGATCTCCTCGCAAAACGGTTCCTTGTGGAATTGGATGACCGAAATATCCAACCACGGTTGATTGACCTGCTCCTTCCGGTGAAGGCATGAGGGGCGCCCGTTGGTTAGTGGACAGCCTTCGGGCAAAACTCCCTTTTGACAAGTCGCTCGGCCAACATTTCCTCATCAATGATGCTCTGATTCGGCGCGCTGTGGAACTTGGCCAAGTCACCGAAACCGACCACGTGTTGGAAGTTGGTCCAGGGCCCGGTGTTCTCACTGAAGTTCTGCTTGGAGCCGGCTGCCGCGTGACGGCGATTGAACTCGACCCTGTGGCTGCTGAACACCTCCGTGGTGCCTTTGCTCCCGAGATCAAGGACGGGCAGCTGGTGTTGCTTGAGGGCGATGCCCTGGCCCTTCCGTGGCCCGATGATATCGACAAGATGGTGGCCAACATCCCGTATCAAATTTCATCACCCCTCATCGAACACCTGACCCGCTACCTGCGCAACCCTCGAACCAGTGATCTTGATCTGGTCGTCCTTTTGGTCCAGGAAGAGTTTGCTGAACGGTTGGTCATGGAATATGAAAGCGATGTGGGGTCGCTTGGAATGACAGCGGCATTGGATTGGAACTGTGAACTTGAGGACAAAATCAGTCCACAGCACTTCAGTCCGAACCCCAAAGTCAATTCTCGATACATCACAATGGAAGCCCACCATGAAGAATGGGAGTGTGATGTCAAATTGGTTCGTCAGATGATACACCAAGCATTTGGCGAGCGACGAAAGAAGTTACGAAGCACCCTCAAACGCTCACCTCGTCGGATCAACCGAGTCGCTGGCTGGCATAACCACCGATGGAAGGTCGCATACGCTGCACATATCGACGATGAACGAATGGATTCCCGACCTGAGGAATTGGAGCATGATGATTGGATTACGCTCGCTATTTCCTTCACGGAAAGTTCATCTCAGTCATGAGTTGAAATACCCTCGAAATCTATATTTTTAAGACGCCGTTGCGGGAGAGCCTTTTCTTAGTGGGGCCGCCTCGCATGGACTTGTCGGAGGGGATGCTATGGCAAAGAAGGACACTTATCTCGCTTTACTTCGTCGAGGAATCGACGATACAACCGCTCAGCAGTTGGCCGATGCCGGCTTGAAAATTGGCGATTTGAAGAAAATCGACAAGGACATGCTGATCGAAAATTACGGCCTGAAAGCAGACATTGCTGACGGTGTGATTTCAATCATTGCTGCTGGCCCTCAAAGCCACGGAAAAGAACGCTATCTCTCCAAGATTCTCGCCCCCGAAAAGAAGCAAGAGTCGAAGATTGAGGAAATTAAATTTCAACGCAAGCAAAAGGACGTCCTCACCGAACTTGCTGAGCAAAAAGAGCGTCTAAAAATCGCCAAGGTCGAGGCTTTCAGAGCCCAAAAGTTGGTCATGAACCGACTTGGTAAGACCGTTGAACTCATTGTCAAGTTGGAAAACAACCTCCACGATGAAGGCAAGGACGATCAAAAGGTCAAGATCCGAGATCAACTCGAAACCCGAGGCCTCGAAGCTGCTCGTGACCATGAGATGCTGGAATTGGAAGGCACCCCCCAAGACATCGTCGACTTCCGCCGAAACCACGTCCCCGGACTTATCTTCCACGCATGCCCAAAATGTGGCGACGAAATGGATCCCCGTCAAGCACGTGACCAAGACCGACCTGATGATTGGGCGTTCATGTGCTGGGAATGTGAGACAAGTTTCACATCTGGCTTGGGCGACCTTGTTGAAACACGCATGTCGAACGGGACCCGAATCGTGATTGATTCAGAGAAATCACCCCGTAACCCGGTTCCACCACGACCAGCCTCGATGGATTTGACCCGTGTCAATGAAATGATTCGAAAGGATTTGGAAGAAACTGGTGCAACCGCTGACGAGATGACCAAGGTGGTTGAAGAAGGCGGCCTCACAGGTGGCCTCATGGACATCAACGACTGGATTGACCAGGTGTTAGGAGCCAAGAATTACATCCAAGCTCAAGAAGATCGTGAGGACTTTATCCTCCGGACTGGAGCTGGAGCAACGAAATTCAACAAGTGGATGAAGAAGGCAGGTTTGTACTTCAACAAGCAGACCGGACGCTGGACACGCCACAAAGATATGCGATGAGGTGGCTTTGATGTCCGCAAATGCGGTTGCAGCAACCTTAGATCTTGAACCATTCAACGATGAAGTTCGCCCTGTGGTTCGATTTTTACGTGGTCCACATTTGCTAGGCCAGACCCCTTTCGTTGCCGGGAAGACATTGGTTGAGCATGCTTTAGAGGCAGGTGTTGAAATTCCAACAAATTGTTCTTCAGGAACATGTGGGGCATGCATGGTGACCCTGATGCTTGGTGACGTACCACTTTCAGACCCCTTACCCCCTGGATTGGATGATTTTCTGGTCGAAGAAGGGGCGCGACTCGGATGCATCGGGTTACCCAATGGGGACGTCGACATCGACATGCGCCCGCCACTGTGAAGGAGGAATGATTCTGTTCGAAGAATGGGGTGCGATGGAGTGGGTGATCCTCGCAGTTGACATCATTGCTCTCGTCATTGTCATTGGTTTTCTCAAGTGGAAGATTCAGCGAAAACTGAACGAAGTCGAAATCCGTCAACGCCATCATCTTCATCTGAAACGCCCATCTGCTCAAAGTTCGGAACGAGAAACCTCTGAAGACTGAAACGGTCATCAAAGAGAAGCGCGACGGCATAGCATGGCCGAATTGCGTTTACAAACAGCTGCGTCCGGTCGAATCCCACGCGATTCATTCACCTTAGGTGGAGTGCTGGGTGCCATTGAAGGCGAAGGTTTGGCTTGGCTTGACATCCTTCGCCCGGATGATGAAGTGCGAGCGTTTCTGCTCGAAACAATGGATTTTGCAGAACTGGCAGTCGAGGATGTCTTTGGTCCGGCTGATACAACCGCTCAGAAGTTCAAGAACCATCGATTCGTTGTGGTGAAAGCACGTGATGCTGACAATCAACTCGACACGGAACCTGTGGCCGTATTCATCAAAGAAAACCTCCTCATCACTGTCCGTCATTGCACCATTCCTGCGTTGAAAATCTTAGCTCGACGGTTCAAGAAAGCAGACGAAGAGGAACTTGAACTCGGTATCGACTTCTTGTTGTACGAAATGCTCGACGCCGTCGCTGACGATTGGACGCCAATCTTGAACAAATATTCGAAGCAACTTGATGATTTGGAATTCCAGGTGTTCGATCCGAACATCGAATACGATGGTGTCCTCGAAGGACTCCACAACCTCAAGCGACAACTGCGTGAAGCAAGCAAATCCATCGAATCACTCAACACCGTCACCATGCGTTTGCTAAAGCCCAATGAGCGGCTCATCAGCGAAGGCGTCATGCGCTATTTCTCCGACCTCAACCAACTCTCGTTGGCGCTTGTAAAGCGAGCCAACAACTACGCATCAGGTGCGACTTCTGCCCGGGACAGTTACCTCTCAAACATCAGTTTGCAACTTGCTGAATCCAATGCTCAACTCACTGAAGTTATGACCACGCTCACCATCATTGGTGCCATCATGCTCCCATTGACCCTCATCGCAGGAATCTTTGGAATGAACAACGACGACTTACCGCTCGAATTGGTTGGCGGTTTTTGGGGCATCATCGCAATCATGGTTGCTTTCGCATGCTTGATGTTGACCTTCTTTTGGCGTCGAGGTTGGCTCAAAACCTTCGACAAATGAGCGCAGATGGTTCAAGAACCGTTGACGCCCCTTTCGATTCATGACGGGGCGAGGCGAGGTGACGACCGGCCCACTCGCCGTTGGTCAATTCGTCTCGATGGTCAAGCGAACGCTTTCCCATGAACCAATGTTCCAGCGTCAAGCGATCAAAGGCGAAGTATCACAGTGGAAGCCCTACGCTTCTGGCCACACCTACTTTACCCTCAGAGACGATGAGGGGCAGATCAGTGCGGTGATTTGGAAGGGTCGCTGCTCAATTCATCCTTCGATCAAGGAAGGCAGTGAAGTTGTCGTGACAGCGAACCTCGACCTGTATGTCAAGCGAGGCAACATCCAACTCGTCGTTGAGCGCATTGAACCGGTCAACACCCTTGGAGCCATGGAAGAGGCCAGAAGGCAGTTGGTTGAGCGCTTGGCCAACGAAGGTGAACTCGACCGAGAGCGCCATCAACCACCATTTGCACCAAAGCACATTGCGATTGTCACAGGCGAGGGTTCGGCAGCCCTGTCCGACATGCAACGGTTGATTGACAACCGCTGGCCGGGCCTAAGGCGAACGGTCATTGGCGTGCTCGTTCAAGGTGATCGTGCAGCCGAAGAAATCGTTCGAGCCCTTGCGCTAACCCGGCGTTTGGCCAACCCTCGCACCGCTGCGTTACGCGGAGAACCTCCTGTTGACTTGGTCATCGTTGGACGGGGTGGTGGCTCCCCTGAAGATCTGTGGGCGTTCAACCTCGAACCCGTTGTTCGTGCCATCCTCGCCAGCCCAGTTCCTGTTGTTTCAGCAGTCGGCCATGAATCTGATCTCTTGGTCTCAGACCTTGTTGCTGACATCAGGGCTTCAACACCATCCAACGCCATCGAACGGAGCGTTCCAATACGTGCTGAACTCGAGCAATGGTTGGACGAAACCGATGAGCGATTAAACCTCGCCACACTCCGCACATTCGGTGACGCTCGCCGACAACTGATCGCTCTCCACGCTCGATTGAAGGTCGCTCCACTTGCTGGAATCAACAGTGGAAAACGTTCGATGCTCGCCCTACAATCGAAACTCAACAGAGCCACTGAAGCGATGTTTGCTCATGAGCGAACACGAATTGTTGGCTTGGAGGCATCGTTGCATTCGATTCACCCTCAACGGGTGCTCGAACGAGGCTATGCCATGACCCAAACTGCCGATGGCGAAGTCATCACCAACGCCAGCATGTTGACGGTTGGCCAGCGGTTCAACCTGCAATTTGTCGACGGTGCCGCAGAAGCTGCGGTCACTGAGATCCACACCACAGAGGAATGAAACATGACTGAAAAGCAACCAACCTACAATGAAGCAGCACAACGATTGGAAGCCATTGTGGCGACGCTCGAGCGCGGTGGTTTGGGTTTGGATGAAACACTCAAACTGTATGAAGAAGGCGCTGCATTATTGAAAACATGTCAAGCAGAACTCGTTGCAGCCGAGGGACGGCTGAATGAACTTCGATTGGAAGACCTTGAACAGGAACTTCAGACCCAAGAGGCTGAAAACCAGAACTGAGTAGGACGGACGGTCATCGCATGAAACCCCGACAGCACCAAGCCCTTTCCAGAAAAGTGGTGCGTTTGTTGAACGCATGGAAGGACCCGCACAGCGATCAGGCGTACACGACCACGCAAGCAATGCGCAGCATTGACATTGACGAACAGGGTCGATTGACGATGATCATCGAACCTGCAAGACCGCATTGCCCATGCTGTTTGCTGGACTTGCGTGCATTGCACAAGAAATCTTCAGCCATCAAAGGTGTGACAGAGGTCAACATCACTGTTGAAGGGGTTCCTGCTGCTGAGCGTTGGACACGCGAAGTGAATGGTTGATGTCCCTTCTTCGGAGAACGAGGAAGGTTGGGAACGACCAGCCTCCAACCGCGATCGTCCAAGCCAAGACTGAACCGACTACGGCTCCGTAGGTCGGTATCGACCACATGATGACCACCGCATAGACTGCTACACTGACGCCGCCGAGCATCATCGGACCAACCGCTCCTTGTGGAACTGTTTGACCTTGAGCCAACCACAGTGCGACCATACTGGTCAAGAAGATTGCAGGGAACACGGCTGCAAGACCGGCCAGCAAGGGGAGTCCTTGCCCTGACAGCCATACTGCGCAGCCGATGGCAACAGCTGCTGCTGCGCCACGTCCAATGAGGACCTGCCACCGAACGCTTTGGCTACCTTTGGGGGCTTCACGTGGTTCTAAATTGAACAAGATTGCAAGCGTTATGACACTGAAAAGACCAAAGATGCTGATGGTCCAAGAAGACACACCGCTTTGTAACACCCTCTCGATTGAGGTGAGCAGGATAAAACCCGCAAGCGCCCAGACCAAAAGAGAACAAAGCGTGGTGATCAACAATGGACGCTTGGATGATAATCGGCTTGGAAGAACCACCCACACCGAAAGAAAAAGACCGTTCACTAGCATCCCTAAAGGAACGATTGCCATGCTCTCGATCATTTCGACCTCATTGCCAGCAAGGTACATGCCAGCAGCAGCTGGTACGATGGTTGAGGGGACGGTTCCAAGAACGCCACCGACAAGACCGCCCCAGCGTTCAATCGCTAAGGTGACGCATGTAGCAACAAGGCCTGCGAACAAGGCCGAAAGAAGAACCGATGAAGCAAGCATAATCACGCACATCCGTTGAGTTCCTTCAGCAAGCGCTCAATGCTTGCACCAGCCCATTCAGCACCACGTTCACCGTTGATGTAAAGGGCGTTAAATGGGAGCACATCCACCAGCGCAACCCAAGGATGGGTCATTTTGAATTGGCCAAACCCGGGTGCATCAAGAAGCAGTGTTCCTATCCGAACCTGACGGACATTTAGGACATCATCAGGTTGAGAAGTGAGTGTCTTTGTCCATGCTTTACACGGTTGGCAGTCTGCCTTCCCAAGCACCAAAAGGGCCGCTGGGGCTTCGAGAAATTCTTCCCACGTGGACGGATTAAGTTGCTCAACTTCAAGCATCAAATTCGCCTCAGGTTTGGGAGGGTTGGGGCCCAATACAGTTCAACAGTATGACGCAGCCCGGGTCTGAAATGGCCAAACGTGCGAGGGGCGTACAGGCTCATGGTGTTGGGCAGAAGCGCGGGCACATCAACCCTACCACCGTGGATTTATTCGAGGTGACCATCAGAAGAACACTGAAACTACACCTTGATATGTCATGAGAGTTTCCAGAAAATTGAGGCAGTAACATGAGAGAAATGGGTGGAGATAGTACAGGCGCAACGTGTCCAGTAATGCATGGGGCAATCAGTGCACCAAGCACTGGAATGAAGAACAACGATTGGTGGCCAAATCAATTGAATTTGGCCATTCTCCATCAACATGATAAAAAATCAAACCCAATGGGTGAGAACTTCGTTTACAAGGACGCATTCAACAGCATGGATTACGCTGCAATGAAGAAAGATCTTCACGCGCTGATGACGGACAGTCAAGACTGGTGGCCCGCTGACTACGGCCACTATGGGCCCTTTTTCATTCGAATGACCTGGCATGCTGCCGGAACCTACCGGATTGGCGACGGGCGCGGTGGTGCTGCTACAGGTGCGCAGCGGTTCGCTCCCCTGAACAGCTGGCCCGACAACGGAAACCTCGACAAAGCTCGACGTTTGCTTTGGCCAATCAAGCAAAAGTACGGAAACAAAATCAGTTGGGCCGATCTTTTGGTCTTGACTGGTATTGTGGCAATTGAATCAATGGGCGGGCCTGTGTTCGGTTTCGGCGGTGGCCGAGCTGACATTTGGCACCCAGAAGAAGACATTTACTGGGGCGCAGAAGATGAGTGGCTTGGCGACAACCGATACGGTGACACGCGTCAAGACCTCGACAACCCACTTGCTGCAGTCCAGATGGGATTGATTTACGTCAATCCAGAAGGACCAAACTCAAACCCTGACCCGCTCTTGAGCGCTCAGGACATTCGAGAGACGTTTGCCCGTATGGCAATGGATGACGCTGAAACTGTGGCCCTCACAGCCGGTGGTCACACCTTCGGAAAGGCACACGGCGCAGGTGACGCTGCTCAAGTTGGCGCAGAACCCGAAGGCTCCTCAATCGAAGAGCAAGGCTTTGGCTGGGCAAACACGCACGGATCCGGAAAGGGTCGCGACACCATCACCAGTGGTATCGAAGGCGCATGGACTGCAAACCCAATCGAATGGGACAATGGTTACTTTGACCTGCTTTTCAAGCATGAAGATTCTTGGACACTCGTCAAGAGTCCTGCCGGCGCCAACCAGTGGACGCCTGCAAACCCAGACCCTGAAGACCTCGCACCTGATGCAGAAGACGCGTCCATCAAGGTTCCAACAATGATGACCACGGCAGACATGGCCATGATTCGAGACCCAGAGTACCGCAAGATATCCAAGCACTTCCACGAAAACCCTGACGTTTTCGCCGATGCGTTCGCACGTGCATGGTTCAAGTTGCTTCATCGCGACATGGGCCCAAAGGCACGCTACCTTGGACCTGATGTCCCAGATGAAGACCTCATTTGGCAAGACCCGGTTCCTGCAGGAAGCACATCCTACGATGTTGCATCGTTGAAGGCAGCCATCAAGGGATCAGGACTCTCCATCTCTGAAATGGTCGAAACCGCTTGGGCCAGCGCCTCCACATACCGAGGCTCTGACATGCGCGGTGGAGCGAACGGCGCTCGAATCAGACTTTCGCCTCAGAAAGACTGGGCTGCAAACAAGCCAGAACAACTCGCCAAGGTGCTTGCTGTTCTTACACCGCTCGCTGAAGCTCACGGAGCAAGTGTTGCTGACACAATCGTTCTTGCTGGAAACACTGGAATTGAGATGGCATCTGGTGTTGAAGTCACCTTCACGCCCGGCCGTGGTGACGCAAGCGATGCACACACCGATCCTGACTCGTTTGCAGTTCTTGAACCGGTTTCGGATGGATTCCGAAACTTCCTCCTCAAGAATTACAGCGTCAGTCCTGAAGAAATGATGCTCGATAAAGCCCAACTGCTTGGATTGTCTGCACCCGAAATGACGGTTCTCGTTGGAGGCCTACGCTCGATGGGCGTCAGTTCCGATGACCGTGGAATCTTCAGCGATGGCAACACCTTGTCCACTGATTTCTTCACGACCCTCATTGACATGAACGTGAAATGGAAGGCGACTGGTAGCAACTCCTATGAAGCGCATGACCGCTCTTCTGGAGAACTTGTTCGCCGAGCGACCCGTTACGACCTTGTGTTTGGTAGCAACTCTCAACTGCGTGCAATTGCCGAAGTCTATGCCCAAGATGACAACAAGGACAAGTTCGTCCACGATTTCATCAGCGCATGGAACAAAGTCATGAACGCTGATCGATTTGACGTTGCTTGATGGCACTGTTTGGCTCATCGAAACAGATAAACGCCGGCGGCGGTTGGCATCGGCATGGTCAATATTGGAGACACAGCCCCTGCCTTTACCCTCAAAACCACCGACAAGAGTGACATCAGATTAGCTGATTTCCAAGGTCAAAACGTCATCCTCGCCTTCTATCCGGGCGCCTTTACTGGCGTGTGTGACAAAGAAATGTGTGCCTTCCAGGATAACCTTGGATCGTTGAATGACGCCAATGCTGTTGTTCTTGGGATCAGCGTGGACTCACCTTGGGTCAACGCAGAATTCGCGAAAAAGTACAACCTTGAATTCACCCTGCTCTCCGACATTGACAGAAAAGTGGTCAATGCCTACGACGCCACCTTTGTCGGCCTTGGTGGGATCGAAGGGTACGTCAGTGCCAACCGTGTGATCATCATCATTGACAAGGAAGGTACAGTTCAACACCGTTGGGTCGCAGAAAACCCCGGCGTAGAACCGGATTACGCTGCGGTTGTTGCGTTCGCTGCATCGCTTTGAACGCAGGTCAATTTGTCTCAAACGGGTCGATGTGTACAATCTGTTCAATGTCGATGCGCTTGTAGCCACGCTCCCTTGCTGTTTCTGCGGCCTTGGTGAGCATAGCACGCATCCAACCCAGCGACATGAGGGTTTTCATTCGTCCAATTGATTCAATGAATTGAACGGGGTTCCCGCCGAGTTGGGCATGCTTTCGGATATCGGATTCAAGTTGTTCGATAACCATGTAGTAAGTTTCCAGCAACTCGTCGACAGCTTCCCGAGTGACTGGCATTTTGGCATGGGTACGAGCGAGGGAAAGCAACGAGGATTCGGTAAGAACGCCCCCCCCTTGACTGACCACGAAGTCTTCTGTCTGAACGACTTCTGGCACTGCACCGGGTTGGCCATCGTCTTCCAAGCCCATGCCTTGAATCGCAATTTCAAGATGGCGGGGTTTGATGGTTGCAACTCGGTCTTTCTCTGCAGCTGCCTCTGCGTGCTTGAGGAGCGCTGCAAGGTGACGTTCGATGTGTTCAATGCCGGCTTGAACCGCTGCGGAACCAACCGATTCAACTGCGCTCAATTGATCAATCATCAATTCTCGAGTACGGTTGTAATTTAGCCTTGTTCGGTGGGGGTCGTCGAGCGTTTTTCTCTCTGCATCCTGAGCAAGTGTGGCTTGCTCCATGTCTGGGACCAGCCGTTCGATCTCTTGACAAAGCAGTTCAACCATTCGCTCCTTGACTGCACCTGCCAGTCGCATTTCAGTGAAATTCGATGCAACTGCACCGATGTGACTGGGGGAGTAAGGCTTGGCCATGCCCCTCACTCAGCGAAGACGCATCTTGAACACTATGGTCGCTCTCGATGGAGAACTCATTCCGTGAGGCCGTCTTCTCGGCTCATCGCTTGGGAGATTTCCCATGCGTGAAGGCACTCATGGCCCCCGAGGAATCCGCCGGCTTCTCGGCTTGGTCCAACAAATTCAGAACCACAGAATTGGCAGAAGACAGCCACGATTGGCTCGTTGTAATACGTTCCATTCGGCGTAGTGCGTATAGGAATCCGCTTTCCAACATCTTCATGGATCCAACCTTCAAGTTTCTCGCATATGTCGTCATCTGTTTGTTCTTGTTCAGCCATCTTTACCACTCCGTTATCGAAGGCCACAGGCCACCAGCAGTGATGGGGCGCATTCCTTCTTCATCTCGAATCCATGTGTCTTCGGTACCGATGCTGCCTTCCCCATGCACGACTTTTGGCTCAATGGCCATCGTAGCACCGATTGGAAGAGGTCGGTCGAAGCCTGCGGCAACCACAGGAGATTCATCGAGTTGAAGGCCAACTGAATGACCGAGGAAGCGACTTTGGTCGGGAGCCATGCCCATCAGGTGATCTGTGTGGCCAAGTTCCTCTGCCAGCATTGTACCTTCATTCCATGCTTCGCTGCACATACCACCTCGGTCGAGAACATCGACCACAGTGTCCTTGACGGCAACCATATCCTCAAGCCGTGAAATCCAAGATTCATCGAGGGAACCTGCCACGAACATGCGGGTCATGTCAACGATGTAGCCTCGGTGAGCATGAACCAAATCGACAAGCACCGGTTCGTTGCTTTTGATTCGAGTAAACCCGGAACCCATGCCATTGAGAGGATGGGCTCCTGTGCCGCCAACGGCTGAATCGAAAAAGGAAGGAATGCCACCAGCGCGTCCTGCCACAATGACACCTCGGTCGCATTGAAGTGGGTAGCGGCGCATTTGGACGTGGCCGCCAAAACCCTCGGAACGACTCACAGCCTCTGCTGCTGCAACCAACTCCAACTCGGTTACACCTTCGCCTCCAACAGCCTGCACAGCCTCGAACATGCGAAGTTGGACATCAGCCGCAGAATCCATTTGTTTTTGTTCCCAAGCTGACTTTACTTCCCGTTGAGCATGGATCACTTGGGTTGCGTCCAAGCAAGCCCCCAAAGGAGCAAGGGCATTGACAAAGCGATCAGAGTAGGTCTTTGGAACCTCACCGAATTGCAGGCATGGTGCTGCTTCGACGCCTCGGTTAGCAAGGTGTTCGGCGAACACACTCATGCTCGGAAAGGGGATGACTTCGTGAGGGCAATCACTACCGCCACCTTCATGGTGTGCGCGTTTCAATGATCGGCGAACAAACAAAACTGGCCCGTTTCCACCTGCTTCAATGCTGCCCCCAGCGTGTTGGGCTGGAATAAACATCGAAGCGTTCTGCCGTCCACCTGCATAGTAGTACAGATCGACTGGATGTTGTATAAGGGCGCCTGGGAGGCCTGCTTTTGCCAAGAGACGACCTAATTCTTGCTGTCGCGCATCGAGTTCACTCGTTGGGACGCGCCAATCCTCACCGTCTGGGCCGGACAAATCTGTCACATCCCATCCGGTCATTACCCATTGGTGAATGGCAACCGTTCAAAATGGCTCCTATCACTTGGGCCAAAATGGGACACAATACCACTGATGAACACGTTGATAACAATGAAGTCTGTGACGCACACATGCACATTGCGAGCAAAGTCACAATCCTCATCGGCGTCGTCATGTTCTTTGCAAGTGCAATTGGCATGGTCGTAGGATTTGGCAACGCCATCGATGCTGGTGAAAACGAAGAATACGTTGGACAGCAGACCAGTGGTACCTTTACCGTCGATGGAAACGAATCTTGGGACATCGCGGTGTATGTGATCCACCCCGTCGATTGCGATTCGATAGAACTCACCATTGTTGACAGCAACGGCCAAGATGTTCTTCCAGGGTGTTACCTTTGGTCTGAGATGAATGCAAGTGCCGGTGATGAAGAGCGCTATGGAAGCATCGATCACGTGACTGCAGGCATGGAATACACCTTTGAAAGCAACGTCAAAGTGAACATCCGAGGGAATTATTGCGATGAAGCGTGCACTGAAGCCGTAGTCGGCGGCCTAGCCGCATCGGGTTTGGGATTCTTTGGCGCCTGTTGTGCAGTCCCATTGACTATTCTCGGCATCATTCTAGCCTTCGTGTTGGATGACCCTAAAACCAACATCGTCATGCCAAGTGGGCAGATGACCGTAGGACAATCAGTGTACGCAGCACCAATTGGAAGCCAAGCACCTGCGTCACAAGCAGTGTATCAGCCCCCGGTTGGTCAAGCATATCAACCAGCAGCAGTCCCTGTAACACCAATTATGCCTCCAATCAATCAACAACAAACTCAACCAGCGCAACCAGCACAGAGTCCATGGGACAACATCTTGCCACCGCAGTGAGCCTCAAACGGGCACTTCTGGAGCAACCCATGCTTCGATGGTGCCAAGGCGGTTTTCTGCAATCGTACAGTACGCCTCTGAGAGATCAACACCGATGTAGGTTCGACCTGTCGTTTTTGCTGCAACGCATGTTGTGCCAGAGCCGTTGAACGGATCAAGCACCACGTCACCAACAAAACTGTACATTTCGATGCAGCGTTTTGGCAATTCTACTGGGAAAGGGGCTGGGTGGTTCACTCGAGAGGCACGTTCGGTCGCAAACGACCAAATCGATTTGGTGTGCTTGATGAAATCGTCCCTGGGTATGGTGTCGATGCGACCCTCCGCTCGCTCTTTTTTGTCACGCTTTAATTTGTAATCGCCCTTTGAAAACACCAGGAGGTATTCATGAACGTCACGTAAGCAAGGGTTACTGGCGCTCTGAAAGGAGCCCCAAGCGCAGGAAGATCCAGCACTTGCAGATTTATCCCAAATGATTTCGCCGCGCATCAAGAAGCCAATTTCCGACATCATAACGTTGATGTGGCTTGAAAGAGGTATGTACGGTTTTCGACCGAGATTGGCGACATTAATCACCATACGCCCGCCCGGGGCAAGCACACGGTAGCACTCGGCAAAGACGCCGTGGAGCAGATCTAAATATTCACCAAGGGACAAATCTTCATCGTAATCTTTGCTGGCGTTGTAGGGTGGAGAAGTAACGACAAGATGCACGCAGTTGTCTGGCAAATCCAAGTTCCTTGAATCACCAGAAATTACGGTGTTGGCCATGGTTGGCGGCAAGGGTTGTTCCTCACCGACCTCTCTGTTCGAGACCAAGCCTTCGTTCAACCTGCTCCCGTAGTAGGTCGAGGCGTCATGCCCTTCCCTTCTTGATACGCCAAAAGACGAGGTGCTGGTGCTGGCGCGACGGCGTGCTCCTTCCAGCGAGGTGTCCCTTTCGGGTGCTTCGCGTGCCATCCTTGGGAAGCGATGTTCGCGGCTATATCACCTTTCGGACAGACAGCCACCGACAGACGCGCGATTGAGCAGTGGATGCCACCGACCGCGAAAGGGGATTTTAACCCGTCTCAATCAAAAACCCGCACGGTTTGGACCAACCAATGGCGAGTGTTCTCACCCTCGAGAATGTCAATGTCGAAGGACGGACAGTAATCGTCCGAGTCGATGTAAATTCACCGATGGCTCCTGACACCAAACTGTTCCTTGATGACACGCGCATCAAAGCCATTGTTCCAACCTTGAACCGTCTTTCAAAATCAAAAGTCGTTCTCCTGGCTCACCAATCTCGACCCGGTAAAAATGATTTCACAAGCACCCTCGGGCACGCTCGGGAACTTGGTCGCATCCTCGGACGCCCGGTCAAGTGGGTCGACGACCTTGCTGGTGACAAAGCAATGGCAGCCATAGAAGTCATGAGCGATGGTGACATCTTGATGCTCAACAACGTACGGATGTACGATGAAGAGATCAACACAAAAGGGACGTTTGAGGACATGGCTGAGACTCAAATGGTTCAAAAATTGGCAAGCGTTGCGGACCTCTTTGTCTACGATGCCTTTGCTTGTGCTCATCGAGCTACACCCTCCGGTGTAGGGTTCACAAACTTGATCCCCTGTGTTGCTGGAGAACTGATGGCCAATGAAATCAAAAAACTCGACCAGGCTCTCGAAAACCCTGCTCGCCCGTGCATTGCCGTGCTTGGTGGCGTGAAGGTGGACGATTCGATTGCCGTTGCCGACAACATGCTTCGCAACGATATTTGCGACGAGGTGTGGGTCACTGGCGGCGTGGCGAACCTCATGATCGAACTCGCTGGCAATGACATCGGATTGGTCAATCATGATTTCTTGGTTGGTGAATTGGGCAAACACTGGTACGCTACGGTTGAAAAAGCCAAGGCTTTGCTCGCCGACTTTCCGGACAAAATTTGTTTGCCTGTGGACGTTGCAGCAAACATCGAAGATAATCGTGTGGACATGTCCCTTGATCAATTACCGGTCTCTGCCCCAATCTTTGATTTGGGCATTCAGTCGATTCGAAACCTTTCAGTGGCCATCAAGCAGGCTGGGACCGTTCACTTGAACGGCCCTGCAGGTGTGTTTGAACTGCCTGACTTCGCCTTGGGCACCATTGAGATGCTCAACGCTTGCGCTGAATCAGAGGGCTATGTTGTGGTTGGTGGGGGTCACACGGCCACCCTGATCATGAAACGAAACCTCGCCTCAAAAATGGGCCATGTTTCTACCGGTGGAGGCGCATGTTTAGATTACATTTCAGGCCGCAGCCTACCTGCTGTCGCCAGTTTGGAAGCAAGTGCAAGAGCGTTCTCGATGGAAACTCAATCCTCAACCAACACGTTGTGATTGGAGCCACTGGGGAGATTCGAACTCCCGACCTCCTGATTACGAATCAGGTGCTATACCAGCTAAGCCACAGTGGCGCAAGTTGTGGGCGGAGGCTGATGAACATAAGCCACACGGTCGAGAAGCCAGCGTTGATGAGGGTGGGGCTCCACGCCGTTCCATGGGCGAAGACGGAGCGGTGCGTTACCGCGACACTGTGCTCTATGATGAGGCCGGCAAGAAGCATACCGGAGATGTGTTGTTGCATGATGACGGGTCTTGGGCCCCATCAAATGGTGATGAAGATGTCAGCCTCGACGTCGATGGCTCAAGCCGTTTGATCACCCGAAGTTTACAGAATTGGCACACCCATTTGGCCATGCAACTCAACGCTCGAGACTTCAGCGACGGTTTTCCGCTTCACAGATGGTTGAACGAAGCAATCTTCCCGACTGAAGCGAAAATCACCCCTGAGTTTGTTCGTGTAGGGGCACAGGCTGCTGCTGCTGAACTGATCAAAACAGGCACCACCTTTGCTGCTGACATGTACTTCTATCCCGCCGTCACTGGCAAGGTGCTCAGCGACGCTGGCCTAAGGGGCCTTATCGGCGGCCCTGTCAGTGATGCAGCATTACCTTCACACGATGATGCGGCCTCAGCACTTGCCGAACTGGATGGCATGCTCAAGCAACAATCACCGCTCGATAAGGTGCAATACGCCATCGCAACCCACTCTGTCTACCTGTGCAGCGAAGAAACCCTTCGAAGAGCCTCAGAACTTGCTGAACGCCGAAACGCCCGTTTGCATATTCATGTGAGCGAGACCCGCAAGGAAGTCGCAGATTGCCATGAGGCAACGGGTATGTATCCCGTTGAGTACTTGGACAGCATCGACTTCTTTCAACCTGGAACCGTGTGCGCTCACGCCTCTTGGATGAAGAAAAACGAGATTCGTACCCTTGCCCGCCACGAAGTAACGGCGGTTCATTGCCCCTCATCAAACATGAAATTAGCATGCGGAGGCACCTTATCGCTGCCTGCCTTCAATGAAGCCGGTGTTGATGTGCGACTCGGCACAGATGGGGCTGCCTCTTCCGGGAACGGACTCGACCTGCTTGCTGAGGCCCGCCTCGCAGCCCTCGTTCAACGCCATGACCACTGGGACCCAACACTCATGACCGCCAGTGACGCGTTCACGATGGCGACCAAGGGAAGCAAAGATTGGGCGGTATGGGACATTGATGATGTGCGTATGCGACCTGTTGGCCGATCGAACAACCGCCACATTACCAACCTCTTGTTCAATGGGGCATCGTGCCTCGATCTGTGGGTTGACGGAGAAGCGTTGCGCTTCGACGGCACCACCAAGACCCTCGATGAACGCCAATCATGGATGGACCTCGATGAAGCCGTTATGTCGTATTACGACGGCGTAGAGTGAACTTCAATCTTGACGGGTGAGGACAAAGCCCGCACCCTCGCCGAGAAGTAAGAAAAGATACCCAACTGCGCTCAGTGCAATATCAATGGAATAGCCAATGTTGAGATCTGTGCCCTCAGGAAGCACCCCTTCTTTGGTGCCAATCCCAGCATAAAATTCACCAGAATCAACCCGCCATTCAACACCCTCTTCACCGTCATCTCCGCTGGCAGCATACCCGTCATCTCCGTAGGAACAGATTTTACTGGTGGTGTCAAAACCACTCAAGCTCCCACCGTTGGCCATATCATCGCATTGTTTCTTTTTTCCACCATCGGCAATAACGACGAAGATATCATCTCGATCCCAAGTGAGGGTGGTATCGGCGTTGAGGAGAAGGGCTGCTGCATTCCCGGCCAAAGGGTCGTCTGCGAAGAAAACCAAACCTTGGACGTTGGGTGTTGGGACGTCATCAACGGTTCCTTCCATCGTGAAACCCACGGTCCCACCGACCAACATTAATGTTGAAATCAAGATCAAAGCATAGCCAATTTTTTTCATTCATTTCACTCCAGTCAAAGTAAGAAAAAGGCTGCACCGAGAATGATATAGCTGCCAAGCAACATGACGCCTTCAAGCCAGTTTGTCTTCCCGTCTGCCAAAATTGAGTTCGCTACCAGAACGGCAATGAAGGTCGCTGAAGTCTCAAGAAGTCCGAATTCTAAGGTCAGAGGAACCTTGAGTGCCCAACCGAGAAGGACCATGACCGGCGCCACAAAGAGGGCGATTTGGACACTTGATCCGATGGCAATGGCAATGGCGAGGTCCATTTTGTCCTTCCCAGCCACGATCACTGCTGCGAAGTGTTCTGCTGCGTTGCCGAAGAATGGTACAAGAATGACGCCAATAAACAATTCAGGCATACCAAGTTCATGAACAGCAGATTCCAAATTGTGAACCAAAATGTGAGCCATCCACCCGACCATTGCAGTTGAGAACAGCAACAGTGCCCAAGCATCTCTGATGCTCATTGTCGGATCTTCATGTGCACCATGGCTGGCTTCAGTTGCAAACACATCGACGTGCGTTTTGAGTTGGAAAAGCAGCGCAAGCCCATAGATGACGAGCAAGATGATCGCTGCATAGTGCGAAAGGTCGCGCACCGAATCAGCATTACCACCAGCGTAATCAAGAGCGCTTGGAATGATGAAAGCAACGATAGCAAGCAACAGCAAGGAACCATTCATTTGGCCCGATTCGTGGTTGAAATGTTGGACTTTATGGTTCACACCACCCCATACCATAGCAAGGCCAAGCACGAGCAGGAGGTTACCCAAAATGGAACCAATAAGCGAGGCTTGAGTGACGGTGATCATGGTGTCGATGGTCTCTTGGTCAAAGGATTTTGAAGCCGTGTATAGGGCCAAGCCAGCAATGATCATCTCGACTGCATTACCGAAGGTCGCGTTGAGTAAACCGCCAACCGTTTCACCAGTCCGCAATGCGATTTCTTCGGTCGCCTTCCCCATAAGGAAAGCAAGCGGCATGATGGCAACCATAGAGAAAAGGAAAGCAACCTCACCCTGGCCACTCAAATCCGCCCACAGAGCAACAGGGAAGGCAAGAAGCAACCAATTCAATTTGTTGTGCAATGGATTGAATGAATCGACAAGACGGTCGAAGGCCACATCGGCCTGTTCGCTGAAATCTTCATCCGTCTCTTCCTTTACAGCAGAAGCATCGCCCATGGGCAAATCCAGTGAGGCTTAGGTCTTGATTTCACCGCTCAAACACGAAGGTCAGTCCTTGGTTTTCTTACGACCAACCGCTCGGCGTGTTGGTGCCTTGCGTGGTGCGGCTCGTCGGCCAACTGTTCGCTTCTTGGAGACCGGAGCAGGTTCTTCTTCCTCCTCATCGTCATCATCATCATCATCCCAGTGGAACATGTTGTCGTCCTCATCCTCATCGTCGTCCTCTTCCTCATCAACTGCTGCCTTTTTGTTGCGGGTCTTTCTTGTGACAAGGTTCACTGCAAAGGGATCATCTTCTTTATCTTCTTCAGCAGGAGGCGCATCTTTGGTTTCATTTTCTTTCTTGTCGTCGCCGCTTACGTCGGTCATTGCGTCCATATCAAGCTCTTGAGATGTTCCAATGAATTCTGACATCCAGTCGTCGTCTTCTTCTTCATCGCCTTCCTTGACTTTCTTCTTCTTTGGACCAGACATGCTGGTTTGAAGGATCATAACCATGACAAGCAAGGACATAACGAAGACACCCGTGAGAACCCAAACCAAAACGTATGGTGGGTCGGACATGGATGGGGTGACAATGATTGGTTCAGGTACAGGTTTCAGCGATTCCACGTAGTTGCAGGAGGTTGTTCCATCCATGCGGTGTCGGCACTGGTCGACAACGAAGATCACGTTCTTGGACACTTCATTTCCTGCCGAATCGATGGCTCGCACATACACGGCATGCTGGCCAGCCTCGAAATTGCCCGCTGAGAATTCCAAATCGAGCACCATTGAGCGGTTGTCGCCATCCAAATCGGTCACCGTTGTGGCTTCTGACCAAGGTGTTGATTGTGATTCACCGGTTCCATAGTTGTAAGTGAACTTGTACTGGAACGAAGTGATCATCACGTCGTCGGTTGCTCCAGCAAGCAATTGAATCGAATTTCCATACAAGTACTTGGAACCGTCATTCCCTGATGAAGGTGAAAAGATGGACACCGTTGGGCGTTTTGCATCGACGGAGCGATCCGTCCAAATCTGAATGGCTTCGTTGCCAGATTCGTCTTCCATCGTCAATTCAATCAGCATCTCACCTGCAACGGTGTTCTCGCTAATGAAGAATTCAAAAGCGTAGATTGGTCCACGATCGGGATTGTTGTTATTGTCTGCAATCATGGGCATTTCGATGTCGCCACCTGAAATGTCGCCACCTGCAATGGTTGTGATGTTAATCGATGGTTGACCTATGAGGTATTCATCAATTTCAACTTGAAGCACGTATGTGCCAGACACCAAGGAAGGACTCTGGAATGCCGTTCCACTGTCATCGAGGAGCATCATTGAGGCTTCTGGGAATTTGGTATCTTCATCGATTTTCACTGCATTACCACCAATGCCGTTGAACATCTCTGCGTTCTGGTTGCCCCATTGATCTTCAATGATTACAGCGTACCACACTTCACGGTCAACACCTTCCGGAATTGGGAGTTGGCGGACAATGGTGCTCTGGACTCCGAGGCCAGGTGTGATATCGCCCTGGACGAATTCCCATCCAACATCAGTGATGGCTCCAATTTGATCTTCATTTACCCCGAATGGCACACCATAGTGTCGCCAGACTTCGTACCCTTCATTGACTTCCTGTTCGTTGAACCACTCGAGGGTGATGAGGTTCAGTGCCCCGAGTGAAATGGCCTCCTTAATCCGAGCTGGATTTGGGGCACGAGTGTCTTCTGAAATTGGGCCGAAGTGGTTCTGGTTCAGTCGTGTGTCCATGTAGGTGCCGTTCACATGGCCATAGAGTGCTTCTGTGGTCACGTAGTAGTGGGCGTTATCGCGAAGTATGTCGGAGTCAAGTGTGACGTCAAATGTACCAATGCCGTCGCTGACAGAGCCAAGCCACTCCATCGATTGGTTTGCTACGAACTCGGCACCAGTGACGCGGAAGTTGGAGCGCCAAACATGGTAGCGTTCGCCTTCGACACCGAGTTGGTCTTGCCAAGTGACCCGTGTCGTTTGCTCACCGATGAAGGTGGCGACGACTTGGGTTGGTTCAGCAATCCATGGCGTGAATGCATCTTCATACAGAGGGCCAGCACAGGAATTGACGGTGGTGTTGGCACTGTAAACACCATACAAATCGATGGTGATGATGCAGTAGTTCGCATAGCCAAGACGACCGATTGGCACATTGTAATTGAATGATCCAGTGCCTTCAGAGACCGTGGCAATCAACTGCACGTCAGAACTGACAATGGTCGAGAATGGATTTCCGGACATGTAAATTCGGTATGATTCACCGGTTTCATCCGGAACATCGGTCCATGAGATGGTGGTCGTTCCGCCGCCACCGCTTGGGGTTGGAACGAATTCTGCGAACATGATGCCCACTTGCGAAGGTGGCATGTTGTCTTCAACCAATGCACTGCTCATGGCATTGTTCGATAGGAAACGAATGTCTTCATAATTCTCGCCAGCAACCGTCCAGTTTGGTAGAACATAGGTCACAGCGTAGTAAGCATCTCGATCGGTGCTTGTAGGAATGTCCAACACTACACTTGAGGTTCCTGCTGCAAGGGTGGCAACTGGGGAATTCGTAGCGATCATGTCTGCGCCGTTTCCTCGTGTGATTTGGTAGTCAGCGCGCCAGATGTTAATCTGGTAAGCATTGTCACCCGTCTCAGGTAAGATTGGGAAAATATCGTTGTAATTGACCCAGGTCAGTGTTGTCTTGCTAAGTTCAGGGTTGAAAGATGCTGCGAGGTTGTAGGGGGTACGAATGGGCGTGGTCACCTCTTCAACTGGGAATTGGATAACCGAAGCACCGACATCGAGGTCCAACAGTTCAGTGCCATCGGCAAATGTTGTTGTGACGGCATAGTAAAACGAGCCGTTGACACCGGGTGGAACCAAGAAGGAGGCCGTATGATAATCGACGGTACCGTTGATACCTCTGCACTTGAAAACGTCATTAGCAACTTGTGCAGCTGAACAAGCGGTGATGCCTGAGACAAACGGCGTGAGACCTGGTGCTGAAATCGAGGTGATTGGATTTTCAGAACGGTAGACATTGTAGGTTGCAGAAAAGAGACCGTTTAAGACCGAACCATCGAAATCGATGTTGCGCCATGAGATGGTCGTTGTTTCGCTTGATGAGTCGAACGTAGCGGATATTTCTTGGGCTTGCAGGTTGTTTTCATCGCCAATATCTTCTGCCGCTGCACTCGAAAGTGGCACAACAGCCAGCAACATGCAGAACACAAGGAAAAGTGCCTTCCTTTCAGTGCCATTACCGAACATTTCGTCTGTCATCAATGTTCTTGTAGCATCCTACGGTTATGAGTATGCCGCCTCATTTGTTGACAAATGTGCGGTTCAGTGCGTCCTGCAGAGGGGCCGGAATCACTCTGATTCTTCGTGTTGATTTGGTTGAGGCAGGGGGTCGTCACGGTCAATTTGGGAAATCTCGTGGTTGGCTTGGACAAAACGAATCAAAAAGGTCCACAGTCCACCGAAAGCCGAAATCAAAACAACCAAACTGATCGGGTTGATTTCAATGTGGTCAAGCACGCCTGGGAACGTACCGAAGCTGCCGATGTCAAGGTGGATGAACACGCCCATCAAAGCAATTGAAACGATTGTCAGAATAGTGCGGTCTGCGCGACCGAATCCGCGGTAATTCCGAGTGCCTGCAACCGCTTGAGCCTGAGTGCCCATGTAGGAGCCGAGCAGAATGACCCACGCTGCTGCTAAACCGAGGGTTAAGTCGTTCACAAAGACTGAACCCGCCAAGCACACAATCCAAACGGCATCGAGCAAGCGATCAAAGGTGTGATCGAGGTAATCGCCCCAACGAGTCACCTGCCCTGTCCTCCGAGCAAGCGGGCCGTCAAGGGCATCCAATGTGATGGCGATGGTGATCAGGAGGGTCCCCCCAAATAACATATTGGCGCCATAGGGATCGTTTGGAGCCATCAGAACCGCAAGTCCACCAAGCACACCAATCGGCATTGCAACCCATGTAAGGGTGGAAGGTTTCCAGGTTGAAATCGAATCGATGAGCGGGTTAACGAGGCTCTCCCACGTGCTGCGAAATTTCTCAAGTGCCATAGCAATCGAACTGTGTGCCTTCGTGGGGGGTGTTTGTTCTTTGGGTGGTCAAGCCAACCAATCGATGGCTTCGGTGGCCGCAGTTTCAATTCCGTCGGCCGGGCAACCTGCTTCAATCCATTCGAGAATTTGTAAGGTCGATGCTTCGCTTGTCGCCTCGGTTGTGTTGAGTTCAAGCACTGGGGTCTCAAGTTCGAACTCGAGCATTTCAGACCAGGTCCCCCCGAGCATTTCCCATTCGACGTTGGCCGTGATTTTTGCTTCGGCATAGTCGCGCTCTTGTAACCGCATGCGCAATTGGTCTGGATGGCATCGCAAAAGAACAACCGCATCAACATCCAAAAGATGGGAGAGGTGCCCGTCGACGAACAACAATCCATCAGATTCATCTTCCCAGAGTTCCGCTAACTTATGCACATCAACAGGTGCCGCTCCATCGCTTGGATCTTCATCGCCCAAGCACCCGTGCTTTGATGCTAAATCGACAACTGTTTCGACAACAAATCCAGCGTCGTGTAAGGCCGTGCATAACGTGGTTTTTCCACAACCAGGGGTTCCTGCAATGGCGATGATGCGGTGTGAATCCATGGTTGGGCGAGGAACTCGGGCTTAATACATCCACCGAACAATCTGGCGAACATAAGGACGAACAAAGGCATCAATAAGTGAGACGCGCAGCGCCCTTTGCTACCATGTTTGGAATGGACGACCCCGCTCAAACGCTCATACAACTTGAGCGTTATATCTTGGACGGGAGAATGGAAATGTCTGAAGTCATGGCTTCCCAATTCACAGAGATGCTCCTTCTTCGCAAAAAGCGAACCGCTGATGAGCAAAGTATGCTGGTCAAAGGATTGAGGATCCTGTGCGATGTTTTGGTAGCACGGGGCAAAGGAGCTCGAGCTGTCGCAAGCGTTGGAATTCTTCTCAAGGAACGACGTAAATTGGTCAAGGTGCTCCGCTCAGCAGCCCCCCACCTGCTCAATCAGTTGACGCCAGAGGCAGAAGATCAACACCGTGTTGGAAACGTACTCGCTGCTGCTGGAAAAACACGTTCGGCCCGAAGAGCGTACGCAAAAGCCGAAAAGCTCGCCCCAGGAAATCTAGCAAGTGCGCTTGACGCATGCCGTTTCATTGGTTATGAAGCAAAACTCGTCACCCGATTAGCGGTGTGTTCCGCTGCTTCTGGGCCGGTGATTTATGCTAACGAATCATTCAGATTAGAGCCTCTAGGCAACGCATCTGTGGACGCTGGGCAAGTTGCAGAGGCTCTTCTCGGGGCGGTCCCTCACGGCATTGGTGATTCTTCCCTGTGCGCATCTGAGGCACAACGAATTGAAAATGAAACTTCTGCGATCGTGAGCGGTGAAGCTGCAGCAAACGCTCATTTGCAAAAAGCACTTGATGCGCTTACGCCAAAACACGACTACTATGAGTACGGTTGACTCTTTTGGTTGGTAACGAGGGATGGATTTGAACCACCGATCTCCGGGTTATGAGCCCGACGGGATATCCAGACTACCCCACCTCGTTAACCAAACGGCGGACCTCCCCCGCTTTGAAACCACCGATGGGCACCCGTGGTAATAGGGCCAGTGAATTGGGTGTGAGACCTTGATTTTTAGCGCAGGTGTTGATTTGATGAAGGAGGACCCCCTCTCCTAAACATGCGCACCCAAACGCTCAGGCCACTGTTGCTTGGTGCGGTATTGCTGGCAGCAATGTTTGCAGGTTGCCTCAACGGTGCTGAAGACGATACATACGACGGCCCAATTGACTTCGTCGCATACTATGAAGTCACTTCAGGAACCATCTTGGAATCGATTCAGAACAACCAGCAAGTGTCCGAAGACGGCGTGGATGTCGCCTTCGATTTGTCCTACACGAAATCGAGTGAAGGACTCATGTCGACGTTTTGGTTCGAGGCTGGGGATGGATCCAACACAGTCACAGTCAACGCCGCAGATACAGGCGAAGTCACCTACACCTACCTCACCCACGGGATGTTCTCCGCCTCCATTGGTGCGACCGATGACCAAGGAAATGAGTATTATGAGGACATCACCATTCGAATCGACAAGCAGATCACGTGGGCGGACACAAACACCGCTAACCCGCGCTCCATGAACATCGACGTGACGCCAGACTGCGTGTGTCAACTTGCTGAACAAATTAAAATCGACTCAACCGTTGAGAACATAGAGAATGGATTCAGTATTGGTGGCTCTCCGGTCACAGTCACATGGTACCTCAACAACAGTGACGGTGAGGCAGCTGTCGAATCACCCCCTGAACAAATCGCAGACGGACAAAATGCCAATTGGCTGCACAATGAGTTCACGCCCACAACCGGAATCTGGACATTGGAGGTTGGCCTTAATCAGGATCAAGAGCGGGTCGACATCGACCACCTGGTGACGATCGCCTACGCTGTGGAAGAGAGCACCTCAAACCCGTTCCCGACCGACGGAGAAGTACCAGAAGATGAGGAGAATTGAACAGGTTTCAATTCACTTTCACTCTTACGAAATCTGAACGGAAAGTGAAATATTACGGGTACTGCGCCGCATTCCAAAGGTAATATTTGTTTGAAAACGTGTCGGGATGAAGCGCGCCGCCGATTGGCCTTTGATATACCCTAGCCGGACCAGCATGGGTTGAGAGTGAACCAAAATGGCGACAAAATCAAAAAAGAAAGCGACGATAGAGATTGAAAACAATGAAGACCTTCAAGGCCAGCCATTGCCAGTGATGCCAACGGAAGAAGAGGACTCAGAGGTCAAAATCGAAGACCTCCCTGGCGTAGGGCCAGCCACTGCTGAAAAGTTGCGCGAAGCCGGTTTTGATGACCTCCTCGCACTCGCCGTCATGTCCGCTGGCGACCTCGCAGACCAAGCTGAACTCGGAGAAGCAGTTGCTACCAAGATCATCGGCGCAGCCAAGAAAATGGCCAACATCGGTGGGTTTGTTTCAGGTGACGCCCTGCTCGAACGACGACGTGAAGTGCTGAAATTGACCTCAAAGGTTCAATCGATTGACGATTTGCTGGGTGGCGGATTTGAAACCCAAGCGCTGGTTGAAGTCTACGGTGCTTTCGGCAGCGGTAAGACCCAGATTGGCCATCAACTCGCAGTGAACTGCACCCTTCCTATGGACGAAGGCGGGTTCGATGGTGATGTATTTTACATCGATACTGAAGACACCTTCCGACCAGAACGAATCACTCAAATGGCTCGAGGTCACGGTCTTGATCCCGATGCTGTGCTTGCCCGAATTCACGTGGCACGTGCTTACAACTCCGATCACCAAATGCTCCTGGTCGACGAGATTAAGCGAATGAGCAAGGGCCTCAACGTCAAGATGATCATCGTGGATTCGTTGACAAGCCACTTCCGTGCTGAATACATTGGACGGGGGATGCTTGCCAACCGCCAACAGAAACTCAATCGGCACCTGAAGGATTTGAAGCAACTTGCTGACATCAACAACGCTCTTGTCCTTGTGACCAACCAAGTTCATTCCAAGCCCGATGCAATGTGGGGCGACCCAACCAAGCCAATCGGAGGGCACGTGCTCGCTCACGCATCGACTTTCAGACTCTATCTTCGTAAGGCAAAAGCTGGACGACGTATTGCTCGGCTGGTTGACTCCCCTAACCTCCCTGATGGCGAATGTGTCTACCAAGTGACTCAAGAGGGTCTCCGAGATTGATCATACGGTAAGAAAAGCCTGTTTTGGCCCTTTTTAGGTGCGGCACATTCAAGGTCACCTCAGCAAGCAAAGCAGCATGCGACACCTCGTTGAACGAGTCTTGGAACTAACCGAAGCCGAACAATCGGCAAGTGAAACCGTTGCTCCACCAATGGGTGAAAACTCTGAAGTCGAACTGAGGGCTTTGCTTGAATCACTGCAACCTAGGATCCGTGTTTACGGTGTAGGCGGAGCAGGGTGCAATGCAGTCAATCGATTGTTCAAGGAGCGACTGTTCAAGAATTCCTATGTCACGGGCTACGCGATCAACACTGACGCTCAAGCCTTGTTGATGTCACCGTTGGAAGAAAAGATACTGATTGGCCGAACTGCACGCGGCAGAGGTGCTGGTGGCGACCCTACAAAGGGTGAAGCTGCGGCTCTTGAATCGGAACTTTCTCTTCGACGCATCACCAATGACACCCAACTTGCAATCATCACTGCTGGAATGGGTGGCGGTTCTGGAACCGGTGCTGCTGGACAAATTGCTCGCTTGGCAAAACAACAAGGGGCCATGACCATTGCTGTGGTCACCTATCCATTCAATTCTGAAGGCGCTCTCCGACGGCAAAATGCCGAATGGGGCCTTGAGCGATTGCGCGAACATTGTGACACTATCCTCGTGATCCCCAACGAACGCTTGCTTGAAATCGAAGGTGTCAAGGACTTACCAATCGGCGATGCGTTTCGAGTCGGTGATGAATTGTTGGTCCGTTCGATCACCGGTGTCGCAGAAATGCTCACCACCGATGGAATGGTCAACCTCGATTTCGAAGATCTCCGATCTGTCATCCAATTCGGCAGCGGTATGGCCATGATTGGACTCGGTGAAGCGAGTGGCCCCGGACGGGTTGAGGCTGCAACCGAAGAGGCAATGCATTCACCCCTGCTTGATATTGATTCATCCGATGCGCGCGGTGCTCTCATCAACGTGGTCGGCGGTCCGAGCCTGACCCTTGGTGAAGCGGAGAAATGTGCCAAAATCATCACCGACCAAATCTCCCCACATGCCCAAGTGATTTGGGGAGCAGCCGTCCGAGAAGAACTGGGCGATGAGATTCGAGTGATGCTTGTGCTCACCGGCGTAAAGAGTGATCAAATCCATGGTGCGAGCGAAAACCGTCAGTTACGAGCGCTTAAGAACAGACACATCGAGTTCGTGAACTGAGTCAACGAACGACTCGAACAAGGCAGAACACCAGGGTTGAGAGCCCAAGGGTGAACACCAACCAATCAAGAAGGCCTATTTCACGGTCAAAAACAGGTTGTTCGATCACGATTGGGTTGTCGGCATGAGCAATCGTTCGTCCGAAACTGTTCCAAGCATCCCCGCTCGACATGTTGTTTCCATTTACGGCGTTTCCATGGACGATGAATTCAACGGGGTCAGTCGATTCATTGGAAGAGGTCCACGTGAAATTCCATCCGCGCTGATAGGTGCCTCCGATCTCATGCGTCCAGCCATCATCGAGTTCCTGGGTCGCTGTCGAATTATCAAAAGCGATTGTACCTCCACCCTGAACACTCAACCTGAAACCACCCTGGTGGCCATCGCTCTTTTCTGGAATTGTGCTCGCTATGGCAATTGAAAGGTTGTAGGTGGTGTTCGATTGAAACGAGGATGGGAGACCGACGATCGAGACGGAGACTTGTTGTGAATCACCGCCATGGCAGATGCACCCGCCACCACCCATTTGCCCGACGCCGGTTGGAACGCTGGAAAGGCTTGGAAGACAGAGAAGCATGAACGCCAAAGCCGCTAACAAAACGGCCGAACGAGATGGAGAGAACCTCATGTGCTTCATCTCAACCGAATCGGCCCGCCCCTTTGACACTTGGGCAACCGCCTTGCACTTGTTCGTTGATAATCTATCGGTGAAATGTGTGGAACGGACTTCGTTTGAAAAAAGGTTCGAAAAACATTCTTTGATGTACTATGAAGATGACAAATCGAAGTGATACTATGATGGGACCTTGGGAATCTGCGCCAGAACAAGTCGAAGAAGAAGAATTGGATATTTTTGCTGAACTGGGCGCTGTGCGTCCTGCTGCAGCCCAGACCTCTCCAATGAATCAACAACCACAAGCATACGAACACGCTGACCTGCTAGCTGCATTCATGGACGACGATGACGAAGATGAACCAACGTTGTTGGCTGGTGAGTCGACCTTCTCTTTAGAAATGGGGACCACCGCAGAAGCGCCCGTTGAAGTTGCACCAGTCGAACCTGTTGTCCCACAAGTTTCGCCAATGGCGCCCCTCTCCAACGAAGTCGTAGCTGAACTCCTCGAAATCCTCGTCAAGAAAGAACTCCAATCGATGATTGAACGTGGTGAAGACTGGTTAAGTGATCTACCAGCAGAAGCCATCGCTAAGATCGAAACTGCAAAAGTCATCAAGGACCAACAAGCATACCATCTCTCATTGATCATCGACATGGTCGGAACGGGCGAAGTTCGCCCCTTCGCTACGGTGTTGTCAACCGATCAAGGAACATTGCCGGTGGCAGCACCAGCACAAATCCCACAGACATGGCACCCATTGTACAATGCATTGAGAGAACTGTTGCTCAACGCTATGAACTCACTCACAGCACTACGAGTCGTGACAAACTGAACGTCACTCGTGAACTTCACAAGCGTGCGTCATCTTGACGTCGACAAACATCTGTGATACCGTACAATACTTCTCGTGGCTCTTTGCCACGATTCGTCCGACAAGTTTCAGAGGAACATCGCCACGAACGTGGTAAACCATGTGAATGTTGGTGAACACCTTGGGGCGCTCTTCGGCACGGGTGGCCTCCATCTCGACCCAAGCCTCAGTGAATTGTCGCTCTTTCAAACCAAGAACGAGGTCGGCCATTGAGCACGCCCCAATCATCTGGAGAACCACTTGCATTGGGGTGGGACCATCTTCCCAGTTCAAATCAAGACGGTCGCCGCGTTCATTGGTGCTCGCTAAGTTGTCGCCGCCAGTCCAATCGACGCGTCCGTACATAGAACTCCTAAGGGCGGTTCATTCTTGAAGGGGATGCATCTGCGTTGAATCGATTGCAATGGCAGGAACCCCAGTCACAATGGACAACGGCATACTCAACATCCCGAATGACCCGGTAATTCATTTCATCGAAGGCGATGGAATTGGAGTCGACGTCACACCCGTGATGATCAAGGTCGTCGATGCTTCGGTAAGCAAAGCTTACGGTGGCGAACGTGCTATTGTTTGGTCTGAAGTTTTGGCTGGCGAAAAGGCATTCAACGCGACTGGCGAATGGTTGCCTGAAGCCACGCTTGATGCAATGAGGACTGGTTTGGTCTCAATCAAGGGACCATTGACGACACCCGTCGGTGGTGGCATTCGTTCACTCAACGTTGCTCTGCGACAGAAGCTCGATTTGTTCGCTTGTGTGCGGCCTGTTCGCTGGTTCGAGGGAACACCTTCACCTGTCAAAGCGCCTGGTGATGTCGACATGATCATCTTCCGAGAAAACAGCGAAGACGTTTACGCTGGAATTGAATGGGAAGCAGGATCCCCTGAAGTCAAGAAAGTCATCGATTTCCTACAGAACGAAATGGGCGTTGACAAGATTCGATTCCCTAACACCTCTGGAATCGGTATCAAACCAATTTCCCAAGAAGGCACAGCAAGAATCGTTCGTGCTGCCATCCGTCACACCTTAGACAATGACAAGGAAAGCCTCACCCTGGTTCACAAGGGGAACATCATGAAATTCACCGAAGGTGGATTCCGTGATTGGGGTTACGCTGTTGCAAAGGAAGAGTTTGGCGCAGTCGAAATTGATGGAGGCCCTTGGTGCACCCTCAAAAATCCAACAACTGGACGAGATATTCTGATCAAGGATGTTATTGCTGACGCTATGTTGCAACAAATCATCACCCGTCCTGCCGAGTACTCTGTTCTTGCTACAATGAACCTTAACGGCGACTACATCTCTGACGCTCTTGCTGCTCAAGTCGGTGGAATTGGTATTGCACCGGGTGCAAACATCAACTATGACACTGGAATTTCAATTTTTGAAGCAACCCACGGTACGGCTCCAAAGTATGCAGGCATGAACAAGGTGAACCCAGGTTCAATCATCCTCTCCGCTGAAATGATGCTCCGTCACATGGGCTGGACTGAAGCTGCTGACATGATTGTCAAAGGCATGGAAGGCGCAATCTCTGCACGAACTGTAACCTATGATTTTGAGCGATTGATGGATAACGCCACATTGCTCTCTTGCAGCGCCTTCGGCGATGCAATGATTTCACACATGTGAGGAAAACTCACCCGTGCAGGAAACTGTTCAGAGCACGGCTGTTCTTAGCCACGCCGAATCCAAACCGTTCTTCGAAGGCTCGTGAGACAAGCGTGAAGTCGCTGTCCCGAGTTGCAACAAGAACTGTTCCAAGGTTTCCGAGCGTTTGCTGAGCAAGATGAAGGGCTATTCGCATGAGGGTTCGATCTGGAGCCTCGGGGTAGACATCTAAACCATCAACAACCGTTCGAGCAGGTTCTCCACGGGTTCGCTTCATAGCGGTGATTTCTTCATAGATTTCGGTGTATTCTCTCAAGAAGTCCACAACAAGTTCCTTGTTTGCTTCATCGTCTGCTTCTGATTCAATTTGAAGGTCCATCGGGCGCCACGTGTTGTAATCTTGGAGCACCTGATCGACGAGTTCACCGATGACTTCCTTGCAGAACACTGTGTCAAGCATTGATGGTGGAACCAAAAGGTCACTGAATCGAGAACGAAGGAAACCAAGATCGCTGGCGATACCAGACAGTTCTTGCTTGACAATCTTAGGAAGCCAAAGTTCGATCTTTCCTTCTTGAGCGCGCTTCAAGAGCACATGATGGAAGTGACCGTGTCCAGAGATGTCAAGGCTGGCTTCAGTGAACACTTCCAAGCGTTGCTTGATGGCATCCATCAGTGCATCGACGAGGACGTTGGTGTCGACGAGGACAAGTGGGGAGAGCGAAAGGTTGCGGAGGTAGCGTCGTGATGCGTTCGGGATGTTTTCTCTAAAGGTCGAGAACAAGCCTTGCTCGGCCACAGCAATCCGCTTAATTTCACGAACACTGAATTGGCCTTTATTTTGCGCCCGTTCAAGGAACATCAATCCTTCAACCGGCTTTTCTTGAGCTGCCTCGCTTGCCAATTCATAGAGATCTTTGAGCGAAGGAGAAGGGCCTTGCATCAGTTGCGTAAAGCGGGTGTCGAAGGCATTGCGTTGTCGGCGACGGTTCTTCTGGAGGGAATTCACAGCTGCGGTGACTCGACCACTGAACGGATCTGCTGGGAGCACACGGGAATGTTCCAACGGGTATGTTTTGAGCATGTCAAGGTCGTCTTCAGCAAAGTAAGTGACTTCCACATCGACCATTTCGCCTTCCTCGTTTTCTTGAGGTACCATCTTTGTGGAGCGAACGAAATCCTTCAACAAACGGGTTGCTGCGTTTGTATCTTTGGTTGACATGTGCGATACTCGGAGGTAGAGTTGGAACCGCTTTGTGAGCGCACTGCGCAAAGCAGGCTGGGCATCGAGGAGTTCAACCGCTTCTTTCCACTGTTCAGCAAATGCAAGGTGGATGAGGGACTTTCGGTAGAGGACTATTTTGTGTTCATAGTCAAATCCTTCGTGGTCGCCAGCCCGACGATAATCACGTGCTGCGTTCAGTTCATCTTTTTCTGAGGCAGACACCGAGGCTCTTGCCAAGGTGTGCCATGGGGACAATGGGTCATTGGTTTGGTACCAGCGAACCATCGAAGGAAGACCTAGGTCGTGTTCCAGCACCAAGTGACGGACGGAGTGAATCATTGCGGTTGGAATGTTTTCGTTGCTCAGGAGGGTGTTCACACCTTCCACGATATCGTCGTTTGATGTCCCGTGTTGAAGCATCAAAGCAACGCGGTTGAGGCGAAGTGTGTCGATCACAGCGGCGAACAAGTTTCGCTCCATTTGCGAAAGTTCTGCCTCGGCAATGCTCTCTTCTAACGAAGTGAGTTCCTTGGTCTCAACAATGCCAGAGCCGCCTTCACGGAGAGCTCGGCGAATGACACCAAAGGCGAGAAGGCCGCTCTTATTCAGCAGGATACCGATGCGTTCATCGTCGACGTTTTCACCTTCGAAAAGCATCAACAAAGCCTCACTGGTCGAGGAGAACGAAGGTGGAGCATCGGTGCTATGAATGGAATCGAGCGCCCTTTCACGAGCCGAACGAACAGCGTGCCAAAGGTCGTTGTCCTTACCGGCTGCAAGCAGGTGCGCTGCAAGCAACGTCTCGTAAGGATGAGACATTGGAGTGAGGTCGTTCTTGACGATGATTTCCGACAACCTTCGGAGGTTCATCGAGCGGGTGTAGATGTCAATGACAATTGGAAGCACGTTTTCCCATGCTTCTCCGTTTTCTTCGCTGAGGTGCTTCGCAGCCAACGCTTGGAGGGCCGTGTCGAGGCCTTCTGAGCAAATGATATCGACCAACGCACCGTCATCAAGATGTGGGATTTGAGCGCTTAGCCAGGCTTGAACATCTGCGTTGTTCAGGTCTGAGATCAAGGGGAGAAGATGGGAGAGTTCCGCATGAGCGTCGAGTTTCAAAGCGATGAGGGTCTCAACCGTCTCTTTGGTGCTTCCTTCGCGGTGAAGGGCTGCCAGTCGCCACCACATCACACGCTCAATGGCCTGCGTAGGTGCTTTGCCTTCCCGCAAAAGATCCAAACCTTCTGTCAGAGTTTTTGCTTTCAGAGCCGACGTTGATTCCGGTGGGTGGTGCCAAGCGAGGAAACGACGGGAGCGGGCAAGGGAATGATCGCCGGGGGCGTTTGAACTGGCCTTCCAATCGGCCACTTGCCCGTTGCGCAACTGCACAAGGTCGGTGAGGGCCGCAGCGAGGTCCGCGTCGACTTTTTCAACCTTCGAAAGGGATGGTTCAGAGTCCAGACCCGAAGCGATTGACAAGAGGGCTGAGATGATCGAAGCAGGACCTTCAAGTTCAAACAGCAGAGGGGCAGGGTTCAACGACCTTCCAGATGACAATTGTGAGCCAACTGTTCGCATGGCGACTTGTGCTTCTGCCGTATCAACAGCCCCAGAGAGGGCCTCCAAAGCCTCTGCTAAGTCGCTGGTGTTCATTGGATCGATGGCCCCAGCAGAACTGTTGACCTTCTTTTTCGAAGCGGTTTTCTTAGGTTTGGCAACTGGGAAAGCCGCAAATTGGCCAAACAAAGGTGTGTGCTGGGCAAGATCACCCCACACGGGGTGGACGCCATCCGCAAGGCAAGCATTCCGGAGGGAAGTTTCTGTCGTCTCCCATTCAGAATCCCATTCCTCTTTGTTGAGGAGTTTGTGTGCGAGCAAAACGGCGAGTCGGTATGCGTCCGAAAAGTCACTTGGGAGCACCATCTCTTGGGCCGATGGAATGGTATCCATTGGGCCTGATGTGCTGCGGCCACCTCGGCGGCTTCGGGTGCGGCGGGCGTTGTTTGGGCGGCGCATTGGAGAGGGTTGGTCATCTTCATCTGCTGCTGGTAGTTCTGTTTCTGCTACGGCGAGCAAGAGGATTGGGCGCCATGGTTTTTCTAACAATTGCCAATCCGGAGTTCGGACGACAAAGGACTGGCGACGGACTTTTGGTGCGTTTGATTTGAACGCAACTTCAAGGCAGTTCGCCAGATAGTTCTCCTGCAGAATGCTCGCCCCTCATCTGTTGGCTCCACCTACCCTCCTTCAACCCACCGGCACGGTGCACTCCTCGGTGAACCATCGATTGAGCCAACTTGTCCAGCAACAACAATGAAGCAAGGAAACCTGCCAAGGGGTGAAGGCGAGTTCAATGGACCCCGTGAATGCAATCGTGATGCTTCTGCACCCACTGCTTGCGTCAGCGTTGTTGGTGTGGGTCTGGTGGCAATATTCATGGCGGAAAAAAAGCCACGAACTCAAAGGAGAGGAACGGAAAGATGCCCGCAGCCGTCACGAACGCATGGGTGAACGGCTGCTTTGGGCGAGCTTTGGCGTGATCATGGTGGCTTTTATGGCTCGAGCCGTTGTTGGCCTGCGCACAAATGGAGACGCTTTTTCGAACCTTATGCCGCAAAGTTTGCATGGATTCATGGGTCCTGTTGGGTTTGCATTGTTGTTCTTACTCGCCCGAATGGGTCGAAAAGCAAAGAGGGCGCGGAACAATGGAGAAAAATTCAGTCACCACGTTTTGAAGCATGGTCGAGCGGCCGACTTGGTTGTCGTTCTCGTTTTTATTCACGCTTTCCTTGGATTTCTGTACCTGTTCATGGTCCTCGGATGATCAACGAATGACCAATGCTTTGTCGCGGTTGGTCCACATACCCATCCACACTTCGAGGTTGGCATCAACGCCAGGTGGCTGCACCCGGCACCCGCACGCATTCGCATGGCCGCCACCTGTCGGGTCAAGCGCCGTGGCAAGCCGAGAGAGGTCGTACTTACCCTGCCCGTTTGGAAGGAAAGAATTGGCGTAGAAACTGGCAGACAAAGCGGGGCGTTCTGGAGTGTCGATTGACCCGTCAGCATAGCCGTGAACAATGCAACACGCATCGGCCTTATCGCCAGCCCAAGCCGTGACGAGATAGCCGTTTGAACGGACGCCTTTTTCATCCATCCTGCAGATTGCCAATCGGTCAACGATGGTCGTGTGCGCTTCGACGACGAGTTGTGCTGCCGCTCGTTCTGATTTCGCACGTTTCACATGAGGGGCAATGGCCTGATCGGCCAACACTTCCGAAAGTTGAAGGCCTTTGGAAAGCATGTCGAGAAGTCGATACATGTGGTCTGGTTCTCTGAGCGAAAGGGAACGAGCGAGTTGCAAAATCGGTCCGTCTTTCATGAAGGCTTCACGGCTGATCTGCCCAGAGTCTAAAGCATCCACGACGGGCATGATTTCTTCGAGATGGGTCAGATCGATGTAGGGGCTAAGGACATCATAGGCCAAGCGAGCTGCTGATGGTGTGGCTTCCCAGTGGCAGGTTCCACCGTTAGCAACAAACTCAGCCTCTTCCGCATCATTAGGACGGTTGGTTTGGTGGTGATCCAAATACCACCCACAATCGGGATGGAACGGTAAATCGACCATTGCGGTTTGGCGGTCGACCAGATGATCGATGGCGCCTGAGCGAACCAAAGCAGCATGTGCAAAATGAACGACTGCTTCTGGGTTCGCTGCTTTTAGTACCGCTGCAGCGCACAATCCATCGAGATCAGAATCGGCAATGATGGAGGTGAATTTCGGCAAGCCTGCCGCTTCAAGCACGTTGCCTTTCTGTCCCATGACTCGAAGGGGAGGCAACGTGCACAAGAAGATTTGTGGAATCACAACCGCCACAAAGGACTTGAGCAACGGCCTTCCAGTGCGAGTTATGGAGACTTCCTGCGGGGTGGTACTGGTCAACTACGGGACAATCCTGTTGCTTCAGTATCCTCAGGGCCACTGGGATTTCCCAAAGGGTCACGTCGAAGAAGACGATGATGATCATCATGCTACTGCTCGTAGAGAATTAGCTGAGGAAACCGGCATCGATAAAATCGAATTCGTCGAGGGTTTTGCTGAGCGAAGCGAATACAGTTACTGGCACAGGGGCAAGAAAAAGGAGAAGCAGGTTCACTGGTACCTCGCTCAAACCGAACAACTCACGGTCAAACTTTCTCACGAACATCGTGGCTACATGTGGTTAGATTGGGACATGGCCGAACAACAACTGTCTCATGAAGAAACAACCCGTGTTCTTCAATCAGCGCGCCAGTACATGGTGGCCGCTGGCCTCGACTGATCAAAGGGCTTCGAAATCTTCATCCGATGCATACAGGCGGCGAATCCGTTCTGCCACCCCTGTTTCAGGTCCTCTTTTCCCAAGTGGTAGCCACAAGGTTTCATCATGACCGAGTCCTGCTGTCACCCAACGGCCCAAGACGAACAACCAATCTGAAAGACGATTCAAGTACACCTGTACATTTGGCCGAACCGATCCTTCGCCTTCGTGTTCCTTGAGGCGGATGACGGAACGTTCGAGGCGGCGTGTTACCGTCCTTGCGAGATGCAGCATGGCTTCAGGGCCATGGCCTGCTGGGAGGATGAAACTTGTGAGAGGCTCTACATGTTCGAGCCAAGCGTCCATCTCGCTGACCAGAACATCGCTTTGTTGCTCACTGATCAAGACCATGTATTCTGGTAGTTCTGTCGGAACACAGGCCAGTTCAGCACCGAGATCGAACAGTTCGTTCTGAACGCGAGTGAGCACCATGGAAAGGATGGTTTGAACGCGTTGTACGGTCGCACGGTGGCCGCCATCCTCATGCTTTGGCAAGCGGTTTGCTTCCATGGCAACCAAACCAAAAATCGAATTCAGTTCATCGCATGTCCCAACGACTTCGAAACGTGGATCTGCTTTCGAACGGCGTGAACCGTCAACGAGTGATGTTTGACCTTCGTCGCCGCCGCCAGTGTAAACACGATTGATTCGAACCATATGCTCCCCTAAGCCGAGCCAAGTCACGCTTCTATGAGTGGTTTTCGGGCCGTAAAGCTGGCATCGATTGGATGGTACCATTCGATATCCTCTTCACCAAGACTCCATGAATACAAAGCCAAATGCTCATCCACAACACCATACCACTCCAAACGCCCAGGTTCAAGACAAGCGATTCTGGTTCCAGTTGCTTCGACCTTAGCGGTGGTGTGTTGCCAGTGGGCGACCAGTTGGGCAAGGTGTTCAGCAACCTCAACAACATGCTCATTTTCCGCGGCGAGGGATTCGAGAAGAACTTCGAGTTCTTCGGTGAGATCGTGAGCCTCATCGCTCATTGCTTGAAGTTCAGCCAACCATCGGGTGACCTTTGGTAGGTTTTCACGGGCCTCTTCGATGGTAACAAGACGGGCGCCTCTTGGAAGAACCCTGAGCGCTGCATCCTGATCACGTAATGAAAATGTGTCCATTGGTCGACCTGAAAAGAACGGCGCCTCTCCTGTATCTCTCACATGCGTTCCTTTATTTGACGGACCATCAAGTCATCGGCGAAAACATTTGATTTTTGCCAGATTTTGGGTGTCGCGTTAATTTTCGCCGGGATTGAGGGGGGAGGCCATCCCTCGAATATTTTTGAAAATGAACACTAAGCCATGGATGGCTGAGTTGTCCTTCCAAGCCATGTCTTCTGAACCACTTTCTTGACGAGAAGCACCCCCAAACTGATCCATACGACAACTTCAATCCCTACGACGATGTAGTACAATGGGCCAAGGTCTTGGAGCAGCGTTAACGCATCATACGGTACACCGTTGAACGCCATATAGATGGATTGCGAGAAGAGGCTTGAAGCAAACCAAATGAAGATTGCATACCAAAGCACTGCGCTCATGGTCGTGTTGTTCCGCTCGGTTTCCACTTGCTCCATGATACTATATCGACTTCTAAGATATTAAATCCTTTGCTTATTTGTTCGTAATCCAATCGAAAGGAGGTGAAAGCCGTAGTATTCTTCCTGAAAGGGGCCCTTTTGACCCGGAAAAAGGTGTCATTCCTCTTCTGCATTCAAAGCTGGAAGAGAGGAAGCAGCATCGGGATCAATTCGAATGAGTGCGTCGTGAATAGCTACGATCCATTCTGGAGCGACGCCTTTTTCTCCACCCACATCGCAAAGGACTTGCCACCATTCCTCTGCTTTTTCATCATCCCCGATGAACAGGTTAAGGCGGTGCAAAGCGACGTACGCCATTGGATTGAGGTGCTCTTCTTCCGCATCCCACCCTTTCTCAAAACATGAAATGGCTCCGTCTGGACCGCCGAGGAAACCACGGTGCAAAGCAACCATGCCTGCTTGGCTCCACGCCAACGGCAAACGTCCGATCAATAATCCTCGGAACACAAGCCATGTCTGGCCACCGCCAAGCACCACCAGAGAAAGGAAACCTGACCACTGTTCAACGGTGTTCAAATCTTTCCAAGTTGTGACCATCAAGCCGCCGACACCTACGCAGAACATGAACCCGGAAAAGGGTGCGATCAAGACTTCCCTGCGCGTTCGAATCAAATGGTGAATGCCCACTAAAAGACCGAATGAACCGATTGCGGTCAGCACGGTAAGGTGGCCGATCACCGAAACGGGCCTTGGTGCCAATTGACCCAAAGCAAGGAGGAGAGCGATGCCCAGTACGAGGGAGCCGAATCGTTTCGATGGAAGAGGGAATGGCTGGCTTCGAGAGCCAAGGATCAAGACAAGGCCAATCAGGGCCTCAAAACCGACCAAAACCCAGCGAAGGCCCTCCTGTTCTAACAACAACATGTCTTGCCTCCAAAGTGGGCGATTCTTCGATGCTTCTTGACCCTTTTGTCAGGCTTTGTGGTAGTCTGAGCCTCGAAGAATTTCTGTGCATCGGTACACTTGTTCCATCAAGACGACGCTCGCCAGTTCGTGAGGCATCGTCATCGGCGAGAGGGAAAGTCGCTGGCAGGCACATGTTGGTTTTTCAGTCCAGCCCTCCGCAGGGCCAATCGCCAAATGAACTGTTTTCGTATCAACAGACCAATTTTTGAATCGCTCGGCAAAGGCGAGCGATGAATCCATGGCACCGCCCTCGTCCATCAAATACAGGTCGCCGGGCAAGCCACAGAGCAAATCGAGGTACGCTTTCGAAGAGATTTTGCTTGAGTGAACTTCCAATTTCACGCCTCGACTTTGAGTCCGTTCGGCATACATTTCGAGCACGCGACGCAGATCTTTCTGTTTGGCCACACCGTGAAGATGAATGACGACACGACCCATGATGTGGCCTGATGCTCTTGGTTGATGAACTTGCATCAAGCCTTGAGTTTGTTGACAATCCAAAAGCCAACAACAAAGCTGGCTCCAAATGTTCCGAGTTCAACAAAGGATTCCAGCAAGGTGACGGCCTCCTCAAGCGCTTTATTGCCGTTTTCAACAAGACCCAGTGTCAAACGTTCCCAGTCCACGACAAGGATTCCGCGCGATTCAAGCCATTTCAAAAGGATGAACTCGCCAATCAAAAACCACTGCAAAACTTTGCTTGCCATCGACCAAAGAAAACCGAGAATTGCGCCTAAAATAATACACCTTCAATCGCTGCCGAACCCAGTAATTCTATCCACATATCCGCATTCATGACGTTGCGACCGCTTCAAGGATTATATCTCTTTCAACAGATGGCGTTAAGGGTTCTCGTTCCTTCAGCAATACATGGGATGGTGGCCGTTCACATCAAAGAACAAATCCAAGCGGAAGCGCGTTGATGACCCGCTCCTGAAAGATGCTCGGTCCTGGGTCTCGGAATTGCGCGACCTATGCGAGATGAATTTCGAGCAACCCGAAGAAGCACGGCGGCGAATTCGACACATGCAGGTCGAATGGCACGACGCCATGGAACAAGGGGTTCTCAGCGCTTCAAACCGCGAGGGGCTTGAAGCACGTGCGTTCCGTTTGCTCAGTTGTGAAGACGAGGAATGGATGCAATGGCTCGATGACCTCGATTTCTGGAAACTTGGTTGGAAACCTGCTTCCTCGACCGATAACGAGGCTTGAAGAAGGGGGGGCGATAGGCCCACCCATGGGTCAAACCCCAACCCTTCACATGCTCTACACTTGTCCTTTCTGTTGGAAGGTACGAAGCGTGATTGAACACCTTGGTATGGATGTAAACTATGTCAGCGTCAATGGCATGAAGATCAAGAAGACTGTGGCGTTTGCAGATAATTGGGGCAGGGTGCCTGTGTTCACCGATGAAAATGGAAAGCACTTTGTCGATTCCACACCGCTCATGAAGCACATTGATGCAGCTTACAACGATGGTAAAATGGCAGCAATGGGCGATTCGACTCGTCAAGAAACCTGGCTTGACTGGGCCGATGCTAAGGTCTCCAAAGCAACGGTTCCAATCCTCTATGGGTCTCTTGGTGCAGCGTTTAAAACCACCATGAGAATTTCTAAATTGGAGAAATTCGGCTTCTTTTCAAAGCGACTCTATGCGTGGGCAGGGTTCCCAATCATGTGGGGGATCATCGCACGCAAGCGGGTCAAAAAAGACGGTCGAACTCCAAAGAAACTGTGGCATGATTTGTTGACAGAATTCACCGATGAACACGGCGACAAACCATTTTTCGGTGGCAGTGAACCTGACCTCGTCGATTTTTCGATGTTTGGCTACACCCGCTCCATCTCGCCATTCTCACAATTTGCTTTGCTCGAAGATCACGAAAAAGGCATGGCGTGGTACCGTCGTATGGAAGCTACACTCCAATGAGGGATTGGCCTGGAATCTGTTGAAGTTTCAGGAATACGCTTTGAATGCGTACCTGCAACAACCATCTACATTGGGACCGACAAAGGCGGTTGGGTGTACGCTGGACAGCGCCCAAGGCACGAAGTTCGCCTCCCTGAATTCTACATCATGAGTCAAACACTCACCAACATCCAAGCCGAAACCCTTCAGGGCTTGGAACCAAGTGAAGATGAGGCCCCTTTCGAAGTCGAGGCTGAAGTGTTGAAACGCATCATGAAGGCCGGTTACCAAGCGATCAGTGACGGTATTGAAGGCTTGAATGAGGAAGTTCGATGGGAGGTTCGGTGCCCAACAGAATCGGAATGGCGATGCGCTGAGGAAGCCATTGGACTTGGTCTCAAAAGAAAACAAATTGAGGTGCTCGCTGATGCGGTAAATTCCAATTACCGGGGTGCCATGATGGACGGCCGCCCTCGTCGCTTCGAAGGAGTTGGCCCGATGGCACTTCATCGAGCAGCGATTGAAACACACCCCTCAAAAGACGGAATCACCGCACTGTCAAGCGTTCCGCTTGATCGGCGGATCGAAGGGGTTCTCGCCCGCCTTGTCATTGCTCCAATTCGAGAAGGAGACCCAAAACGGGTTCCAGAATCTGCTGATATGGCTGCGAACATCCGTACTGAATTGATTTGGACCTTCCTTTTGGGCGTTGTGCCCTCATTCATCATACCCGTTCTCCGCGGCATGAGCGGTTACGTCCAAACCGGCTGGGCGAACCTGTTGTTTGGAGGGTTGTGTGCAGGATTTGTCACCGGTGCTTTCTGGCGACCTCGTCGGCCAACGATCACCTTCGACGAGCGTTGATGCTCAGTCTTCCTTCAGTGGCGAAACCAAACTTTCCCAGTACGGCTCTTTTCGAATCGCGTCTGCGGCACAAATAGCAGCCATGTTCACGATATGCCGGACACCATCTTGTCGTGCAACCAACTGAACTGGATGATTCATACCTTCCAAAATAGGACCCGTCATCTCTGCATCACCCAATTCCTCAATGAGTTTGTAAGCAATGTTTGCGGCAGCTAAATTCGGGAGCACCAAAACGTTGGCTGCTCCGGTGAATTCCATGAATGGATATTCCCCTTGCACCGCGCCGTTGAGGGCTGTATCTGCTTGCATTGGTCCGTCGATGACAAGCGACGGGTCGAGCTCACGGGCAAAGGCGATGGCATCTTCAATCCGCTCCGAGCGCTGAGCACGGCTGCTTCCAAAATTGGAAAAGGAAAGCATCGCAACAACTGGGTCAACACCGAAACGGCGTGCAACCTTTGCGGTTTGTACGGCGATTTCCGCCAGTGTTCTGCTGTCCGGGTAGACGTTCACCGTCGCATCGGCCAGGAAAATCGTTCGACCTTTGACGTTCATCATGTAACATCCAACAATGCAGTGTGCATTCTCGTCCGCTCCAATCAATTCCAATGTCGGCCGGAGCACATCAGCATAGTTTCGACTGACACCTCCAACAAACCCGTCAGCGTCCCCATTCGCAACCATTTGGCTGGCAAAGTACGGACGAGATTTGAGCAAACGTGCAGCATCTGCAACCGTCATTCCCTTGCGGTTTCGTCGATCCAGCATGGACTGTGAATAGATGCCCTTTCTCCGCGCATCCTTTCGAGGATCGTACACTTCATAATCAAAATTCAAACTCAAATCGTCCATCATTCTGCGGATTCGCTTTTCTGGGCCAAGTAAAATCGGGTAACATATTTTCTGATCGACCAGTTGAGCAGCTGCTCGAATCACTTTTTCATTGTCACCCTCAGGGAACACGATTCGCTTGCCTCGCCCTCGAACTTGATTGATGACGTGGCGCATGATGGAGTAGGATTGGCCGAGGCGTCCTTCGAGTTCTTCGCGGTACTTTTTGATCGAAAAGTCCTCCGGTGAAACACCAGCAACACCCTCGTCAACTGCGGCTTGCGCCACTGCCGATGCTTCCCAAAGCAGGACCCGGCGGTCGAAGGGTTTTGGAATGATATACTCAGGGCCGTATTGCATCACTGCGCCGTCATATGCTGCCGAAATGTAGTCAGGAACTGGTTCTTTGGCAAGGGCGGCTAATGCCCGAGTTGCTGCCATTTTCATGCCCTGTGTAATGTCACGAGCACGGACGTCCAGTGCGCCCCTGAAAATGTAGGGGAACCCGAGAACATTGTTGACTTGGTTCGAATAATCTGAGCGGCCTGTCGCAATGATAGCGTCGCTACGGACTTCAAGAATCTCCTCCGGAAGGATTTCTGGGGTTGGGTTGGCAAGAGCGAATATGATTGGCTTGGGAGCCATTGTGGCAATCATCTCTTTGTTGACTAAACCGCCTCTTGAAAGGCCCAACATTACATCGGCTCCTTTGAGAGCATCTGCCAAATCCCCTGGTTCACGGTCGTGGGCAAATGGGGCCTTGTATTCATTCAGTTCACCGGCTTCAAGCCTCGCTTTCGTGACGATTCCTTTGCTGTCGACCATCGCAATGTTTGAGCGGGTTACGCCGATGGCGACATAGTGGTTCGCGCAAGCAATCGCGCTTGCCCCTGCACCGATCACAACGACGTTAATCTCAGCGAGTTCTTTGCCCTGCAATTCAGCGGCGTTGAGAAGCGCTGCGGCTGAAATGATAGCTGTTCCATGTTGATCGTCGTGCATCACTGGAATGTCGGTTGCTTCGGCAATGCGTCGTTCAATTTCAAAACACTCGGGCGCCTTGATGTCTTCGAGGTTGATGCCTCCAAATGTTTTGGCAATGTTGACGACTGTTTGGATAAAGGCCTCTGGATCTTCTGTGTCCACTTCGATGTCAAACACATCGATATCGGCGAAGGTCTTGAGGAGCAGGCCTTTTCCTTCCATGACTGGTTTACTCGCAAGCGCCCCAATGTTTCCGAGCCCCAGCACAGCGGTTCCGTTGGAAATCACAGCCACTAAATTGCCTTTTGAGGTGTAGCGATATGCATCCTCGGGGCGTTCTGCGATTGCCAAACAAGGGTAAGCGACACCGGGAGAATAGGCCAGACTCAATTCGTGAGCCGTGCTGTGTGGTTTGGTTGGGACGACCTTGATTTTCCCACGCGGTTCTGCCTCGTGGTATTCGAGCGCTTCCTTCTTGAGCAGGCGCTCTTTTTTATCTCGATTCATAGGCAATCGACTCCTACGAACGTGGTTGTCGGTTTGAGTGTTGTGTGTGAACGGAACCGGGGGAGGGGAATACACAAGCCGTGAAGCAAGCCCAGAACTTCAAAATGCCATCACGCGTCGGCAATAAAATCGAAGGATTTCAATCGGATTCGGGAGAAAATCTACCCTCGCTGATATGATAATTACGCGCACGACTGGGGGCCGCGTTGAAATACCCCAAAAGTCCGCTTGTGAATCATGAACCAACTTCTTGACCCAGTTTCTGCCGGCCGAGCTGGCAAAAAGGCCTTGATGCTGGTTGCGTTAATGCTCTGTTCTTCCATCGCGCCAATGATGGCGCTTCCTGGTGTTTCGGCTCACGAGTCGGCCACCGATACTATTTGGCCAAAGTCCGGGAGCAACGATACCGGGTGGGTTCAACTCGATGCCCTCGGAGCAAATCCTGACACTAGCGGGCAAGCAACAGCCTCTTGGATCCTCGAATTCGCTCCGGGAGCTGATATATCGAACGTTTCGTTCCAAGTTCGCGTCGACGGAAGCGACGGTTTGATGATCGAAGAACCAATGCTTGTGGCCAGCGATATCGGAGTGAACCTCCTTGATTGGCGGGGCCTTGGCATGTTTGGCTCGGCTGATTCATTCACTGGCTCCAACCCCTACGACGGTCGGCTTTCCCCAAACAGCGATTCTGGAGCAACCTGGACCCTCCCCTCTGATGCAGAGATTACCGACCTCGTGATCGAAGCACTCGCCCCGGTCGACCCAGCAGTTTCCTTTGAGCCGATTTCATTGGACATTGGAGCGACTGCCATCCACCCAGATGATGGTCGAATGTACATGGCCATCCTCGACGATGTCTTGGTGTTGGATTACAACAACGACCCCCCAATCATCGATATGATGGAATTTGAGAGCGATGTTCTCGACATGGAGATCGACACCACCAATAATTTGATTCACTTTCTCACAGCCGAAGATGGGTTTTTCGCAATCTCTCTTGATGACAGCAGCGCACAGGTTGTTCTTCCAAACGCATCCAATCCTGCGTACATTGACTTCGATCAGTTTGAAATTGCAAGCACAGGCGATGTCTATGCTGCAAATGGAGAAGGTGTGTCCCTTTGGAACGGAGCCGCCTGGGTAAGCGTCGCAGCAGCGGATTCCACTGACGCAATCTCCATGATTGAATTGAATGGCATCCTCTACACCTCGATTGACGACACCGGCGTGAGCCGCTATGACTTGAGTACGGGTCAACCCCTCTCAACCTGGTCAACAGCCAACAGCCTTCACTCGGATGAAGTCACTCAACTCATGGTCTCAGGAAATCAACTCCTGATGGCCTCACCAGATGCGGGCTTGGCTCGTTATGACTGGAGTTCCGGATTCTGGCTCTCGACGTGGAACAGTGGCAATTGGCTGGCCAGTGACGATGTCGCTGGGCTTGCACAATCTGGGAACACACTCTACATCCTCAATGGTGATTCGATTCACACCTACAACACGGCGAGCAATGTGTTCTCCGGATCCCAATCCATCGAAGATTTCGGTTTGACGAGTGAAGGGCAAGAGCTGATTCTATGGCCAACTTCAGGAGCCCGCTCCCCAGCTTCTGAACTCATGCTCCTCAGCGATGGGAACGGTGCCTTGGTGGAACTTACGCCGGGCTCAACCCCCCTTAACACGGGTGTTTTGTTGCTCGGCAGTGGACCGACGACTGAACAAATGATCGACGCCACTGAACTTGATGGCGTGCTGTTTGTGGCCACTGACGACCAGTACCTCAACAGATTTGATACCCAAACTTCGCGCTGGATTGAACCAGTGTTCATTGGTGCCGACATCAACCGATTGAGCAACGATGGAAACCACGTCTACATTGCCGCAGACAACGGGGCTCATCAAATGCACAACAATGGAACTGTCCTCCAAACGTGGGACACGACAAACACGGCGCTCTCAAGCAACGAAGTGACCGTCGTCCAATCGGACGGTTCAACCGTCGTGGTGCTCAACGAGTTTTACAGCGAATTTTTAGCCATTAACCTCACAGGATCTCAACCAGTTGTGTTCGAAAGCATCGTGTTGGATACAGGCTCGGTTACCGATGCCGCACTGCACAATGGAGTGGCATATGTAGGAACCCAAAACGATGGTCTGCTCCGTTATCACATCGTGAACAATACTTGGCTCACGCCCTGGATTTCGACTGGCGTCAATGGGGCAAATGAGGTGCCAGTTGCGGTTGTTGGGGACATCCTATACTTCGGAATTCCCGGGTATGGTGTTGCACGGAAAGATTTGTCCACTGGCGAATTGATGATACCGCTCACAGCGGCTGGCAACACGCCTGGCCAAGGTGCTGCAACAAGTTCCCTGCCCAGCGACAACATCTACGCTCTCGAATCCGACGGTGCTAACCTCTAC
>Ga0115003_10000209_pt1 | contig 49334 bp, 46 predicted proteins | sample ArcticOcean_MG_C_7_FD_88736 | JGI IMG/M metagenome (GOLD analysis project Ga0115003, IMG submission 88736) | Marine microbial communities from western Arctic Ocean - ArcticOcean_MG_CB11_88 | ecosystem: Environmental > Aquatic > Marine > Oceanic | place: Arctic Ocean: Canada Basin | collected...
GCATTAGTTGTTAGCGATGGCAGCTTTGACTTCCTATGGAACCGTCCTCTGACTTTCTCTATTATGTGTATTACTTTGATCATTTTATTATTGCCTTGGCTGCTGAACTTAGGAAGGCGACTCGGCACGAGGCTGTTAAGCGCTGCAGATTAACCACTTTGAGACAGTCGAATGCCAGAGTAATTATACTTAGTGAAACTTGGCAACCGGATCTAACAAAGATGTTGAAGATGCTTTTGTGGCAATAAGATAGCGCGCAACTAACTACAAGACTTGAGAGCGTATTTGCTCTTTATGAATTTCCATCTCAGGCCTCAGTGTATCCAACTCGCATGGGCGACACGGGTAAAGTTTCCACCCAAAATACCTCCAATTTCAGACTCAGAAAGACCTCGTGCCTGCATGCCCTTCACTAGGTCTGGAATCTTTGATGGACCGGCATGTTCAATGTTAGGTGTATCGTATTGTTGGCCTTTGGGCCAGTAATCCGGCCGCGCTCGCAGGATAGCACCAAGATCAACGGAAACATCTGGAGTATAATCAAAGCCAAGCCCGACATGAGCTGGCCCAGCCAGATCAATTAGACGAAATAAATGGATTAATAATGACTCAGAGGTTGAGTCGTTGTTACCAACAAAAATTGCGAGTCCATTTAAACCTATAACACCACCTTTAGCAGCGCAGGCTTTAATCTGTTCATCTTTGATATTTCTTTGATGTAGCCAGACTGACGTTGGATTGGAATGTGAAAACACTACAGGCGTCCTTGAACGCTCAATCAGGTCCATGCTAGTTCGGTAGCTTGTATGGCTTGCGTCCACTATCATCCCAACGCGGTTCATTTCAGTCAAAATATCGATGCCAAACTCAGTCAGGGTAATGTCGACATCATGGCAGCCACCGGCTGCTAAGTTGTTTAAGTTGTAGGCAAATAGCATCTGACGCACGCCAAGGGTGTGATAAACTTCAACCATATTAATATCACCTCCCAACGCATTCATGCCTTCGATATCAAAGCTTATGGCAAGGCGCCCAGTGCGATGCGCATGATCTATATCAGCAAGATTTCCAGCCAATAAAAATCTATCGGAATGCGCCAGCAACCAACGCCGATAGGCAGCAAGCGTCGCCAACGTTTCATCACGTGACATTACGTCAAATCCAACATTGACACTCAGATAATTGACACCGTCTTTACGCCAGTCCTCAAGGATATTAAGGTCCATGTCTGGTGATGGAAACAGTCCTGCATGAGCGTCCCAAACGAGAATTTCTTGCAACGTCTTTGTCATAAGGAATCCAGTTTAACATTGAGCATACCGTCGACGATCAAGCTGGCTAAACCACCCACCTGCAATCGCATAATATGACCACCTTGTGTTTTGATCCGTGTTGTCACACGGCTGGGGCGGCCAAGTTCTATTCCTTGTTCAGCCCGGACCTGCAAGCTTCCGTCATCACTTGGCTGAACCAGCCCTTTTTGTAAAAGATAGGTCGATAGGGCTGCATTTGTGGTGCCAGCTGCAGCTGATTCAGCCACGCCAACGGCTGGACAAAAATCCCGTACGTGAACATTGCAAGTTTGATCTACGACCTCGGTTGAAAAACTAGCCACTGTGTCCAATCCGTTGGATACACAGAACTTAGCAAGGGCTGAAAAATCAGGCTGAAGTTTGCGCATCGCGTCAAGATCACGCATTGGAAGGCAGAGGTGAATAAAATCGCCAGTGGCGACCTCTGGTGGCAATTCGTTAGACATGTCCTCAATACTAACACCTAATATGCCAGCCAGTTCTTCCAGATCGATTTTCACTGCTGCAAATTGTGCTTCTGCAACATCCAACATAACTTCTACTCTTCCTGCCTTCGTCCGGCGACACTCCACTGTCGCCTCCCCTTTAGGCAGATCAAGAACCGCCTTGCACCACCCATCGCCCTCACAGGGTAATAGTTCTTGTGCAACGAGTTGCGTTATCAGACAAACCGTCCCATGCCCACACATCGGCAACTCCATAACAGTAGAGAAAAATTGAACCTTAACCCTGTTATGGTTGATGGCGTTTACAAACGCAGTGGCTGGCGCTCCAATTTCACGTGCAATCCGAACCCGATTTGGGATGGAGATATCTGAGGCATGCAGGACAATAGCCGCCTGGCTGCCGGAATATGGCACATCAGTAAAAGCGTCATACATCGAAAAAGGGACATTCGACGGCTGTTTGATCAATCGGTCTTGGATATTCATAAAAAATCCACACCTTTTGTCTGTCTATAACGGTTGGTGTTCTGCTGCCGACACTCTAGGAACCAGGGCTTTAACCAGATCCTTCATGTCAATCTGACCAATTGGGATTTCTCCTTCGACAACCCTAAAATTATACGATGTATTGCCATCAGAGAGGGTGATTAGAGATTCTAGAGTATCGTCTGGGCCGACATCGCCCGCATAGGTGATTTCCTGGTTCAAAGGCGTCATGACAGAACGGACCCGCAAAACACGCGCACGGTTAATGTCGCTTACAAAAGCCTCAATGTAGGGATCAGTTGGTGTTGTTAAAATGCTCTGGGGCTCGCCCTGCTGAATAACTGCACCATCTTTTAGAATAACGAGGTGGTCAGCCAATCGAAGGGCTTCATCGAGGTCATGGGTGATAAACACGATGGTCTTTTTTAATTCTACATGTAACTCAAGCAGCAGCTTTTGCATATCACTGCGTATCAAAGGATCGAGAGCAGAAAATGCTTCGTCCATTAGCATGATATCCGAGTTTGACGTTAGTGCACGGGCAAGACCAACCCTCTGTTGCATGCCACCAGAGAGTTGATGCGGATAGTGATTTTCATAGCCACCAAGTCCCACCCTATCGAGCCAAACATACGCCTCCTTATGGCGCTCACTTTGGCTTATGCCACGCACCTCCAATGCTAGTGCGGCATTATCAAGTACCGAGCGATGAGGAAGGAGTGCAAACTTCTGGAACACCATGGACATGCCTGTGCGGCGCTTCTCACGCAACGCTTCCGTCCCTAACAAGAGCGCGTCCTCACCATCGATCAGCACTTGACCATCAGTTGGCTCGATCAATCTGTTAATGTGGCGAATAAGCGTTGATTTGCCAGATCCAGACAGCCCCATTACCACGGTAATGGCACCCTCTCGAATATCGATTGAGATGTTTTCTAGACCCAACACATGGCCAGTCTTTGCAAGCAGTTCATCCTTTCCCATGCCTGCCTTGACCTGTTCCAGTGCAGAAGCAGGATCGGAACCAAAAATTTTATATAGATTACGAATTTGAATTTTGGGGGCCTGAGCCATTATAAGTACCTACCTATCTATATGTTTGACCGGAAGATACGCGGGCAATCGCCGCCTTTGACACTCGATCGAGAATAACAGCCAGCAGCACAATACCTAGTCCTGCGATCAGACCAACTCCCAATTCAAGATTACGAATACCCCGAAGTACAAGAACACCTAAACCAGGTGCAGAAACCAGCGATGCGATCACCACCATAGCGAGGCTCATCATTATAGTTTGGTTTACCCCCGCCATAATATTGGGCATTGCGAGCGGGATCTCAACCCCAAGCAGTTTCTGCTTGGGCGACATACCGAAGGCGTTGACCGCCTCAACAACATCTTGATCAACGAGCCTAATCCCCAGGTTAGTAAGCCGGATCACTGGCACGATGGCATAGACAATAATCGCAATGCCATAGAGTTTTGGCTCAGTCACGCTGAACAGGAAGATCAGCGGGATCAAATACACAAATGTTGGCAGTGTTTGAAGCAGATCAAGCAATGGGATCAAGGCCCTTTCTAAGGGATTGGATTTGGCCATAGCAATTCCTATTGGGACCCCAAATAAAATACATATACCTGTACAGACAGTAATAATTGCAAGCGTTTGCAGTGCAGCATCTAGGTGATCTATAAATCCTAGAAACACAAATGATAGGGTTACGAAAGCTACGATATTGACCGAACGACAGACGTACCAGACCAACCATAATATCAACGGAATAATGATCCACCAGGGCGTAGTTAAAAAGCTGAACAAGGCGAATTCCAGAAGCCAAGACAGTGGCTGGGTAAGTGGATCCAGTACTGATTTCAAGACGTCTTTAATGTTAAGAAACCCAGTCTCTACTGCCGCTGTGAAGTCTCGTGACTGAGGAAATGAAGAGCACGCCTGATAGAGTTCATCCATCGACGGGAACGGAAAAACTGGCCCAGTGTTCGCAGTGTCTGGGTTGGTTTTAGCTAATAGGCTGGCCATCGATACGTTTGCACTACCGGGCTCTGCGTCACACCAAACCCTTAATCCTAGACCATTAAATAGGCTGTCATAATATGCCATTTTTTTAATTCTCTGAGCAAAATGAAGGCACACAAGCTGTGTGCCTTCATTGGTTTACTGCATGTCGGATAGCCTACTGTAGGAGTGCCGAAAGCTTTCCGCGTGCTGCATCATTTACCCAGCCGCCCCAAACATCTTGTTGCGTTGATAGGAAGTAAGCAGCCGCTTCTTGTCCCGTGGCATTATTAGCATCTTGCCAAGCGAGAAGGCCATTCATCATCTTGTTGCTGAAAGACAGGTGGCGCATCAGGTCAGTTTCTGCTGGATGCGACAACTCAAAGGCCCCTGTGACCACAGTCGTTACAACACTACTTGGCCATGATCCAAGCTTAGGCGTATCGCATTCCAGATCAGCATTACAGGGATGTGCAACAGGATCATGAGGACCCAAATCCACTTGTGTCATGGGGTATTTTCCCAGAACCGTGCTGGGTGACCAATAGTAGCCAAACCATGGCTCCTGCGCAGTATAGGCCGAACCGATCGACGCAGCGAGGGTCTCGCCTGATCCGTGGACAAAATCTTGAATACCTGCAGCCTCAAAGCCACCGGCCTTGGCCATTTGTGAAGCCACAACCTGACACGTCCAGCCAACAGGGCAGTTATGCATTCTGTTTCCAACCAAATCTGGGTTGGCTAACAAACCTTCGATGGTCAACAGCTCAGGATGAGCCTCTGCCAAATAGTCTGGGATCCACAGACCCTCAACACCGCCGTCTGAAAGAACTGGTGTCAATTCCTTGATCTTACCAGCTTCGAGAAGTGGCACGTAGGCTGGCGCAGAGTTTGTCCAGATTTCGGTCAGTATGTCTGGCTTACCAGTTTCCGTAACTGAAACCAGTGCCGGTGTAGATGCAGATGGTATGATTGTCACATCGCAGCCATATCCTTGCTCAAGCAAAAAGGTAGCGACCTGAGTCACAATGATTGCTGAGCCCCAATCCATTTCGGTAATAGATATTTCACCACACTCTTGGGCCTGTGCCGTTCCAGCAACCAAACTGGTTGCCAAGGCACATGAAAGTGCCAATTTTTTATTATTTTGCATAACATTCTCACTTTTTAGTTAGTCTACGAATACCCTACTTTAAGTTACAACTCTTCAACAGTGTTAGTGAATCAGCGTTGACTACAAACACTAAACCCTTTCACCAATGATTTTTTTTCACATTACCTTCAAAGCCTGAAGACTTTTTTAGACGGTACTATCAGTAACAAACTAAAAATAGCATAGCTTCAAGCCGATAATCAAATCCCATGACTATTACTTATTTTAAAAAATTACACTTCTATTCATAAAGGACATTTAATTTCATTTCAACGCTGAGGTAAAGTCAAAAAACAGTGGCCTATACGTAACGATAGCATCACACATAATTGAGTCTCTCGCAATTGGGTAGGCTCCGAGTATTGCAAAGCACTAACACAAGGACACTAAAACTCCCAATATACAGGAAGCGTCTAGCAGTTGCTTATTAGAGTGGCTGCACCGATTGTTAGTGATTACCGATTTAGAGTGGTAGGATTCTTACAGACGAACCGAGGATAAATGATGAAATGTAAAATTATTCTGGCGATGGCAGCTTTTATTGCCAGCAACGCTTTAGCCCTTGAAATCACTAACTACAGCACTCAAGCGGGGGGGAACTCTTCACAATGTAACTGTAGCATTTGACGATTTGGACAACAGTGCTGAGGTTCGCTGCGTCATTAAAAAATTAGGCAAACCTGTTGGAATGAAGGATAAAGTTCTTAATGGGGTTGGAACAATGGTGATCAGGATTGATGGGGGAATAGATTCAGACACCTCGGTAGAATGCCTGACACTTCCATAGTTTTATTATCTATATTCTGTATCGAAAGTCACTGTCGAGAAGGGGTTATGAAAATGCATTTTGTTCCTCATCAATGCAGTGGTGGCTCCTGCCGAAGGTCAAGTCTATTGGCGGCTACAATGGATTGAGAATTATCCTTGGCTTCCTTCTCTGCAACTCTTGTTTAACTTTTTTTTGTTCCTCATCGATTGCATGCAGCACTTGAACTAAAGGTTGAAAATTATATAGGTTGGTCAAATTCCCATTATTATCTGGACTTTTTCTACGATGAACCCGGATGAATCCGGTCCAATCTTGGGGTAAGAGCCGCTCCAAGCCATTAGGCTTCCCATCCCGGTGTGATAGTGAGCGGATATTATTTTGAATTGTCTTCTCTGTTTTTCCCAACATTTTTGAAATTGTCTTTATAGATGGGTAGGCAGCGTGTGCGCCGTCCACCCAAAATTTCATCAGGGCTAAAAGCACATTCAATTCGGAAGAGGTAATTTGCAAACGTCCTTGATGTTCAAGCAACAAGTTAGGCACGGCTACCCAGCCACAGTCAATAACACCCTTATCCCATTTACGCTCTAACTGTGGCAACTCAAAGTTGTTCGTTGCTATTTTCTCCATCTAGCCCTCACGTAAAAAATGACGCCCTAAATCAGTAGGTTGGTATTTCACATCGTATAACTCATAGGTACCAATAGGGTATAGATAGTTATACCATATATAGCGAAATTATTTATACCCCAGTGGTCAATATTTTGGTAATATATAGCAACTAATATGCTGCCATACTGAGCCGTAAAACACATCTGAGGAATATGTATGCGAGATGGGAACCTAAAAAAATGAAAAAACTAGGAAACACGTACATCATTGAATGATTGGATGAAATGATTATAACGGCAGTTCAGCAGTTGCAACATTAAACTGCGAGAGAACTACACCATAAGATGTTACAACACACGCTAGGCTAAATATGTATCTTGGTCATACCTAGCAGTCACTTAGATCCTTATCATCCAGTCCAGCAATGATCTATTCCAGAGTGCCTTAACCAGACGATGACAATTATTTTCATAGTTGATGAGCAGTGGATGCAAAACTGAAGGCCAGTGATTTAAATTACGCACATACACGCCAGTTTGATTTTGAGGCTCAAGTTTTTTGAGAACTTCTGTTGCTGCCATGGAAACAATATACTGGTTAGGAACGCAATCCATGCCTCGATAAGCCGTTGTCAAATAATCCAGATATTCCTGTGTTGGTTTGAGATTATTGGAGGGCGTAACTGCTCGGTAAAAGTAAAACTGCGAACCCTGGTATTGTTGGAAAATTTTATCATGAACCTTTAAAAATGGCGCTCCTTCAAAATAGTCCATCCTTTTTGCATCACTTTCTCTGATCAGATACATCTTGCCGTAGACTCGGTCACCCATTGTGGCGTCCGCTGAGGCGTAACCGTGGTCCTTATAAAAACCACGCTGACTGAAATTTAATGAGGCATTTTCTAGAACGTAGTCGAAGGTTTCATAAAATGAGATACGCCTTAGGTTTAATATTTCAGGACTTAGATTAGCGCCGAAAGCAAAATAATAGATCCGCTTATCACTACAAGGTCTTATAAGCCTTAAAAAAATGGACCATTCAAACCCTAGTTTCCAGAAAATAATACGTAACAAAACTAACCGCCTTTCATGTCTATTAATATTCCCATCTGGTTGCTCCATGTTTTTGGGAGTTGTTAGAACCATATGACTGGATTACGGTCCGTTGGTGTTACGTTTGTTGCACTCCTGTGGGGTGAGCGATGCCGTCTATCATTAACTGTGGAGACTCGCCAACGCCGATTAACTCTGGCCGACCCTTCAAGTAGTTCTCCATTTTGGGTAGTTCTGTCATAGCTGCAGTAAAGGCTTCTAATCGCGGGAATTCTTTGATTAGCATTGGATCAAGTTGTTTCGATAAGTCCAAATGGTGAAAGGCAGCAAATTCCGCGGCCCTGGGCGTATTGTCTGTAAAGAACTTTGAGCTATTTTCCAGCAGGCAGTTCTGTAACTGTTGGAAGCGAGCAGACAAGGCTGGACGCATTGCATCTCTCTTTGCAACAAAATCATCTCCAACTGCAAAGTTTATCGTTGGGTTTAGTGGAGAAAATAGTTCTTGAGAACTTTGCAAAATAGCATCAGCTTTGGCAGCTTCTATTGGATTTTCAATATGGATACCTGCCTTTTTTTCAAGAAAATTTAAGATCGCAATACTTTGGCAGATTTGGTGCCTGCCATCCACTTCTAACATTGGCAGCTGATTGAAAACTAATTGTGATTTAGCATTGGCCCAAGTATCTCCAAAATACTCCCAAGCCATCACATAGTCATACTCAATTCCATTGCATCTCATCAGCATTTGAGGAGCTTCTGCTAGAGCGCGCATCTTAAAGTAAACGAGTTTCAAAGACATTTTTACATCCTCATAGTCCATAAAAGATTAACTGAAAAATATATCCTATGCAATTATCTACCATACCCCCTACTAAGCTCGGTATACATATTAAAAGCAAAAGGCTAGACATGGATTTACACAATCAGAAGTAGCTATAGGACCTCCAAAACAGCACCTCGAGATTACTAGTTGGTGCTGTTAATTGTGCTCATGGGTTTAAGATTGTACAAGTTATAAGTTGAAATCAGTGAAATAAAATTGCCTTTACTTTTACTAATGTTTGTAGAGCTCGTTATTCAGTTAGCAACCAGTTGACAAAGTGTCGCTTTGCTGGCAGCGTATCCTTTGCGTTGATCTCTACTAGGTAATAGCCCCACTCAGAAGTGAGGCTGAATGAGCGCAAAGCTGTAAACTAGATCTTACCAAGTTTGATATTAGCTTGCGCTTTCCACGCCCTGTACCCTTTAAACCCAAAAACAATACTTGAGCATTAATGTAAATGAAAATTGAACAAGTGACCCCCGCTATAGGTGCCGAAATTTCTGATATTTGCCTCAATAACCTAACTCCAAAAGATTGTGATGAAATCTATGAAGCGCTCATAGTGCACAAGGTTATTTTTTTCCGTGATCAAAACCTCACACCAGATGGACACTTAACCTTTGCCAAAAGCTTTGGTGAGCCAGAGCCGCCTCACCCAATCTACCCAAGTATTGAGGGTTATGAAAACATTGTGTTGCTAAAAAGTGGTGCTGGTAGCAAACCAGACACTAATGATTGGCACAAGGACCTGACCTTTAAGCCAAACCCGCCGTTCACAAGTATTTTACATGCGATTGAAGTGCCTGATGTGGGAGGCGATACCATGTGGTCTAACACCAACGCCGCATACGCTGCGTTGCCTTCAATGTGGCAAGATTACTTAGCAGGCATGGAGGCTATCCATGACATCGGCACCTTTAGGAATGACCTGTATCTTAATGGGGGTATTGAAGCTGTAAACGATGGCCTTAAAAGCACTGGTTCTGCAGTGCATAAGATTGTTGATACCCACCCCGTGACTGGGCTCAAATACCTTAATATTAATCAGTCGTTTACGCGTCATATTATAGGTGAAGTTCAAGGCGAGAGTGACCGAATACTGCAATACCTCTACCAACATATGGCCAAGCCAGAGTTTCAGGTACGTTTGCGTTGGCGTAAGAATACTGTTGCCATGTGGGATAACCGCATTACCCATCACTATGCAATTTGTGACTACTTACCTAAAGTAAGGCACATGCAGCGGGTAACAGTTTTACACGATAAACGCGAGCATTAAGTCTTTCGGCTTGAGGTGTCTAGGCCCAATCACCTCAACTGTTTGGATGGCTTGGCACCGGTGCGCCATAAACTGCGGAATTGGTAACCCATCTTACAGTGGCCAGTTAACAAATCCTTTATGGAGGGTTATAGCTAGTCATAGCCATAGACTCTGGCGTTTTAGTTTGTCCGCCAGGTCAACTAATAACATATGTGGTACGGTAAGTGCAGCGAGACCAATAAATGTTATTTTTATCAGTGCAGTGGTTAAAGACTCCTGAAAGACCATAAAAATTACTAATGTGGTAATCCAGGCTATAAGACTATAGGCGACTGCTTCAATAAGACTTCGCCGGCGTTCACTTCCTTTATCAAGGCTTCTCCATATGCGCAATGTATGGCTGCGGCTATGCCACAGACAAAAATACAGGGCAAAGCTGATGAGTGGCGACAGAAACCATACCAATATTAATACTATTATTAGATTAAGTAATGGTTTCCGCCATAGTGGGATTAAAACTGCATAGACAAAGTATGCAGCGAAGCATACAAGCCATGGTAAAAAAAGCATGCCGATAGCATTGATAAGCATATCTGCCCCCACATCACCCACTAAAAGAGTAAAAAGCGGTTGCACGCTGTCGGGCTGGAGATTAGGAATAGCAACAGGTACTAAACCGCCATGGGCGGTCAATGGCAGCCATCGATAGGACAGCTTTTTTGCAATGGTGGCTTGGGTATTAGCAATATCACTACTGCCAAAATGCAGTGCTGAAATTGTTAGGAATACTGATAAACCCAGCAATGGCCAATGCGACCAAACCCAAACTACCAAAGCTGCCAGAAAAATATAACTCAGATTAAACCCAAACCATGCAATTAAGCCCTTAGGCCAACCGATACGGCGTGCTACAGCGCCATCTAGGCCACCATGGGGTACGCCAATAAGCAGCACTGCGCTTATGGCGATTAGTTCCATATTAGTCATGGCTAAAAATTTGACTCAGAGCTGACTTTATAAACGGCCATTTGGGCATAGCTTGCATTACTTTTGCCCATTCGAGAAAACCCGCGTCGCCAAGCATAAAAAGCGAAAATTGCTCAGCATTAAGGGCTTTAGCCGTCGCCATAAAAAAACTAACACCCTGATCTGGCTGTGCATTAAGAGCACGATTAAAGACCTTATCCATAAACATTAATAGCCTTGAAAATGGCTTCGGTACGTTGCGTTGACCTGCATTAATAGATTGTGCCAACTCCGCCATCTGCCTTTGAATAGTGCTAAAGGCATAACCAGAAGATAACCTTACAGCGCCACCATTGGCCCCAATGTTATTCACCTCAGGGTTATATGGCTGCTCTGTTGCCATGGAAATGACGCCATACTCCTCTCTCAATTGAGATTTGACCTGAATGTTATGCTCAGCAAGCCACCCTGTTATGGCGTTACGATACCAACCTTTATCTTCTAGATGGGTCGAAATCATAGTTGATTCCACTAGCAAATGACGATCTGAATAGGGCAGCACATAGATAAAGTGTAGCCCCCGGGATTGGTCGACGCGAAAGTCCATCAAAGTGGCGATATCAGCATTCTCCATAGGTTCTTTAAGGCTTATCTCCCACCCTAAAAAATGTTGGCGTAAACTATTCTCAGCCATTGTGGGTGGGCGGCTATCATAAATAGTTTTAGCGCTATAGCGTTGACCATTAGCATTAAATTGACCACCATTACCCTTTGGCACTAGATTCTCAACTGGTGATCTAACTAGACTTGTGGATTTTTTTAAATTGGTTTCGCAGTGCTCTAGGTGTTTTTTTGCACTCAGGCAGGTGTAGCGATATTGATTGCTGTGGTGAATAATTTCGTCATTATGATCAATGATACGCCATCGATCCCAGCTACCTTGGATGGATTGGCTAAACTCTTTTAACTGCGGTGGATGTGCCCAAAAGGCCCAGCAACAATCTCGCTCAGCCGCAGTTTTTGGTTCAAACACTGTGGCCGATAAACCATTTAGTCTGGTCGCCAATGCCATACCTGAACTGCCGCCACCAATAATAGCGATATCTAGCTCTATAATTTTAGCTGGGATGGACACCGGCCAATCCCTGTAGATGTTGGTGTAGCTTAGTTTGATGGGGGGGGACCTTTTTTGGTCTTAAATCCGCCGTGCTGCGGAGGCTAAGTAGCACTTTTTCAACACCTGTTACCATTACACGGCCCTTCCACCAAGCCACTTTACGGCGTTTAAGTACCCAACCAATTTGGCGATAAACGCGCAGTGCTATGGCGATGGCTAGCCTTGACCTAAAGGGTAGCAGGCGTATGCCAAGCTGTGCACTGGCATAATACTGCTCTGACAGATCCAATAAACGGTCGATCGCTTGTGCCACTGGCTGTTGGCAATTAACACCTGCCTCTGCAATCTGTTCTGGGGTAAAATTAGCCCAACTAGCAGGTAGATAACGACGATTCATCTGTGCGTCTTCTAACACATCGCGGGAGATGTTGGTGAGCTGCATTGCAATCCCCAAGTCAATAGCGAAGCTGTCGGCGCGGGGTTCGTTGCAGTTCAGCACGCGGCACATCATCAGTCCAACGGTACCTGCAACAGCATGGCAATAGCGAAGCAATTCGGCTTCATCAATTACGGCTGTGGGGTTTTGGTCCGTAAGCATGCCACCGAGTAGTTCAGCAGCTGCACTGAGTGGGATATTATGTGTGTTAGCTAATTCAATAAACGCTTCAATTTCGGGTCCAGCAGCTACATTTTCACCAGCCAGACGTGCGCGAATATCTTCAAGTGATTCATGCCGGTCAGGAAGGTCACCATCTGCTAAATCATCAACATAGCGACAGAATAAGTAAAGTCGTGCAGCACGCTCGGCTAGGTCAGCACCAAGGAATTTGCTGGCCCAGTAAAATGATTTGCCATGGCGGGCGAGTATCTGCTGTGGCTGTGAATTAATAGAACGCAAATGGCTTGGTTTAGGAGTTGTCATAATTTAGCCACCCGAACCAACCTCAACACCTGTAAGGAGCTCTTCAACCACCTTAGCAGAGCTAACAACTCCCGGTAATCCAGCACCAGGGTGTGTGCCAGCGCCAACAAAGTAGAGGTTCGCCACTGCCTTATCACGATTATGAAATCGAAACCAAGCCGACTGAGTAAGCCGTGGTTCGATAGAAAAACCAGCGCCATGCATGGAACGGTAGTCTTTAGCAAAGTCTTCTGGAGTCATCCAAAACACCTCTTCGATCACAGAAGATAGGTCTGGCAGTATGGTCTCCTCTAAAGCAGTGACAATGCGGTCACGAAGCGCCTCACCTTCGGTTGCCCAGTTTACATTACCCTGCAGGTTTGGCACTGGACAGAGCACATAAAAGGATTCACAACCTTGGGGTGCAAAGCTTTTATCAGTAGCTGTAGGGCGATGCACATAGAGGGAAAAATCTTCACTCATGTGCTTGGCATCAAAAATTTCTGCCAACAGTTGTTTAAATCTTGGTCCCATCCAAATGCTGTGATGAGCAACATTGGGGTACAGCTTTTTGGTGCCAAAATAAAGCACATAGAGGCCCATACTATAATGTTTCTTTATACTTGGCAGGCGTAGCTTTTTCTTAGGTAAAAGATGTTGATAGCAGGTTTCGGGGTCACCACCAAACACAACAATATCAGCATTTGTTACTTGGTTATTATTGAGACGAACACCTGTCGCACAATTATTTTCAAGCATAATCTCATCAATATCAGCATTGAGTTGGATAGTTATGCCATGGCGTTCCATAAGTGAAGTCAGTTCTTCCACTAGCTTGCCAGTTCCACCCATACAGAAAAATACACCCCAACGACGTTCAAGATAGTGTATCAATGTGTAGATAGCAGTTGTCTTAAAGGGATTACCTCCTACCAGCAGGGGGTGAATTGAAAATGCTTGGCGAATAAGTGGGTGCTTAAGATGGCTGTTAACCATTTGTGAAACAGTTTTATAGCATTTAAGCATCAGCAGGGCTGGCACTTGCTTGATCATGTCCCAGATGCGGGTAAAAGGCCTGTGCACTAATTGCCTAAAGCCCACATTATAGACTTTTCTAGACTTCTCCAGCAGCCTTAAATAACCATTTGCATCATCCAGATTAAACCGCCGAATCTCGGTTAACGTGTCTTCAATGCTGGCTCGGTAATCAAATTGGCTACCATCAGCAAAGTGAAACCGATAAAAGGGATCTAATGGTACAAAATCCAAATGGTCAGTGAGTTTCTCATCGAAAAGTTCGAAAAGCTCATCGAACAGGAATGGGGCAGTAATAACCGTAGGGCCTGCATCATGACGGTAGCCACCGCGTTCAAATACCTGTGCTCGCCCACCAAGGCTGCCCAAGCGTTCCATTAATGTAACGTCGTAGCCTATTGCTTTGAGTCTTAATGCTGTTGCTATACCAGCGAAGCCTGCCCCAATAACCACTACCGTTTTACCGGCTCCAAACGTTTTTGATGTCAAGCGATTTGCCCTTGGCGTTTTATTTCTGTTTTCTGTTTTACAGCAGCCACTAGGCCCTGGGTTACAGCATGTAATTGAATAGGCAATAAGCTCACTGACTGTTCTGCTTGCAATAGCCAGTAATCTACCAACTGATTGGCCTCAAGAATTACATCACTGGAGGCGATGCAGCGCTGCCAATGGGCCAGTTGTTCGGTATCTTCTGATTGATACCAGCGGACAAACTCTTCCCGATGTGTTCCTTGCTTGGCAAACAGACCAATCACTAGATTAGGTTTGCGGCCGTCAAGATCGCTCGAACGATGGCTTGATGGAATTATATCGTCAATATCATTGCGGCCCTGGTAGGCTAGGGCGCAGAGGCCTATAAGATGCTCCAGACCAATAATATCTGTGCCTAGGCCAGCGGCAATAGCCGCCCCTTTGATGGGAGCAATCAATAGTGGTGCTGTCTTGCCTTTTGCAATATGCTGCCACTCGCTTAACTTAGCGCACTGGCGTTGGGTGATATCAGATATTTGGCCGCTGCAGGTTTTTTGCATCGACTGAGCTAATAAGGCCACTTGAAGGCTACTATATTGTCTGTTCTTGGCACCAAGCTCGAAGGCCTTAGCAATCATCCAGTCACCTAGGCAGAGCGCCATATCGGGCCCAAAATGTTGATGGATACTTTCTTGGCCACGTCTATGGGTACTGGCATCACTGATGTCATCATGAATAAGGGACGCGTTGTGCAGTAGCTCGCAAGCAGCTGCCCAATGTAAATTATCTAATGTGTTTAGGCCTAGGGATAGGCCACTGGTCAGTGCCAGGTGAGCTCTAAAAAATTTGCCTGGGTTCTTAAAGTGATACTTGGCTGCTGCAGTCAAGCTACTTTGTGGGTGCGGCATTTCACGCTTGTACAGAGCGTTTAGCTCTGTTAGCAAATTCAAACTATTGGTAATTTTTGTTGGGGACATTAATCGTACCCTTATAAAGTGCTGATTATTTTTAGTATGCTAAAAATGAAGAACCAGCCAGCACAGCTGGCTCTTCTAAACGTCAATCAGATCAAATTATGCTTTAGATTCTGAATCTGCTACTGCAGCAGCCCAGATAATCACACCAAATGCGATCTTGTTTATAAAATCGGCTAGGTTATAAACTATGTTCAGTGTTGCTGCATCAGCACCGCCGGCCATGTAACCAAAGAAGTAACCAATTGGGTAGATAGACCAACCGATAGTTACACAGATAAGCATCCACTTGTAAGCCTTCTGAACGTTGGCATTTGAAAGCCCAGCATTAATCTGGCTAGCTTCACCTTTGAAGATCTCCCAAACGATGAATGCCCAACCGGCCAGTCCGAGGATAAAGGCTAAAGTGACATTCATCATGCCTGCTTCGCCAGCAAAGCCGAAGCCCAACATAACAATAGAACCGAGTAGCAATCTCCAGAAAACACGAACTGGCACTTTTGTTACTGCAGAAAGAACCAAGTAGAATTCAACCATTAACAATGGCACGGTCAGAAGCCAGTCAATATATCGTAATTCTGTTGGAGATGTTCCCGTAGCTACCCATACATCACGCATGTAAAAGTAGTGAACTGCAGCAATCAACGTAACCAAGCCTGATACTGTCAAAGATGTCTTCCACTTTCCTGCAACACGATCGCGCTCTATAAAGAAAAAAGCTGTAGCCGCAACAAGCGCCATGGAAATTAACCAAAAAGACATGCCAACCGGATCGGCGGCCGTTAAGTTATAAGTCATTTTTAACCTCTAATTTAATACTGTTTTTATTAGTGCCCGCCTGCTTTTTATTTAGTAAACAGACATAGCACTACTTTTAAAGCAAATCTAGATCGCTATATTTTAAGAATCTAGGCTGAATAATTTAGCCCTTTTTTAACGGCTTAGCTTTGGAATTACATTAATTTTACAAAAGTTGACTTGTTCTTACAGGCGATTAGATTGGCTAATAGAGGCCAGAGTGAGCAACCACGTAAGAACCCTAAACGATCTATTAAAAAGACCTAGTTCTAGTGGGAAATGGATTGGGTACCAAGAGGAAAATTAAATATAAATGACGGTTTATTTGACCGTTTTGGTTTATAGAACATATAAAACAGTATTTATAAAAAATAGCTTATAAAAGGAAATGGTGTGCCCGAGAAACGGCACGTTTATTTCCTATGCGGCCTGTAAGGTTCGAACGAACTTACCATGTTTGTTGTAAAGATTTAAAATAGTCAAAAAATACTTTTCTATTAGTTTGGAGGTAATTATTTCACTATTTGATAGCGGGTTTAACAGTTAAATACTCTCCCAAGGGAAGCTATCAAGACGTTCAGCACCTGCTGCAGTGACAAGAACCTGTGTTTCTAATTTAATTGACTCTGTGCCTTTTTCAGCTATCAAACTTTCTACACACAGCATCATGCCGGGTTCAAAAGTTCCCGAAGTGACGCGCTCACTCCAGTCAATATGCAGTGGCACAACTGGCCATTCATCAGCCATGCCCACTCCATGAGCAGCTAAAGAATAACGATACTCAACATGCTTAGCTGGGATGCGCCAACTTTTTTCATTAAACTCCAAAAAGCTTACGCCTGGTTTAATCAGAGCCACGTTATGTTCAATTTGTGTCAAAGCGGTTAAATATAATCGTTTTTGTGTATCATTCATCGGTTCGTATCCACAAACCCAACTGCGGGATAAGTCAGCGCAATACCCGTATGGACCAATCATATCAGTATCTAGGCTGATCATTTCTCCCCTCTTAACTTCTCTATCTGAACATTCGCTATACCAAGGGTTAGTGTTAGGTCCGGATGTTAGGAGCTTAGTTTCTAGCCAATCACCTCCAGAGCGTGCATTTTCAAAATGAAGGTGAGCCCAGAGTTCGCGCTCAGTAACACCAGGAACTGAGTGCTCATAGACCCGAGCCAATCCAGCCTCACATACCCGAATGGTCCAGCGCATCAATTCAATTTCGTCTGGAGACTTAATCGCTCTAGACAGTTCGGTAATCTCAGTTCCGTTAACAACGCTTACCCCAAGTTTAGTTAGTTGATGAACTGCATTAAGTTCCAATGTGTCTGCTGCAAGGCGTGGTTTTTGAGTGCCATATTGATGCAACAAATCAGTGATCTCAACGGCCCAATCCCTTAGAAATATTTCAGCCTTGTCCCCGTGGGACATATAGATGTACGAAATTGCCGTACGCACTTCATCTACCCCGGGCAGGCCATTTGCTAAATGTGCACACCCCTTAAACTCGAATAGAATCGCTGGGCCACCGTTTAAAATCAGCGCATAGCGTATTGCATTATGTGCGGTCCACACTTGCATGTTAGAGCTGTCGAATGCATAGCGAATATTAATTGGGTCATACAGAAGCAAGGCGTCAACATCAGCCGATTGCATTTGGTCGCGTAATCGTCCAAGCCTATATGAGCGTGCACGATCTAATACATCTGCTCGTATAGGTGAAATAAGAGGAAGATCTGCACCTTTTGAATTCAAATAGGTAGCCTTACGGTCATCTTTAAAGAAAGCGTATCTGGTCATGGCATTCCCCTATTTACCAACTTAGTGTAGCCGCCAACCATAGGCATGTCTAATGTTGTAATAAGTCTAAGGTGCTGTGGCTTAAGTGGCATTGCCCCTTTTGAAGCTTAGCTGAGCATGAAAATTTGCTGCAACACTAGCAACCTTTATAGCTATAGAATCGCATACAAAGCGATTTATGCCAACGGATAATGGTGAGCTACAGATCGAAAATAAAACCCACTCCCCCCAAAAATCCATAATGGACGTGCATGTTGGTAGTCTCTTTTGTGTCAGAGCATACTATTGTCTAGAAGTAATAACCTTTAGTTGTTAGGATCCATGCCATGCCATGCCATGCCATACCAATAGCTCAAGATTGAGAATAAATATGTTTTCAGAATATGCCAACATACAATTTACCTCTGGCCCGAATATATTGCGCGGTCGATTGTATGCTGCGCACAAGCGTGCATCAGCGCCTTGTGTGATTATGGCTCATGGCACATCGGCAACGATTTCAATGGCGTTAGAAGACTACGCTGTCGAGTTTCAAGGAGCTGGGTTAAACGTCATTGTTTATGATCATGCAGGTCTTGGAGATAGTGATGGTGTAGAACGACAAGTTATTAACCCTTGGATTCAAGCAAAGGGTTTTCGCGATGCATTTCTTTATACCCAAAATTTGACAGAGCATCATAATGGTCAGATTTTTCTTTGGGGTGATAGCTATGCCGCTATGTTGGTGCTTGTCGTTGGTGCATTCATTGAGGGACTTACAGGCATCGTTTCACACATTCCTGCAACAGGCATAACACACCTCCAATCTACGACATTAGAGGCTGATTTCAACAAATTGAAGACTATTTTCGAAGCTGATGATCTGAGTAATTTCGAAAAAGAAGTGATCGGGCCACTTCCTGTTGTTTCAGCTGATCAATTAAATACGCCTTCTCTCTTGCAGCCCATCCAGGCATTTTTATGGTTCATAACGCATGGAGGTCGTTTTGGTAGTAACTGGCAAAATTTGATTAGCAGGGTCACTGTGAAAACACCAGTTCCTTTTGCACCACAAATAACTGCTCCTTTTATTAAGGTCCCAACTATGATGTTGGTAGGGTCTAATGACGAGATGATACATTGTAATCCAGAGGTGCAGAAATCTGTATTTGATGCGATCCGTGCTCCAAAAGAATTTCACGAGGTGGATGGAGGACATTTTGGGTGCTTATATGCGGGCTCTTCACTATTCAAACAGGCTGTTCATTTGGAGATAGAATTTATGAAACGTAATAGCCACATAATCTGAATTTATTAAAGTAACTGAATAGTACTGAAACCGAATTAGATCTCAAGTATGAGTATTATCGACTAATATAAACAACCATTTAACCCAAACAACTGGGTACCCCAGACACAATTGCGTGTGCACATTTGTATATCACGATGATGATCCTGAAACCCCAACAGCTCAGCTAGTCGTTGTTATACAAGCTGAGTCTATGGATGTAGTCGGTGGATATATGGCAGCCAACGCAGATGCTATGGCTACACAAGGATGACTAATTCTGGTTTTCACGTGCTGCACGGCCGTGGAATACATAGCCTATTAAATTGAGTAAAACCTGGGCAGCTAAAATGCTGGTGGTGCTGGATAAATCATAATCTGGTGCTACTTCACAAAGGTCTATACCTACTACATCACCTTTGTTAGCCACGCCTTGCAATACTTCCATCACCTCATAATAGGTAAAACCACCATGGCTTGGCGTGCCAGTACCTGGCGCGATGGACGGATCGAAGCCGTCTATATCAATAGTAATATAGTAATTCACACCATCGGGAATCAGGGCTAGTACACCCTCTGGCCCAAGCCTTCGCACATCTCGCACAGACAAAATGGTAGAGCCTACGCTTTCTGCTTGTTTATGGTCGGCACGATTGGATGAAGAAACGTTGCGTATGCCTAATTGAGTCATACCCGTGACATAGCCTTTTTCAGAGGCCCGACGAATAGGGTTACCGTGGCCGAATCGCACACCGTGGCGTTCATCTACAAAATCTAGGTGGGCGTCAATTTGAATAATATGGATAGGACCTTGATCATCAAAGGCTTGGATGCAGGGGGCATTAATAGAGTGATCGCCACCAGCTACCACGGGTAAAACCCCAGCAGCCAAAGCCTTTCGGACTGCGTACTCAATATTGGCGTGGCTCTGTTCGGTGTTGGTGTGAATCATATCAGCGTCACCCATGTCGACGATGTTCACACCTTGTAAATACATAGTGTCGTCTTCGTAGGAGTATGCACCGCCGTGGCCAAATGAAAATAGTGTTGAGGCTTCTCGTATAGAACGAGGCCCCATGCGCGCGCCAGAGCGCCATTGGGTGCCACAATCGTAAGGTGCCCCCATGAAGGCTACATCTGCTTTAATGTTGTCCCAGTCTTCGGCAATGGGGCTTTTTGCAAAGGTGCAGAAGCCAACGAAAGGTAAATTGAGCCGACCTTTTTCGTAATTATTTTCACTCATGAGAGGGGATGTCCTATAGCGGTGTTACGCGGTTTGTGGCAGGTAAGTGGGCCAGTAGGTATGGCCATGGCCGTGCTGGTGTTTACATAGAAGAAGGCTAACAATAGTCGCTTTGTATGGTGAAGACAAATGCATTTTTTCAATCTAGCGTTTCAAGTGAGCAACTACTCAACAGCCTGTATCTTGTATCAGCTAATTGGTACAGATTAGAGTAAGCTGTTAATTACTATCTGCTTTACGCTTCTGTTAAGGAAATGCTGCTATGAAATCTGAGTTCAAAGAGGTCACTTTATGTGTGTTTGATGCCTACGGAACCTTGTTTGATGTGCACTCAGCCGTAGAACAACATGCTCACTCATTGGGATCCCAGGCGCAATCTATCTCCATGTTGTGGCGTCAAAAACAACTTGAATATACCTGGTTGCGCAGCCTCATGGGGCGCTATGTGGACTTTGCGCAAGTCACCGCTGAAGCACTACATTATGCGTTGCAAGCCCATTCAATGACTGATGCTACTTTGGAGCAACGGTTGTTACTAGCCTATAACCAGCTATCGAGCTATGCCGAGGTCATTGCTACCCTCAAGCAGCTCCGTGGGGCTGGCATTGCTACGGCGATTCTATCTAATGGCTCGCCAGATATGTTATGGGGCGCGGTAGAACATGCTGGATTAACGGACTTAATCGATCAGGTGATTTCTGTTGATGACTTAGCCATATACAAACCCGACCCTCGGGTGTATCAGTTAGTTCTAGATGGTTTTGGCGTGACTAAAGACCAAGTGTTGTTTCATTCTAGTAATGCTTGGGATGTTGCGGGCGCAGTTAATTTTGGGTTTCATGTGGCCTGGATTAACCGTTTTTCACAACCCCCAGAACCGCTGTCTAAATCACCAAGTTTAGAACTTAAAAATTTACAACAAGTGATTGCTGCTTTAGGCATTTAAACTGTCTTTGGTGGGTGGCCTTATCCGCTATTGAGTTTAAAACAAAACAATATTACGGCTTATTCTCGACCCACAAGTCAAGCTGTGATGAAAAGCACTCAATGGTGGTAGAGTGACTGCGCAAAAGCAAAAACACTCATTGTGACAATGGCCCGGAAGATTTAAGTCGGCTCACCTTTGGAGAGGGATTAACATGCAGCAGATGGCCAACCAATTATTCCAAAAGACAATCCGGCGGTGGGTGCCGTTTTGGCGTGATGTGCCTCAGCAGCATGATTTATTGGAAAAGCTATCTCTTGACCCTCAGTTGAATAACGCCGATGAAAAGGTATTGTTAACTTGGATGGATGCCTGCCTTAAAGATAATGGTGGGGAGGTGGCTGCAAGGACACGAGCGGCTGAACTAGGTAGGCGTTTCTTAGACCTTAATGACACAGGGCGGGTTCGCTTTTTGACCCTGATGGCTGATAACTACTCTGTTGATGAAGTGCAGTTAACTCAGGTCATAGAGTCTTGGTTAGCGGCAGATTCAGGCCAGCGTGTTCATCTAGAAGTGGAGCTTCGCAGTGCCCTAGAACCACCAAGAATGAAACTACTGACGCAGTTTAATGAGCTTCCTCAAGGCATTAAGTTTCTTGTGGACATGCGTGCTGAATTGCTGCGGTTACGCAAAGAGCACCCCAAGCTTGCGCCCTTAGAAGCAGATTTGAAACGCCTTTTGAGTGCTTGGTTTGATATTGGATTACTGCAAATGGAGGAGATCAACTGGCGCTCCAGTGCTGAATTGCTAGAGAAATTGATTGCTTATGAGGCAGTGCATGCAATACAGAGTTGGAATGACCTGAAAAACCGACTCGATTCAGATCGCCGTTGCTTTGCCTTCTTCCACCCTAATATGCCAAAAGAACCGTTGATATTTGTTGAAGTTGCTCTGGTTAAAGGTATGGCTAACAATGTTCAAGAATTGCTTGACGAGGCTGCGCCACTGGAAGATATTGGCCAGGCCGACACGGCCATATTTTATTCTATTTCCAACGCCCAAGAGGGCCTCTCGGGGATCAGTTTTGGTAATTTTCTAATTAAGCGTGTGGTTAAGCAACTGCAGCAAGAGTTCCCTCAGCTTGCACAGTTTGCAACCCTTTCTCCCATTCCAGGGTTCTGCCGCTGGTTAGACGGCATCGATGCTGTGCAGGAATCCGCCTTATTGGATGAGGGACTAACATTGAGGTCGCCGGAACACCTTCAGAAATTGGCCGCCCACTACCTTGGTGAACAAAAACAAAAGCGCAATCAAAACTTTGCTCGTGACCCTGTAGCACATTTCCATCTTAGCAATGGTGCTCAGATTGAGCGGTTGAATTGGATGGCTGACACTTCTGAGAATGGGCTGAAACAAGCTGAAGGAATGATGGTTAACTACCTTTATGAGCTACCTCATATTGAAAGCCGCAGTCAGGGCTACAGTGCTGAAGGTAAGGTGGCTTTGTCTGTTAGCATTGAAAAGCAATTAAATAAATAAAGCCTGCCCTTCTAGTAATAGCCTAGTTATTGCCTGAACCGTCAAAACTGATCTGGCACCAGCTTTGTAACTGTTCAGACACAGCACTAAGCAACTCGGCATGCTGATGGCTTTTCCGCACCAGTGCGCTCCAATGTACGGGTATGCCTTGATCAGTGACAGGCAGAGCCAATAGCTCACGGTTGTCTAAGGAGGGCTGCACTGCCCAGCGGCTCAAAATAGAACGGCCAAAGCCAGCTTTAACCATCTCGATTACCGCTTCGGTATTTCCTGCTCGTAAATAATTAAGTGGCCTTCGGCCCGCTGGACGCCACAACAGCTCTTCCTCAAACCCAGTTTCATAAATGGTTGAATAAGTAATGAATGGGTCATCTAAAAAGTCTGCTGCAAGCATATAACCACAGTGCGGTGTGGGGTAGTCAAGTGCACATATAGCCAGTAATTCGTCATCAAAAAGTGGGTATACGTGGGCACGGCTAGAAGCAAGGCTACCTGCACTAATAGCGATATCCACATCGCCATCTAATAGGCTCCGCATAGGCACCTTGCTGGTGTCAGTGATGAATTCAAAATACAAATTAGGCCATTGGTGCTGCAGTTGTTTTAAAAATAATGGCAACCAGCGATAGCTGTTGTAGGCAAAAGTGCCAATGCGAATGACTTCTCCTGGCGCAGCACCGGCTTTACCCATGAGGGTAGATTCAGCTAAACCTGCCTCCATGAGGATAGTGTCAGCGCTGGTGGCGAGCAGATCCCCAGCAGAAGTTAACCTTAAACGTCTACCTACGCGGGCAAATAATTTAGTGCTTAAGCGCCGCTCTGCCTCGGCTATCTGGTGGCTTAATGCGGGTTGAGTTAACCCCAAAGCTTGGGCTGCAGCTGATACGGTGCCATGAATACGCACAGCCTGCACCACCCGATAGTGGCTTAGTTGTAAACGTAGCATGTATAAAATAATTTCATAGGTAGTGATAAAAATATTAATTATTCATAAGTTAGACAATACCCTATGATGGCTTTTTATGGCAAGCCTATGGGTGTGTAAATGAGACGTTCTCGCGCTAATCGCAACAAATCAACACGCCCTAGTGGCGGTGCTCGTCAAGCGCCCTCACGGCAAATGCGCAACCCATATGCACCCATGCAGCTGATAAATGACAGTCAGTTAGAGGATATTCATCAGGCATCATTAAAACTTCTATGCGACACAGGTATGGATTTTCAGTCGCCCCAAGCAGTGGATATTTTACGTCGCTCGGGTGCTATGGTGGACGGCGACGGACAGCGAGTTAGGTTTGATCCGGATTGGGTCATGCAAACCATTGCCACCACCCCAAGCGAGTTTGTCTTACATGGCCGCCGTCCAGATCGGCATATCCTCATGGGAGGCAATTCAATTGCCTATGCCATGGTGGCCAGCACACCCAACGTCTCCGATTTAGACAGAGGTCGAATTACGGGTAATTATGATGATTTCTGCAATTTATTGCGTTTAGGCGAAAGCCTGAACAGTGTTCAATTACAGGCAGGGTTTCCGGTTGAACCCTGTGACGTTAATGTGAACACTCGCCACATCGTGGCAGCTGCAGCCATGGCGCGGTTGACCACTAAACCTGTAGGCGGTTATGCCTTAGGCCGACAACGAATGCAGGATGTGATTGATATCGCACGCATTGGTCGTGGCATTGACCACGCTACTCTACTTACGCAGCCTTCCATTCATACGGTAGTGAATTCAAACTCTCCACTCATTTATGATGGGGCGTTATTGGAAGGCGCCATTGTTATGGCCGAAAACAATCAGCCTGTCATCTATACCCCATTTACGCTGGCGGGCGCCATGGCGCCAATCACCATGGCGGGCGCCTTGGTGCAGCAAAACGCAGAATGCCTAGCAGGCCTTGCCTTTCACCAGTGTGTTAACCCAGGCGCACCGGCCATGTATGGCAGTTTTACCTCCAATGTGGATATGAAATCTGGTTCGCCTGCTTTTGGCACACCTGAATACAGCCAAGCCACCATTGTGTCCGGCCAATTGGCGCGTAAGTATGGCATTCCCCTGCGTGCTTCCAATGCCAACGCTTCTAATGCACCTGATGCACAAGCCACTTATGAGTCCCAAATGTCTTTATGGGCGTGTATGTTGGGCCAAGTTAATTATGTTCTCCATGGCTTGGGTTGGATTGAAGGTGGGTTATGCACCTCTTATGAAAAGGTTATTCTAGATGCTGAAATGATTCAAATGCAGCAAGCTTTTTTGCAGCCTATGGATACCAGTGCAGACTCGTTAGCAGTAGATGCTATTGCAGAAGTGGGGCCTGGCAGCCACTTTTTTGCCTCACCCCATACCATGTCTCGTTATGAAGACGCGTTTTATTCACCGTTTTTATCAAACTGGTCCAATTTTGAAAATTGGCGTGATATGGGTGCAATGGATGCGACGCAACGTGCTAACAAAATTTGGAAACAGATGCTCCAAGATTATGAGGAACCCAAGTTAGAGGTTGCCATAGACGATGAACTGACGGACTTTGTAGAGCGGCGTACCCATGAAGGTGGAGCGGCACCAGGATCAAAATAAAAGGAAAAAAATATGAAGGCCCATGTTCAAGTAGCAGTTATTGGTGGTGGCGTAGTTGGTTGCTCAGTGCTTTATCACCTAACCAAGTTGGGATGGGCAGACGTGTGCCTTATAGAACGTTCAGAGCTAACCTCTGGTTCTACGTGGCATGCTGCTGGTGGTTTTCATACACTTAATGCTGACCCCAATATGGCAGCATTACAAGGGTATACAATTAAACTCTACAAAGAGCTTGAGGCCATTAGTGGTTTAACCTGTGGGTTGCATCATGTGGGTGGCATTACCCTGGCTGATAGCCCAGAACGTATGGATTTTATTAAAGCGGCAAGGGCCATGCACCGGCACATGGGGTTAGATACACAAATCATTACCCCAGAAGAGATCAAAAAACTAAGCCCCATCGTCAATACAGAAGGTATTTTAGGTGGCTTATATGATCCACTTGATGGCCACCTAGATCCTTCTGGTACCACCCATGCCTATGCTAAAGCGGCACAAATACAAGGCGCAGAAATCTATTTAAGAAATCCAGTATCCGACCTTACGCAACGCCCTGATGGGAGCTGGGATGTGACCACTAAAAACGGCATGATCCATGCTGAGCATGTGGTTAATGCGGGTGGTCTATGGGCTCGTGAGTTGGGTGAAATGGTAGGGGTGTTCTTGCCTCTCCACCCCATGGAACATCAGTATCTGATCACTGATGACCTGCCTCAAGTATTTACCCGTGATGAAGAGCTCCCCCACATAATGGACCCATCAGGGGAAAGTTATTTGCGCCAAGAAGGTAAAGGCCTAGTGATTGGTATTTATGAGCAAGACTGTGACCCATGGGCCTTAGATGGCACCCGTTGGGACTTTGGCCATGAGCTTTTAGATAACAAACTCGATCGCATTGGTGACTCTCTTGAGTTTGCCTTTAAACGCTTCCCCTGTTTAGAAACGGCGGGCATTAAGTCCATCGTCAACGGGCCGTTTACCTTTGCACCAGATGGTAATCCACTGGTTGGCCCTGTGCCTGGATTACAAAACTATTGGTCCTGCTGTGCTGTGATGGCGGGTTTTAGTCAGGGTGGAGGTGTGGGCTTGAGCTTGGCCGAGTGGATGGTACATGGCGAGACATCACGAGATGTGTTTGCTATGGATGTAGCGCGCTATGGCAATTATTGCACCAAGGCCTATACCCGTAATAAGGTGCGTGAAAACTATCAGAAACGGTTTAGTATTTCTTATCCTAACGAAGAACTACCTGCTGGCCGCCCACTAAATACGACACCGGTCTATAGCATCTGGCAGCAACAACGAGCGGTATTTGGGCAAGGCTATGGCATGGAGCATGTGAATTATTTTGCACCTGAAGGAGAGCCATTGTTAGAAACTCCCAGTTTTAGACGGTCTAACGCCTTTAGTGCCATTGGTAAGGAATGCCACGCTGTGCGCACCTCTGTGGGCATTAACGAGGTGCATAATTTTGGTAAATACCTAGTCACCGGTAAAGGTGCTCGGGCTTGGTTAGATGGTGTTATGGCAGGCAAACTACCTCAACTTGGACGTATCACTTTAAGCCCTATGCTAAGCCCATCAGGCAAGCTCATGGGCGACTTCACGATTTCTCATATTACTGAACATGAGTACCAACTTACTGCGTCCTTTGGTGCCCAAGACCTGCACATGCGCTGGTTTGAGCAATATTTACCTGTGCCAGACGTAGTGCTTAAGAATATTTCTATGAGCCGTATTGGCTTTCAAATTGCAGGGCCAAAGGCACGTGATTTATTAGCCCTTTGCACTCGATTTGATGTTTCCCACAGCGCTATGCCATTTTTGTCGGTACGCAAAATGGAGGTGGGCCAGTGTGATGCCATAGTCCAGCGGGTAAGTTATACAGGAGATTTGGGCTACGAAATCTATGTACCTGCAGAACAACAAGTAAGCTTGTACCATACCTTAGCCAATGCGGGTGTGGCATTTGATCTTAAACCCTTTGGTATGCGCGCTATGATGAGTCTGCGCTTAGAAAAGTCTTTTGGGTCTTGGATGCGGGAATACAAACCTGACTACACCCCTATGGAAACAGGTATGGATCGCTTTATGGATTACCACAAAGATGCTGATTACATTGGCAAGGCTGCTGCTCTTGCCGAACTGGCACAGCCTCCAAAGAGGAAGTTAGTGAGCTTTATGGTAGATGTAATAGATGCGGATGTGGTGGCCGACGAACCTATATGGAAAGACGGTAACGTAGTGGGTTTTGTGACTTCTGGAGGCTATGCTCATTTTTGTAAGCAATCTGTAGCACTGGGTTTTGTACCTACGGATATGATTACTGAAGGCGCAGCATTTGAGATCGAAATCTTAGGTGAAATGTGCTCAGCGAGACTTTTTAGCGAACCCTTGTTTGATCCCCAGTCTCGACGTATGCAGGGTTAGCGTCCATTAAGTCACTGAGCTCATCTACAATGGCTTGTGCTGCAATTGCTATTAGCTGAGTGCCGATGTGTGGGCTCGCTAAGGCCGAATGAGAGCCTACGCGACCATCGGGGAAGGTGCGCTGGTGACTAACGGGGTCTCCGTGGCGATCACCACTGTGGGCTTTAATGTAAGCCTCACTTAGGGGCATAGGAGGTTCTCTCGCTAAATCTGGGTCTAATCTACGTTGGTTGACTTGGGTAATGGAGATTTCTGCAGGTGTTGCATGCATCCCTTCCCATGTGCCAAAAGCTTTTTGACGCAGATCTTGTACCTCATCAAAGTCCCACCAACTGCGTAACTTGATAGCGTGGGGGGCGAGGTTCTTTATGACTTGGCGTGCGGGTTCAAGGTTGGCACCATGGCCATTGAGTAAGTAAATTTGATTAAAACCGTGGCTAATAAAAGAGCTACATACTTCTTCTAACAGTAGGGTAAATGTCGGTACCGACACTGAAACGGTTCCAGCAAAAGCCATATTGAAGGGTGCTGGTGTATAAACCAATGGGGGCGCTACTAACCAGCCAGCTATTCCTGCAGCAGCCATTGCGACGGTCTCGGCACATAGGTAATCAGTGCCCATAAGGCCCATTGGGCCATGTTGTTCGAATGAGCCAAGGGGCAATAACAGCGGTTTGCCGGTAGCAATATAGGTTTCAACCTCTGGCCAAGTGAGTTGGCTCAGGGCTAAGGGCGTTTGGTTAGTATCCATTGTGTCAATAAAGGCCTGTACGTATTTAGTTCTGCCGCTACCCAGGGAAGTTGTTCCATGTCTTGCTGATAGTCAGCGGTTAGACCTATGAAACGGTGGGGTAAGCCCCAGCTTCTATACATCATAGCGATCCATTCAAGGCTTGCGATTAGGCCACAGTCAGCGAGGCAGAACTGGATGTTGGGACGTAATGCTAATGCCCGGGGCAACTGTTGCAGACGTTGTTGCAGTTGCTCTAGAGCTTTAGCGTGAGGGTGTGGTTGACCAATATCTGAAAATAATGCGCGCACACAGGGTTCTAGCCGTGTGTCGTGAAAGCGCCCTAATGCACGCACTTGTGCCCGTTCCATAATATCTGTAGGCATGGCTGGCGGTAGTGGCACCCTTTCTTCAAGGTATTCGGCAATTGCCTCTGAGTCGGCAATAATCTGCTCCCCCACTTGCAGGGCAGGCAGGTTGCCAGCTGGAACTAAAGCCCCGTAGGCTTTTGAGCCATAACCCCCTGGTGGAGGCAGCTCATCCCATGTCAATTTTTTAAAGCGCATTAACAATCTTAGCTTAGCGCAATACAAGCTAACTGGCACACTGTACACGCAGAGGTGTGGCACAGGAAGGCTGGGGTCGACCCCCAGCGCCTCCTGGGAAACTTTTGTTATAGAGCAAGTTTCCACTTAGCACCAATTTTGTCAAAAAAACCACGCTCTTGCTTAAGGAGAATCCAGTTATTAACGTAGTTAATCCACACCTGATCTGCTTGCGGTAGCAGCATAGCAATTGGTGTAGGAGCCTTGGGCTTAGCCACGGGGACGATCATAAGCTGTGGGTATTTTTCCACCAACTTTTCAGCTTCCACGTTAGACGTGATGTGGGCATCAGCTCTCATAGACAGTACTTCTTGGAAGTCGCGGGCAGGAGCCTCAACGATCTGGTGCTTCGCATTAGGGAAGAATTGCTTCACTTGGCTTTCTTGAGTGGTGCCCAAGGTGGCAGCAACAGTAACATCTGCTTTATCTAGGTCTGCCCAGTCGCGAAAGCGGTCGGCATTTTTGGTTAAAGTGAGTGGTACTGTTCCCAAAGAAAAGTAGCTAATGGAATAGCCAGCTGCTTTGGCGCGTTTTGCCGAAATAGAAGCTGAGCCGGTCATATGGTATTTTCCGGAGGTGACACCGCTCACTAGGGTTTTCCAATCGGTAGCAACAAATTCTACGTCAACGCCGAGATCTTTTGCAAGCTCAGTCATCACGTCAATGTCATACCCTTTGTAGGAATTGGTTTCTGGATCCTTCATGGTCATTGGGTTCCAGTCTCCTGTAGTACCGACTTTTAATACACCTTCACTCAGAATTTCTTGTAGTGCTGATCCAGCCATAGCTGGTGTGGCTGCAACGACCAGAGCCGCTGCTAGAGCCCACTTTTTCATATTCATCATGACACTTCTCCCATTATAATTTTATTTATCTTGCTTAAAGATAATTGCAGGAGTGATAAGAAATTGCAAGAGAATTAACTTATTGCACAGAAATAAATCTGGTGCTAACATCATTTTAGTTATTCAAAAGGAGTAAACAATATGGCTTCAGCTCACCCTCGTGTTGTCATTAACATGCAAGGTGTCGACAAAGTGTTCGGTGAATTTAAAGCTTTGGATTCGGTGTCTTTGCAAGTCCATGAAGGTGAAAAGATGGTCATCTGTGGGCCCTCTGGTTCTGGCAAGTCCACCTTAATTCGCTGTATCAATGGCTTGGAAGATATTCACGCTGGAGATGTGTTCGTAGCGCCAGTGGAGGCCAATGGCAGCCGTGATGCGCGCATTGGCATGGTATTCCAGCAGTTTAATTTATTCCCTCACCTCACAGTGATGCAAAATCTTACGCTTGGCCCGATGCGGGTGAGCAAACTCAGCCGTATCGACGCCGAGGCAAGGGCCCGTGCTTGCCTAGAGCGCGTCCAGATTCCAGAACAAGCGGACAAGTTACCCCGTCAACTGTCTGGTGGCCAACAGCAACGGGTAGCTATTGCACGAAGTTTATGTATGGAGCCTGATATCATCTTGTTTGATGAGCCCACTTCGGCTCTGGATCCCGAAATGATTAACGAGGTGCTGGAGGTGATGGTGGGTTTGGCCGACAGTGGCATTACCATGATATGCGTCACTCATGAGATGGGGTTTGCCAAGCGGGTGGCTGATACTATGGTGTTTATGGAGGGTGGAAGAATTGTGGAACAGTCGCCCCCTGAAAAGTTCTTTAGTGCCCCAGAGAGCCTCCGTTGCCAGCAGTTTTTAGCCAAAATATTACATCATTAGAAGGCCTGAAATGAAGAGACTAATATTGCTACTTATAAGCCTTCCGTTGCTATCGTCTTGTAGTGATCAGTGGGGCTGGTACGTTGTTGACCCAACTAAAAAATCGGGACTTGCAAACCTTAAGTTTCTACTGAGCGGATTAGAACAGACTGTGCTCATGTCATTTACCGCTATTGCTATTTCTATGGTTGTTGGGCTGGCGGTGGCATTACCTGGGATGTCTGCATCAAAGGGTTGGCGCCGTTTTAATCGAGTTTATGTTGAGGTGGTTCGAGCGGTTCCTATTCTGGTGTTAATCTTGTGGGTGTACTACGGTTTGCCCCAGTTAATGGGCATTAGCATTGGTGTATTTGGCGCTGGAGTCCTTGCTTTAGCCCTGTCTGATAGTGCATTTCAGGCAGAGATCTTTCGTGCTGGAATTCAGTCAGTCAGCCGAGGTCAGTATGAAGCTGCTCACACTTTATCGCTAAACTACGTAGACAGAATGCGTTTTGTAATTTTGCCACAGGCCATCAAACGGATTTTACCGGCACTTGGCAATCAGTTTGTGTATATGCTGAAAATGTCATCTTTGGTATCAGTTATTGGTATGCAGGAACTTACCCGCAAGGCCAATGAATTAGTGGTAACTGAATATCGTCCACTTGAAATTTACACCATTTTAGTACTGGAATACCTAGTGCTAATTTTAATGGTGTCTGGGGTGTTTCGTTGGTTAGAGTCGCGCATGCAAAGTGATGAAAGATAGGGGAGGTTTAATTAATGAGTGCTTGGATACAAATGATCAATGATGACGTTGCCAGCCCAGAGTTGATGGACGCTCTGAGTTTGGCACGCACTCCTCACGGTACAGTGGACAACGTGATGAGGGTCCACTCCTTGCGGCCAAATACCATGCTTGGCCATGTAAAATTATATCGAGCTGCCTTGCACGATGACGCCAATACACTGCCCATGTGGTTGCAAGAGGTCATTGGCTCTTATGTGTCTATGCTCAATCAATGCCCATACTCTTACGCTAACCACTGGGCTAACGCCAGTCATTTGATGGGCAGTCCCAAGCGCGCTCTAGCCGTGGAGAAAGCGCTTCGCCAGCAGGATCCAGAACAAGTATTTGAAGGTGCTGAATTGGCGTTAATGCGCTACACCCAAAAGTTAACACTCACACCAGGAACTATGGTGCAAGCGGACGTGCAAGCCCTACAAGATGCTGGACTTGATGATGGTGAAATTCTAGAGGCTAATCAAATTATAGGTTATTTTAGTTATGTGAACCGTTGTTTGAATGGCCTGGGAGTCACAACAGACGGTGATATTGTTGGTTACTATAGCGGGAGCAGTGATTAACTATGAGTGAGGTAAAGCGGGTCAGTGCCGACCAAATACCTCAGATTGATATCTCTTCTTTGATGACTGGAGAAGCCGATATTGAGGTGGCAAAGAGCCTACACCAAGCCAGCCAAGAGTTGGGGTTTTTGTATGTTACTGGTCATGGTTTAGATCCGCACCTTATTAAACAGCTTTACCAATCTGGATTGACGTTTTTTCGCGCGCCGGTGGAGCAAAAGCAATCTGTGCGTGTGTCTCAAAATCACCGAGGTTGGTTGGGTTCTGGGCAGGCTAAAATGGATGATAAAGCACTGTCTGATTTTAAGGAAAGTTATATCTGGGGCATTGAGGATGCTTGCCATCAAGAGGACCACTTCTTACGAGGTAGTAACATGTGGCCTGACTTTGTACCGCAGCTTGAAACCTTAGGTAATGCCTATTTAAAACAGGCCCATCAGGTTGCATATCACCTTATGCGTGGCTTTGCTCTAGGCCTTGGACTTAAGGAAGACTTTTTTTTACAGACTACCGGAAAACCCTTAAGTCGCGCCTCGCTAGTGTATTACCCCCATCAGGAAGAAACCAATCCTAACCAGTTTGGGGTGGGACCGCATACTGACTTTGGAACCTTAACATTACTCTGCCAAGACCAAGTTGGTGGTCTGCAGGTGCAGGATGTTAATGGCCAGTGGTTGGAGGCTACGCCCATTGAAGGCAGTCTGGTGGTTAATGTGGGTGATCTGCTCAGTCATTGGACCGCTGGCGCTTACAAATCAACCCCACATCGTGTGATCAACAGTTCGGGCTATGAACGATTGTCCATAGTATTGGCATATGACCCCAACCCAGAGACGGTGATAGATCCAAGGTCCATTATTGGCGCCAACTATAAGGGTGATCTCGCTGCTATGACTTGTGGTGACTACCTGTATAGGCGTTTTAACAAAGCCTTTTCATACCGGAATTAAGACATGAGTGTATTACAATCTTCCAACAACCTTGATGCCGCACTAGGATCAGCCTTACGGGATATTCGAAAGTCTCATAATCTTACCGCGCGGGCTCTGTCACAAAAGTCGGGTGTATCTGCAGCTATGATTAGCCGCCTTGAACGAGGTCACGCGTCTGCTTCAATGGCCACCTTGAACGCGCTCAGTCAGGCTCTAAATGTGCCATTGGTAAGTTTGTTTCGAGAAATCGCAACGGAACATTCTGACTATACCCATGTTAAAAGTGGTGAAGGCTTAGTATCTACCCGCTTGGTGGGTGACCATAGTCACCGGTATGTCAGTTTAGCTCTGCATACCCGTAGTGAACTACAATTTGAAGCGAGATCTGTCACTCTGGTGCGGCAGGACTCCCATCCTCCCCAGTATGTTAGCCATGGAGTTGTGTTTGTGTACGCCTTGCAAGGGCAGGCCATTTATCAATACGGCCAGCGGGATTTTGTCTTGAATCCAGGCGATAGCATAAGCGTCGATGCAGAATTAAGCCATGGCTTCACTGAAGTTATAACCGATACTTTTACTTTCTTGACGGTGCAGGCGGAGCGGCGATGAAAACGAATTTAGACCTAGGTCTAACCAACCTTTTGCAAGGCGCAATTAACCTGCAGCGTGGACAACGGGTGTTGCTGGTGCAGGAAAATCCAAAGTATGGTTGGTACGATAGCAAACTGCCTAAGGCGTTGCGAGCCTTCGCGGTTGATCAGCTTGGTGCAGTGGTAGAAGTGTTAGAGGTCGACGAACCAACCAATAGTCCACACCAAAAATTAGAACAGATATTAAAAGAACAGCGCTGGGATTGGATTATATTCTTGGCGCGTATTGGTGATCAAGATCGGTTTGAGGTTAACCATCAAGGCCCAGGAAAATTGATGACTTACACCCGCACCGCGGAGCAGTTACAAAGTGGCTTGGGCACCGTGCCTCACGCGGCAATGGTGGCGCTAAAAACAGTAGTGAATAAGACTTTTGATGGGGCAGAAAAGATTGAAATCACTTGTCCCTTTGGTACTCAGTTGCAGGGTAAGCCACATAAATCTATAGGTGAAAGCTCCACAGATGTCGCCGTGGTTCGCTTTCCAGCTGCAGTTAGTAAACCCATATCTGCCCATACCTTTAGTGGTCGGGTTGCGTTTCGCCATGGATTAGCTCCGACCGGTTCCAAAGCATACTCGCCCACTTGTTTGTCTTTGCCGCAGGGTATTATTGCAGTTATAGACAAGGGGCTGATTAGTTCATTCGAAGGCGATGCTGCAGACATACTTGCTGCGCAAGATCACTATCGGCAAGTAGCTAACCAGTTCAATATTGAACCTTGGCGAGTAGACTCTTGGCATTTAGGGCTTCATCCAGCCACAGTGCACCCGTCAGACCCCCAAGTTGATTTAGATCGTTGGGCTAATACCATGTTTACAAGTCCTCGCTATTTGCATTTTCACACCTGTGGTAATTACCCACCAGGTGAAATCTGCGGCATGGTGGAAGACCCCACCGTAAAACTTGATGGTGTGGCTTTGTGGCAAGACGGACAGCTGATGGCGTCTAACTTTAGCGCTATCGCTAAGGTGGCGCAATGTTGGCCAGAATTAAGCCTGCTGTAACCTAAAACATTGAGCGGCTCCTGGAGTTTAAAGAGGATTACTTATGAATAAACCTATGAATAAACAGTATGACGCCATTATTATTGGCTCTGGTGTTATTGGTGCAGCTATCGCTTTGGGGCTAGCTCGGAAAGGTAAAAAAACACTCAATATCGATGCCTTGCCGGCTGCAGGCTATGGCAGCACTAGCGGCTCCTGCGCCATTATCAGGCCCTATTACTCCACCATTGAGACTAGTGCCATAGCTCACGAAAGCCACCGTTACTGGAGTAATTGGAGTGAGTTTTTGCAGACGGAGGATGAACGTGGCCACATTAAGTACCATGCCGTAGGTTGCTTAGTAGCAAAAACCGAAAACAATCAATATTTACGCCCTACTATGGCGATTTTAGACACCATCGGGGCCCCTTATCAAGAACTGGATCAAGCCCAGTACATCGCCCGTATGCCTATCTTTAACTTAGAGTCTTATACTCCAGCTAAGCGCCCTGATGACGAAGGCTTTGGTGAAGCCAATGGCAAAAAAATTGGTGGGGGTGTTTTTTTCCCCGATGGTGGCTACGTCAGTGACCCACAATTAGCTACACATAACCTGCAACGGGCGGCAGAAGCCCAAGGCTCAAGCTTTCAATTTAACACTAAAGTGGCGGCTATACGGCAGCAGGATGGCCGAATTGTTGGTGTTACTTTGGTCAATGGAGATCAAATTGATGCGCCTGTTGTAGTGAATGCAGCAGGGCCTCATTCGGCAAAAATAAATGCCATGGTTGATGCTGAACGAGATATGAAGATCACCACTCGCGCCTTACGCCACGAAGTGGCGCATGTGCCTTCACCTGCGGGCTTTAATTTTGAACAACAAGGCTGCGTGTGCTCTGACAGCGATATTCATGCCTATTGTCGGCCAGAAACAGGCAACCATATACTTATTGGTAGTGAAGATCCTGACTGTGATGCTCAGCAGTGGGTTGATCCCGATGACTACAATAAAGATTTTACCGATCAATGGCGCGTGCAGGCCCTACGTCTAGCTCAGCGCATCCAAACTTTGCCCATTCCCAACCAAGCTAAAGGGGTGGTTGAGCTGTATGACGTAACCCCTGACTGGGCTCCGATTTATGATAAATCCTGCGTACCAGGTTATTACATGGCTATTGGCACCAGCGGCAACCAATTTAAAAATGCCCCTATCGTCAGCGAGATGATGGCACAATTAATTGTTGCATGTGAACAGGGGCAGGATCATGACCAAGAACCTGTGGTGTTTAAGCTTAAGTACTCAGGCCGGCCCATTAATTTGGGCGTGTTTTCACGCAATCGTGAAATAAATCCTAACAGCACTGGCACAGTTTTGGGTTAACAATAAGGACAAAACCCATGAAGACTTATGAAACTTGGGTTAACCAACCAAAGCGATCTTCAGCTACACCAAACTGAATGTCATTCAGTGCTTTACGTAGCTTAACCGTGGTTGCACCTGGCTTGCCAGTGCCTATGGTATAGTCCTTGCCGTGGTGGATTAAGGTACCAACGGGCGTTAGAATGGCTGCTGTTCCAGAAAGAGCGGCTTCTGCATTGGGGTTAGCGCTGCGTTCGATTAGCTCGGCTACTGACAGGTCACGTTCGCTCACAGTTAAACCCATCTCATCTGCTAAGACCAATACGGATGCCCGAGTGACACCGTGCAAGAAAGTAGAATCTAACGCTTTAGTGATAAGTTCGTTGCCATCAATCAAGATGAAGTTTGCGGCTGCCGTCTCTTGTACATCGCCGTGTGGAGAGAATAAAACTTGGTCTGCTTGATGTTCTGCACGCGCTTTATTCAAAAAATGTAGGGCGCTAGCGTAGTTGCCACCACTTTTGACCATACCCATGTGTGGCGCACAACGCATGCCCTCTTCGTCTATCAGTACCCTTAATGTAGCATCACCACCAGCAAAGTAATCCCCTACTGGTGATGCCAACACGTAAAGCAAAGACTGACTAGAAGGTGCTGCTGCTTTGCCAATGGCAGCCTCAGTACCCATGTGAGTTGGGCGCAAATATAGGGTACCTGGAGGTGCAGGGATTTCATCAGCGTAACGGCTCACCAAATCAAGGATCATGGTTTTAAGCATATTTGTATCTACTGCAGGCAGAGATAACAAACGGCTGCTCTGAGCCATGCGTTCGATGTTTTGGTCCATGCGAAAAATATGATGGCTACCATCGGGGTGACGAAACGCCTTTAACCCTTCAAAACAAGTGCTGGCATAATGCAGCACGTGAGCGGCAGGGTGTAATGAGATGCTATCGCTTGGCACTAAACTAGGAGTGCTCCATTGTTGGCCGTCAAAGGTGGCTAAGGCCATTTCAGGGACAAATTGGGTGCCAAACGCAGTCATGATTCTCTCGCTATCAATAGGTGTGCAATTAAGTTCGACATCATACCATCGGTAGAGACGGATTTTCGAGTAGTTGGTGTTAAGTTTTAGAAAAAATCGACCGTCGATAGTATTAGTCGATATTAACTTTCGAGTGTAATTCTGCGCTATGGGTCGCGTGTTGAATAAAACCTCTCGCATTAACGCTTCAAAAATTAACCGTTTTGGCTTAAAGTAGGCCCCGTAGGTGGCTACACGAATTTAGCCTTAACGGGAAACAGTCTAAATATGAGCTGTGCTGCCCCCGCAACGGTAAACAAGCCTCGCTTGTGAGCCCGGAGACCGACCTACGAATTATGGGTTAATACCCGCTAACACTAATTTTTATCGTGCGGGTGAGCACGTGGAGAAACACATGATAACTTCTATAGCTACTTCTATAGCTACCTCTAAGGCTGATATAGCCGCATCAAACCCGGCACTAGCAAGCTCCAGCTTTCAAATGGCCGCTGCTGCAATTCTAGGCATGGTTGTATTGATGGGTGTTGGTTTTGCACCAATGGATGTGGTGCATAACGCAGCACACGATGCCCGCCACTCTTTTGCATTTCCTTGCCACTAAGGGGTAACGTCCTTTCTTAGGTTAATTTTATGTTTCGTTCTATGGTAATAACGGCGCTAGGCGTTGCCTTAGTCGCAGGTTTAGTTTTGAGTGCCGTTCAAGCCTTGCACGTGTCACCTATTATTTATGCGGCTGAAGTATTTGAATTTGTGGGCCCTGAAGTTTCTACAGCCCCCAATGATGGCCATTCGCACTCCCATAACGACCAAGCGTGGAGCCCAGGGGATGGTTTTGAGCGTGTCGGCTTTACAGTGCTATCTAATTTCTTATCAGCTTTTGGTTTTACTATAATTTTATTGGCTTGCATGTTCATGGCGCGCGACAAAGCGCAATTAAATATTTCTTGGTTTAGGGGTGTTGTTTGGGGTTTAGCTGGTTACCTGACGTTCTTTGTTGTTCCAGCATTAGGCCTGTCTCCGGAGATTCCAAGCATGGAAGCCGCCCCCCTTGAGGGCCGCCAATCATGGTGGGTTCTGGCTGTTGTGACCACGGGCTTAGCCATTTTCAGCCTGGTGTTTTTACCAGGCATTGCTAAAGTGGCGGCAATGGTATTTATTGCTGTGCCTTGGATCGTGGGTGCACCACAGCCAGAACTACATGGCTTTCTACACCCAGATGCGCAGGCTGTTATAACCTTAGAAGGCTTACAAACTCAGTTTGTCTATGCAACGGCCATTGCTAATGGCCTGTTCTGGATTACTTTGGGTGGCCTAACAGGCTACGCTGCTAAACGGTTTATCAAAGGTTAATGCTTTGCTACCTACGCAGCAGGTCTACGACTATGTGCTTGAGTTTGTGTTTGCTGTGTATTTGTTTGATCCAGCAGCACTAAGATTAAGGCTTGCCGAGGTAGAGACCCCCATAAGAATGACGGTGGCAGGTTTAGAATTTAGTCTACCTGAGCTTTACGAATTTGCCTTAATGGAAATAAAAGCTGATGGCGAACAGTCCTATAAAAGTTTTAGGCGTTGCCTTTACGGCCAACAAACCCAGGTGATGTTGCGCAAGTTGGGCGGAAAAATAGAGATCGCCCAGAATCACCAACACGTAAACAAGAGTATATATCGTCTGCAGTTGTTGAAATAATAAGCAATAAGTTGATCGTTAAATAAAGGATGTTAGGTGGAAATAAGTGTTCTTTTAGTCGGCTTTATGATCGGCTTGCGTCATGCCTTAGAGGCTGATCATGTGGCTGCTGTGGCATCTATTGTAACTCAGAAGCAGGGCAAGTCTGCAGCTTTGCGTCATGGGGCTGTGTGGGGTTTGGGGCATACCATTACTCTGTTTGTCTTCGGCACCGCAGCCTTGCTGTTAGACACCTTAGTTCCTGATTACATGGCAGCCATATTAGAGTGTGCAGTAGGGCTTATGTTGTTGTATTTGGGCCTAGATGTGCTTTTTCGTATGGGCTCTAAAGGCGTCCACTTTCATGTGCATCAACACCATGGTAAGCGCCACATCCATGCCCATCAGCACCATGTTGGTGACGTTAGCACTGATGTAAGTGCTCACCAACACAAACATAGCAATCCATTTCCAATACGTACCTTAATGGTAGGTATTATGCATGGCATGGCAGGTTCTGCGGCGTTAGTGGTATTAACATTGAATGCGGCGCATAACTTTTGGCTAGGCCTGGGTTATATGCTGCTGTTTGGCATCGGCTCTATCGCCGGTATGGCACTTTTATCAGCAGCTATTAGCCTTCCCTTCAGCATTCCTAGCAAGCGTATAGAACGCTTGGTAGGTTACCTTCAATTGAGTATTGGTGTGGGCACATCGGGCCTTGGTGGCTTTATTGTGTATAATTATTTTTATTAGTTGCTACTCATTTTTTGCTGGTGGCTAATGCGTCTCAGCTGACTTAGTTCTGAGATTTTGCTACGTTGGCCTTGAGCAAATATTGTGCAGCTAGGTAATAGGCTGTGGCTGCAGCTGCCATAGGGTTAGCTTTGGCGGTGATGTGGGCTACGCCATCCTCGTCTATATCAGCGCTCACTACCTTTCCAGTAATGTGATTAACACTGGCAATTTGCTTACCGTTAACTGCAACACTAGTACGGCTGTCTTGCACAAAAGCATAAGCAGGTAAATCTTTGCCTTTGGCCCACGCTAAATCTCGTCCTAAGGTGGTGTTGAGATAAGGTTGGGGAAATAACCCGGCAATGGTCGGTAAAAGATCTGGCAAGCTACCAAAGGTGTTATCAATTTCTGGGGCAATCATAGCTGGTGCATGTATAATTAAGGGCACCGGTAACTCTGCGATACCAAATTGAAAAATGTACTCAGGTAGGTGTTGGACTTTAGCAGAGGAGGCTTGGTGATCCGAAAAAAGCACAAAAATAGTATTGTCGTATAAGTCATCACGCTTAAACTGTTCGAACATTTTGCCAATATTATGGTCCAGCAAGCGTACCGCATTGTATTGCCCTAGGCTGGTGAAACCATTGTTTTTAAGCTCTTCGTCACTGCTTGGCTGCACCGTAAAGCCGCTCTGATCATCGGCAATGGTATGAGGTGAATGGTTAGCAGCGGTTTGAATGTAACCTAAAAATGGCGTTTTAGCTTGGCTTAGAATTGTGCCAGCTTCGTTTAATAATGAATGGTCAGAGATACCCCATACATCCACAATAGGGGAGGTCCAATATTTTTCTTCGTACAAGTTAACGCCCTGAATGCTGTTGTTGATGAGGGCGCTCATGTTAGCCCAGCCTGCGCTACCACCTAACATGTAGTGCTTATTGTGTTGCGAAAAGGAATTAATGACCGAACGCTGATGGGTGATGTAGGGATTGCGAGTGGCAGTCTTTATCGCCGAGACGTCAGGAATGCCAGTAATGGAGGTAAACACACTTTTGGCTGTAGACCTTGCGGGTACGTTAAAGTGTGGATACCACCGAGATTGTTTAATGAGTGTGTCGATATTAGGGGTGGGGTTTAATTTATTGCCATAAGCGCCAATATGGCTTGCTCCAAGACTTTCCATAAATACGATAACTAAATTGGGCGTTGTTTGTTGTGCGCCCACTACCGGTGCTGTAGGTGTTTTCCAGCGGTCTAATGCAGCAACACCACCACTTGGAAAATCTGCTCCTAGTAAATATGAAAGGGTGCCAAAGTGAGGTGTTAAATCTTCTTTGGTGGCAGAGTCTGTAGTAAAACGGGCCGTATCATAAATCCATACAAATGGATTCAGGCCAAGGGCTGCGACTTGGGTATTGCCGTTAAAAAAGGCGTGATTCCAGCGCAAGGGTACCAAAGACCAGCGGCCTAAAAGTATTAATAAGAATAACGCACCAATAACGATAACGTGTATACAGTTAATGTACCAACGCCTACGGTTCTTTTCTTGGCTGAGCAAAGGTAATAGAAATTGATAGTGCAACCAATAACCTAAAGCCCAAGTCACAGCCATGGCAAAGGAGATTTGAATCACGGGGTAAGATTGCCAAACCATGGAGGTAGATATGGCGATGTCGCTGCTAAAGCGCACGATAGATGCATCTATACGCTTGTTAAGGTACAAGTAATGACCAGCGTCTAAGACATACATCGTTAGTATGGTGATTAAAATAATGCCAAACCAATAACCTAAAAACCGCCGCAACAGGGGATAGTTAACGGCACTAAAACGGGGCAAAAATAGCCATGGCAAAGTGATTAGGGCTGCTAATAAGGAGACCCTTAAATCAAAACGCAAACCCACCCAAAAAGCTTTTAGTAAATAGCCTTCAACGGCCACTGGTAGCTCGGAAAGCAAACCCCAAAACAGCAAACGGAATAGTCCTTGTAAACACCATAGTGCCAAGGTCAATACCAGTAAATACTGCACGCGACGGGGAAGAAAATTCATAATTGGCCTAATTTACGTTTGCTGGTGTTGATGGTGATTGAGTTGAGCGCAAGTTCAGTACTAGGCCGGCAATAATTAAGGTTGCAGCAACCCACTTCCACCATGGCATACTTTCGTCAAGAAAAACGCTGGAGGCGGCCATGCCAAACACGGGTACCAGTAACGCCCAAGGAGCCACTAACGCAGCCGCATGGCGCTGCAATAATAAGTTCCACAAGCCATAACCGACGAGAGTGTTACCGATAGTTTGCCACAACACAATGGCTCAAGCATGCCACTGTGCGGAAGCTACGCTATGGACTATGAGCGCAGGTCCTTCGTAGTAAAATGACATGAGGGCCAGCGGAGGCACGGCAAATATGGAGGACCATGCTAAAAAGGCAATGATATGGACCTTGCCAGAACGCTTAACAACTAAGTTACCTGCGGCCCAACTTAGGGCTGCGACTAATATCACGGCTAACCCGATAGGGGTAGCATCAGTGTTGCCTTGAATGGCGATCAGTAAGATCCCTGCAAAAGAGATGATGAGCGCAAGAATTTGGGGCAAACGAATGGTTTCTTTAAATAACATCATGGCAAGCACAATGGTGAACACTGCTTGTACCTGAATGACTAAAGAGGCTAGCCCAGGAGACATATGGCTGCCCATGACCCAGAACAATAAGCCAAATTGGCCAAAACCAATAAAAAAACCGTAAGCCATTAAATAACGCCACGGCACCACAGGGCGAGGCAAAATAAAAACCAGAGGCAAGGCAGCAAAGGTAAAGCGTAGGCTAGCAAATAAAAACGGTGGTAAGTCGTTTAGTCCTAGTTCAATGAATACAAAATTAGTGCCCCAGATGAGGGCAACAAAAATCGCCAATAATTGGTGTGTGATGGGCATCTTAGCATCCTGCTAGGGGCGAATTATCTGCGACGGCGACTATTGAGGGCCACTCTGCCAGGAACTACCTTTTCTTTTGGCGTTATTGGATCGGCCCCAGGGCTTTCTCGGTACAAAGATTTTCGCTTGTTGACCAAATCTACCTGTCGAGCTTGTTCTAGCTCTTGTTCTAATACCACTCGTTGACGTTTTAGATCCTCTAATGCATCGGCTTTGGCGGATAACTTGGCATCAAGTTTAGCTATATGTTCACTGCTATCAAAGGATGAGGATTCAAGGGACTTTGCCATCTTGGCCAAAGCTTTTTCCGATAAAGCTTTGGTTATTGCAGTGGCCTTGGGGGCAGGTTCGTTGAGGGCTTCAGCAAATACCGAGGCACCTGTTCGGTTAGAGTGCTCCACTAATGCTGATTCACATTGAGCCAGTAGCGCAGCAATTTCTTTTTCCGTTTCTTTACTCATATACCTATCTCAACTAGCCAAAGCTATGGATCAGACATCTCTGGAGGATGTGAACCAAGCCAGTTTATCATGTAAACTCACAACGCGCCCAACCACAAAGAGGGAAGGAGACATCACCTGCTCTGTCTTGATCATTGCTGGTAGGCTCGCAAGGTCAGACACCAACACCCGTTGGTCTTGGGTGGTGCCTTTTTCGATCAATGCTACGGGCATGTTTTTGTCCATGCCGTTGTTAATGAGTTTCTCACAAATGACGGGTAAGCCTTTTAAACCCATATAAAAAACTAAGGTTTGTCCTTCTACTACTAACTCGGGCCAAGGCAAATCTACACTGCCATCGCGTAATTGCCCTGTCACAAACCGCACGGACTGGGCATAGTCCCTGTGGGTAAGGGGGATGCCAGAATAGGCAGAACATCCGCTGGCTGCAGTAATGCCGGGCACCACTTGAAAGGGCACATGCTGTTCGGCTAAGGTTTCAATTTCTTCACCGCCTCGGCCAAATATAAACGGATCTCCACCTTTAAGACGAGCAACCCGTTTGCCTTGTTTGGCATAATCCACCAATAATTGATTGATGCCTGTCTGAGGCACAGTATGGTTGGCGCGGCGCTTACCCACATAGACCCTTTCTACAGATTCTGGGACTAATGCCATGACTCCGTCAGAGACCAAGGCGTCGTAGAGTACTACATTGGCCTTTTGCAACAGTCTAAAAGCCCTAAGGGTGAGGAGGTCTGGATCACCAGGGCCTGCGCCAATGAGAAACACCTCGCCGTTACTCATCACCTTATCAAGGCCACTATCAACTTCTTTTAAGTGATTTTTCAATAAGCTTTCAGCTTCGCTGTGTTTACCAGAAAATACAGCTTCCGCCACCGGTCCCTGTAACACCCGATGCCAAAAAATAGAGCGCTCGGCGGTGCTTGGTAAGGCGTCTTTTAATTGTGAGCGGTAAGCCCCAACCAAGCTGGCTAGTTGCCCGTAGGCTTTGGGCACAAATTGTTCCAATTGCTGACGCAAAATACTAGATAAAACTGGCGAAGCCCCACCGTTGTTGATGGCAATGGTTAACGGCGCGCGATCAATGATGGCGCCAAAAATGACATTACCGTCGTCGGGAAAGTCTGCCACGTTAACTAATAAGCCTATGCCCTTAGCGTCAGTAGCGATCTGTTGGTTAATAGCACGATCATCCGTTAGAGCTAAAATAAGGCTGTAACCTAGCATCACTTCATCTGACGAATAGGCATCAATGGTTACCAAGCCCCCAGTACTTTCTACTAAACGGGTTAAATCTTCTGATACTGCTGTGGCCATCAAATCACAAACAACGCCCGCTTCAATTAACGATTTAGCCCGGCGTTTGGCAATAGTTCCACCACCAATAAGCAGCGCTTTCAATTGCTGGGTGTTGTGAAACAGAGGGAAAAAAGTCATTAGGATTCCTGTTGTATCCATGTTTTACAGTGTTCAAGTGCGCTGCTGTGGCTTAAATTAATATTGCCAAAGCGTAACAAACTCGTGCTTGAGTTGATATCAACTGAGCGTAATAAAATACCGTTTTTGGCAGCGCTATGATGCAGTCTGTGGGCTAAATCTGATGCCATACTAAAGCTGCGAAACAATTCATGCGAAGCGGCTAGATCAGCGCCTAGTTGAATCATTGACTTTTTCCAAACACTCAACTGTTTCCCCCTTTCCTTCAAAAGTTGAGAGCGCATATTAGCCTGCCACGAAGTATCACTTAAAGCCGCAATAGCTACAGTTTGCGCTGGGCCGTTAACGGACCAAGGGCCAATTTCCTTGGCCAGACCATTTAACACGCTTTCAGTGGCAAAGGTAAACCCTAAGCGAATACCAGCTAGGCCAAAGAACTTGCCCACTGAACGTAATATAATGATGTTATCGGCTAGCTCTTCTGTGAGCAAACTTGCAGAAGGTGTGGTGTCAATAAAGGCCTCATCTACCACCAAAAAGCCATCAACAGTCTGTAACTCTTGTGCCCACGATCGCAGTTGTTGCCGTTTAAACGTTTCGCCTGTTGGGTTATTGGGGTGGATGATTACTAAGTGCCCTAGTTCATCATTATGCAGTGCCGCATCTATTTGTTGGGCAGCTAACTGACTGTCTAATCCGCTGTAGGTATGAATCTCACCTCGTTGTGACCAAGCTTGACGGTGTTCTTGATAACCTACATTGGGCAACCATGCAGGTTTTTGATTGCCTAATTGATGCAATATAGAGGGCAGCAATTGAATAATATTTTGGCTGCCACTGCTTGCTAAGCATGGGTGATCTCCATAATAAGATCGGGCAGCTTTGATTAACACAGGATTTAAGTAAGGTAGCTGGTGCCAAGCATCCTTCTCGATAGCAGGCACAGGGTAACTGTGTTGGTTAATACCTGTGGATAGGTCCAGCCAATCCGCAGGATCACGGCCATAAATGGCGGATGCCGAGTGTAAATCACCACCATGAAATAGAAGGTTCATTAAACAGCACCCATAACAGCGAGCAAACATATAACGGCTAGCCAAAGTGCTAGGCTGTAGTGCACTAGATTGCAGGCATCATCAATGCTTGCAGCCATGGGTGCGCTGCCTGAACCAAGTGGAGGGCGATGTTGGTTTTGGCCATGATATAGGGCACTGCCACCCAGCTCCACGCCTATTGCCCCCGCACCAGCTGCCATTACTGGCCCAGCGTTAGGACTTTTCCAAGTGCCAGCCTGTTGGCGCCAGCTTCGCCATGCGTTTTGGGTTTGTCCGTTAATGCTGCCACACAGGGTGTAAGCCAGGGCGGTGAGGCGGGCGGGAATAAAATTAAGTAAATCATCGAAACGTGCAGCAGCCCAACCAAAGTGCAGAAAACGTGGGTTTTTATAACCCCACATGGCATCTAAGGTGTTGCTGAGACGATAAATAACCACACCTGGGACACCGGCGACAATAAACCAAAACAGGGCTGCAAATAACGCATCAGCACCGTTCTCAAGCACCGACTCTGTGGCTGCTTTGGCGATTTCCTGCTCATTCAAGTCTTGAGTGTCGCGGCTTACGATATGACTCACTGCAACCCGGGCTGTGATTAAATCACCTTCATATAGGGGCGCAGATATAGCTTTGGCGTGCTGAATTAAACTGCGCCAGCCAATCGCCAAATACAACACCACGGCAGCAAAAAGTGGTGATAATGCCTCGTTACTAGCTAACGTGTGCTCTAGGCTATAAGCGGCAAAACTAAGAGGCCCGATGGCAAGGATTAATGCGAGCGTGCCTTTGCATTTTAATAGCGTGTCACGTTGCTTCACTGGCAATCCCTCTACAGAATTGAACCACTTCTCCAGCCCATCAGCCAAACTCCCAAAGCCTACCAGAGGATGCAGCCGCTTAGGTTCACCTAACCAATAGTCTAGGCCAAGGGCAAGCACAATAGCGATAATCAAACTCATGTTACAAGGGGCCCTGCATGATGGTGAAAATTTTCTCTATCGGCAGCTCCACTTCCACTTCATCAGCCAAACGTTCAATCTGTGCTGCCCTTAAGGCAGGATAATCAAATGCTTGTGTTTGCTCTAAACCAGCCCATTGTAATAATTGCTCCAGCAGCTTTGGTTCATCAAATAACCCATGTACATAGCTACCCATCACAGTGTCTTCGCTATTGCGAGCGCCATCTGGACCAGTGTTGAGCTGCATTAATGGCTGCAATAAATCACTACCAGTAGTTTGCCCCACATGGATTTCATAACCTGTGACTGGAATATCACCGACCTCACTCAACCAATGACCTTGCACATTGCGTAATTGTTTTTCGCCTTGTAACAGGGTTTCAATAGCCAAGTGGCCTAAACCTTCACTGGTGCCGGCGCTCGATTCTGTGCCATCTGGGTCGTGTACGGCTTGGCCTAACATTTGATAACCACCACAAATACCAATGACTTTACCACCTAAACGCAAATGACGTTTAATAACGGCATCCCAGCCAGATTCTTTAAGCCACGCTAAATCACCACGAGTATTCTTGCTGCCTGGCAGAATAATAAGGTCTGCCCCCTTGAAGGTTTGTACGTCTCTTAGTAGCTGACAATCTACTTGAGGGTGCATTCTTAAGGCATCAAAATCTGTATGATTGCTGGCCCTAGGATAAATAGGCACAACAACTTTAAAGTGCTGACCGTCATCGCTTTTAGAAAACTGATCAACGGCTAATGAGTCTTCGGCTTCTATGTGCAAATTGTGGATATAAGGTAAAACAGCAAGTACGGGTTTGCCGGTTTTTTCTTCTAGCCAGTCTAATCCACCTTGCAACAGTGTTTTATCACCACGGAAACGGTTAATAATAAAGCCACGAGTGCGGGCTTGTTCGCTAGGGCTGAGTAATTCATAGGTGCCATATAGGTGGGCAAACACACCTCCACGGTCTATGTCTGCAACGATTATCACGGGGCAGTCTACGGCTTCTGCAAAACCCATATTGGCAAGGTCATGTTCCCTTAAATTAATTTCTGCAGGGCTGCCGGCACCTTCTACCATTACTAGATCAAATTCTTCTAATAGCTCTTGATGGGCAGTTACCACGTCTTGTAATAACTTAGGCTTGTGCTGGTGGTATTCTACTGCCTTCATGTTGCCAATGGCTTTGCCACGTATGATCACTTGTGAACCCAAATCGCTATTAGGTTTGAGAAGAATAGGGTTCATACGTACATCGGGCTGCAAAAAACAAGCTTCGGCCTGTACGGCTTGAGCACGGCCTATCTCCCCTCCATCGGCGGTTACAGCGCTGTTAAGGGCCATGTTTTGGCTCTTAAAAGGGGCCACTTTAATGCCTTTACGGGCCAATATGCGGCACAGAGCCGTTACTAAAATACTTTTGCCGGCGTCGGACGTCGTGCCTTGCACCATGAGGGTGCGGGGGCTCTGCTCCATAAGGGTACGGGGGTCCTGTGCCATCAATGTTGGCTTAGTCATGACGCGGATTCCTTTTGCTGGTCTAAGTCTAACAGCAAATCTTGTAAGGCCTGTTGATGTGCGCCTGGTTGTTGCCACATTCCACGCTGGCAAGCTTCTAACAGTCGTTCGGTCATCTCTTCTAAGGCGGCAGGGTTATTGTCGCGCATAAATTGTTGGTTATTGGCTTCAAAAATTAGAGCATCACTGACCTGTTGATATTGGTAATCAGCAATTAAATCCGTGGTGGCATCGTAAGCAAATAGATAGTCAACACTCGCCGCCATTTCAAAAGCACCCTTGTATCCGTGGCGTTGCATGGCGCTAATCCATTTAGGGTTGAGCACACGAGAGCGCAGTACACGATTTAGCTCCTCTTTAAGAGTACGAATTTTGGGTACGCTAGGGTTACTGTGATCACTATGGTACACCGCAGGGGCTTGGCCACTAAGGCTGGTGACTGCGTTAGTCATGCCGCCTTGAAACTGGTAGTAGTCATCGGAATCCAATAGGTCGTGTTCGCGGTTGTCTTGGTTTTGCACCACCACCTCTAACTGACTCAAGCGGTGTTTAAAATCCTCATGGGCTGCCACACCATCACCTGTTTGATTGCCATAGGCGTAGCCACCCCAGTTGAGGTACGCGTCGGCAAGGTCCACGCGTTCAGCCCAACAACGTTCATCTATAAGGCCCTGTAATCCCGCACCATAGGCACCAGGTTTACTACCATAAACACGATAGCTGGCTTGACGTTTAGCGTCGGCAGCGCTGACGCCTTGAGCCTCTAGTTCTGCTTGTCGCTGTTCAACATTTTGGCGTATAGTGTTGCCGTTATTGGCGCTGGAACCTGGCTCATCAAAGGTGGCTAGGGCCTGCACAGCAGCATCATATAACTTCATGACATTAGGGAAAGCATCACGAAAAAACCCAGATACGCGCAGGGTAACGTCCACACGGGGACGGCCTAATTGCATGGCAGGAATGATTTCAAAATCGGTTACCCGCTGCGAGCCAGGAGCCCAAATAGGCTTGATACCCATTAAGGCAAACGCTTGGGCAATGTCATCGCCGCCGGTGCGCATGGTGGCGGTGCCCCAAACAGATAAACCAAGTTGGGTAGGGTAGTCGCCGTGCTCTTGTAAGTGCCGTTCAATAAGGGCTTGGGCTGAGCGTTGGCCTAAAGCCCATGCTGCTGCAGACGGTACACTACGGTTGTCTAAAGAA
>Ga0115003_10000211_pt1 | contig 49033 bp, 38 predicted proteins | sample ArcticOcean_MG_C_7_FD_88736 | JGI IMG/M metagenome (GOLD analysis project Ga0115003, IMG submission 88736) | Marine microbial communities from western Arctic Ocean - ArcticOcean_MG_CB11_88 | ecosystem: Environmental > Aquatic > Marine > Oceanic | place: Arctic Ocean: Canada Basin | collected...
CTTGGTGACGAGACCAAACAGCAAAATGATGCCGATCAAGCTGAAGAGGTTGAGGCTGTGATCGAAAAGCAGGAGCCCACCCAATGCCCCGACCATCGAAAGAGGAAGCGCGAGCATGACCGTGATGGGGTGAAGCAGGCTTTCGAATTGTGCGGCGAGCACCATGTAGATGACCAAGATGCCGAGCGCCATCGCGATGCCGAACTGCGTCATGCCCTCCATCATGGCTTCGGCATCACCCGAAACATTGAGCGTGACGGTGGACGGCAGAATGTCGGCCGCGACTTTCTCGGCAATTTCTACTGCTTCACCGAGTTTGAGGCCGTCGAGGTTGGCTCGGATCGTAACGCTGCGCTGTCGGTTTGTACGCGTTATGTCCGAAGGTGCGGCGCCTCGTTCCACAGTGACAAGGTTGCGGAGTGCGACGGCTTCCCCGTGGCGGTTGCGCACGTAGAGCGATCCGATCGCGTCTACGTCGTCGCGCAACTCTTCTTCTAGACGCATGCGGATGTCGTAGCGGCGTCCGTCTTCTTTAAAGACGCCAACGTCGAGGCCGCCGACCATCAACTGAACCGCTTCGGCGATGGTCCGGGCGTCGACGCCCATTTCGGCCGCCTTGTCGCGGTCGGCGTGAATGCGTAGTTCGGGCAAGCCGAGCTTCAGGCTACTGTCGAGATCGACATAGCCAGGGTTCTTTTGAAGTTCGGCGATGAACTCACCGGCTACGCGGTCGAGTTCTTCGAGAGAAAGGTTGCCTCGGAGTTGAACGCTAAAGCCTCCACTGCTTCCCGACATCGACTCGGCGGGGTTGAATACACGAATGCGTCGCCCGGGAATCGGGGCAAGGGATTCGCGCGCGTCGGTGATCAACTCCATGACCGACCTATCGCGTTTGGTGGCATCGGTCAGTGTGCCGAACAACATTGCGGCATTCGATTTCGGTGGATCGAACCCGCCCGATGTACCGGCGGCTGAAAAAATTCCGACGACTTCGGGTTGGTCGAGGAACCAGTGCTCGTCCCGGTCTAGATAGTCGAGGCTTGCCCAGACCGATGTTCCCGGAGGCGCTTCGATTTTCGCGAAGAAAATACCTTCGTCCGCAGGTGGAAAGAATTCTGTCTTTAGATTGGCGCCGAAAACGTAGGCGAGCACCAAACTGATCAATGTGAGGCCCACGGTCGACCAACGTGAGTCGATGCTTCGGTTCAGAACTTTTGCGTAAGCTGTCTCTAGGCCCACGAACCAAATCTCGAGTTTGTCGTAGATGCTGCCCGGTTTGCGCGGCTTAGGTGGGGGGATGCGGGCGGCGAGCATGGGCGTCAGCGTCAGGGCGACGAAGAGCGAAATCATCACACTTCCTGCGACGACCAAGCCGAACTCACCTAAAAAGTTGCCAACCAAGCCTTCGACGAAAACGACTGGAAGGAACACCGCCGCCACCGAAATCGTTGCGCTGGTTGCCGCAAATGCGATTTCTCGGGTTCCCACCTTGGCGGCCTCCATGGCGTCTTTCCCCGCCGCGCGGTGCCGCTCGATGTTTTCGAGCACGACGATGGCGTCGTCGATCACAACCCCAACGGCGAGTGTCATGCCGAGCAGGGTCATGGTGTTCAGCGTATAGCCCGCGATCCAAACGAGCCCAAATGTCGCGACGAGCGACACTGGAATCGCGAGCGCAATGATCATCGTCGGACGACTGCGCCGCAAAAAGACAAATACCGTGAGCACCGCGAGGAGTGCGCCGAAAATCAGCGCAAACTGCGTTTCGGCGACGGCTTCGCGCACGCCTTTCGAGAAGTCGATGAAGCCATCCGTTTCCTCGATCTTGATCTCGGGCGGTAGGAACTTTTCGATCTCGACCAGACGCGACATGACTTCGTCGACGATGCCGACGGTATTGCCGCCAGACTGTTTTCGAATGCCAAGCCCAACCGAGACTTCGGCGTTGTAACGCATAATTGTTTCTAGGTCTTCGGTGCCGTCTTCGACTCGAGCGACATCACGCAGATGAACTGGGGCCCCATTTACATGGGCGACAACCATGCCTTCGAGTTCGCGTATCGTGCGGAACTCCGCATCGGTTCTCACCGAATATTGAAGGCGGTTCCCTTCAATGGCGCCGGCGGGAAGTTCGACGTGTTCTCGCCGCAGCGCGGTTAGAACGTCGACCGCCGAAAGCTCGCGCGCACGCAGCTGGTCGCCTTTGAGCCAAATGCGAATGTTGCGATCTTGTCGCCCAAACACCGCAACGCCCGCGATGCCGGGGATCGATTCTAGATACGGATTGATACGTCGGCGAACAAATTCGCTTGCTTCTGTCGGGGACGATGTGATCTTGAGTGGGATCCACAAGATCGGCTGATCGTTGGGGTTGAAGGTGCCGACCACTGGGGCGTCGAGGTCACGAGGAAGCTCGCGCCGCGCTTGGGCGACCTTGTCGCGTACCTTCTGCGCCGCAATGTCGAGGTCGGTTCCGAGTTCGAATTCGACCGCGATATAAGAAGAGCCGCGATAACTCGTCGAAGTAATGTTGCGTACACCGCCGACGGTGTTCAGGTATTCCTCGAGCACGTCAGTGACGTCTTCTTCAATGCCCTCTGGCGTCGCCCCTTCGAGGGTCGCGCTTACCGTCAGGATCGGGAACTCCATGTTGGGGTATTGATCCACCCCAAGACGGTTGTATCCGAGCACGCCGAAGACGATCAATGCCAGGATCATCATCCACGTAAGGATAGGGCGGTCGATCGAGAGATCGGAAAGCGTCATTGCGGACTTCCCGAAGTTCGCGGCGCGCCGCTCAACGCAACTGCCGAAGGACCTGCGGGCTGACCGTCGGCCTGGCGGACCGAGACCATCACTCCGTCATCGAGGCGGTCTTGTCCGCGAACGACCACGATGTCTCCATGATTCAAGCCTTGCTTCACTTCGATCCAACCTTCTCCCAAAACGCCAGTGACCACCGTAATGCGTTCGACCCTTTCGCTCGAAGCGAGTCGAAACACCACGGCGCCGTCGGCCCGTTCGATGACAGCGTCCTGGGGCACGACGACTGCGGCGGCGCGTTTGCTCACGCCGAGATTGACATGTGCGAACAAGCCTGGGCGAATGCGACCGCCGGGGTTGGGCAGTTCGGCCTTTACGCGCAGGGTTCTGGTGCGTGGGTCGATGGTCGGAGAAATTGTGCTGACTTGGGCTTTGAAGGTCTCGTCGGGGTAGGGCGCGATCGAAACTGCGACGGGATGGCCAAGCTTCACCTTGGACGAATCGACTTCGGCCAGGGTGAATTCGACTTCGACGGGGTCGAGTGCGACAAGGTCGAAAAGTGCCATGCCCGGGGTGAGGTACTCGCCAACGCTGACGTGGCGACGAGCGATCAGTCCGTCAAATGGAGCGCGAACGGTGGAGTCTGCAAGCGCGCGTTTCGCGAGCCCGAGGCGCGCTTTTGCGCCGCTCTTTGCGGACCGTTTAAGCGACTGTCGGGTTCGGTCTTCGTCGAGGCGAGCTTCGGACGCTGCGTTTTGCTTGCTCAGGCTTTGGGTCCGCTGGTAGTTGCGTGTCGCCACCGCGAGTTCCGCCGTGGCTTCCGCGACCTGTGCTTTGGCGTTGGCGACTTCGAGGGCACGGCGCTCGGGGTCGATGACCAGCAACACGTCACCCGTCGCGACTGCGGACCCTTCGCGCACGAGCAAGTCGGTGACTTGGCCGTTTACCTGGGCGGCAATGGTCGCTTCGGCTTTGGCGGTGAGTTGTCCTGTGGCCTTGATGCGGTCGATCACGTCGCGACTGTCGACGTGGGCGACCATGACCGGTGGGCGCAAGTTTTGAGCCTTTTCGACGACGGCTTCTTCCGCGCAACCGACTAGCGATGCCGCGATGGCGAGTGCAAATATCGATGCGTGGGCGCGCTGAAAAGGGAATCGATTGTTGGGTTTGGTCTTGCTCATTTCACTTGCTCCTCAGCAGTACGGGCACGATCTTCTTGTACGGGTTGCACTTGTCGCTTCTCTTTGGGCACCAGCCATCCTCGGAAGATGCCCTCGATGCATTGGTCCAGGAGATCTTCTTGCCATTCCACGTCCGCACGCAGCGCGCGCAGGGACACGATGCCGTGGACCATGGTCCAGATGGCTTGCCTGAAATCTTCGAGCTCACCGAGGGCGAGCCAGCCTCGCTCGGCAATCATCTCGGCGGGGATCTCCATCAGACGCCGTGCCTCTTCGGCAGACTCGATCACGCTTGAGTGTTCTTCGCGCGCTTGCATGAGCAACTGATAGTGGGTTGGATTGCGCAGGCCGAAGACCGCAAACGCACGCGTCAACGCGCGCAAGTTCTCGACGGGGTCGTCAACCAACGGCACGCGTTGCAAGTCGACGGCAAGAAGCGTCAGTCGCTGCTCAAGCAGCGCGTCGATCAAGCCATCTTTGTCCTTGAAATGGGCGTAAATTGTGGGCGCGCTGAACCCGCAGCGATCGACCAGTTTGCGCACGGAAAAACCCGCGTGCCCCGCTTCAACAAGCAGCGCTTCGGTGGCGTCGAGGATCACCTTGCGGGTGTCGGCGCGAGTTTGACTTCGGCGTTCGGCAGCGGTCTGGAATGCCACGGAGAGAGGACCCCGGAGAGGTTTGAGGGATTGAGGCGCAACGTCTGCAATACAGCTCGGGCGCGGGTGGTTTCGGCTTGGTTTCGGCGCGCGACGAGAGGGGCGCCCCTCGGGGTTCTGCAGCGCATCTATCTGAATTCATGGAGCTTAACGGCGGGAAAGCACTGTAACACCGTTAAAGCCAGGGCTATTGATTAGCACACCAACGAGTCGGATCAAGCGCTTGATTTTTGCGGTGGGCTATTTGGCGCCCAGGCCAGGGGGCAGGGTGCCGTTCGTAACCATAGCCTTGGCCGCCGCCGCACCTGCTGCGCACGCGGGTCCGGCTTCACGTTGCTCGCGACACGATGTGAGCATCGCCTTTTGCTCGGGCGGAAGCTTGCCTGTCGCCGGGAGGCCCAATCGATCCCTGCACTTGGCACCCGTGATTTCAACTTCGCGACAGGTCGACCATACGTCGAGGAGCGCGCTGGGGTCGAAGGGGGCGTTGTGGTGGTAGTAGTCAATATAGAGCTCGGTGGCGCGCCACGCTTCGTCGAGACTTCGCTGCGACTTCGAGGCGTATTCCGGCGATGCCCTATCAAAGAGGGCCGCCATCAACTTCATGTCGTCCGCGTTCGCGACAAGGCCGTGCACTTGACCCGCCTGCGAATGTTTCACGCGCTGGTCGAGGGTTTTGAGAATCTCGCGAAAGGCGTCGGAAGTCGGGGCTTCGCTCATCCATTCCGCGAGCATGGTCTGACAGCGATGCATAAATACATCGCAGGTTTCCAAGATCGCGGCGGCCCGATCATGGTCCGAGAGTCGTCCTCCAGTGCGTGCCCTGTATCGCCCGAGCATCGAGCGCTTGGCTCCGACTTTTGCAGCCTTGCCAAACCCGGTGAACGGGGGCTGAGCGGTGTCGCCTCGAAAGAATGCGATACCGGCAGTATGGCTGAGCCTCGGATGATAAAGAGAATGCAGTGGGCCGCGAAGTTCGATTTCCTGAATCACGTCCATCGGAACGAGTTCGTGGGAAAACAGATCCGTAATGCTTGAAACCCCTGCTCGATTAAAAGACGCACTGAAGTCTGGGCGATTGAATCGCTCTTCGATCCGATAAACATCCTGTGCCTTGCCCGGATCATTGAAGCCAAGGATGAGAAGATCCGAAGGGAGCGATCCCCAGATGGCAAGGTGATCGAACACAGAGGAGTACGTGCGCAGAACCAGTTCAAGACTTGCTTGATCGGTTTCGTACAAATGCATCCACTGGCAATACACGCCGCGTGGGCTGAGTTTGCTTCGCGCAGCTTCCAAAAACTCTTTGGTGAAGAGCATTTCGACCCCAGTTACCCAGGGGTTGCTCGGCTCAGATACGATCAAGTCGAACGTACCTTCAGCGCGCATCAGTGCACGGTAGGCGTCACTTGCGATGACCTTTACCTTTGGGTTTTCGAGTGCATGTAGATTGACGGGATTGAAGATCGGAGCCGTTTGCATGACACCGGGTGAGAGCTCGGCGACCACAACTTCATTGATGGCGTCGAGTGAAGCGAGCTCTCCCACTGTGATGCCGGTGCCCCATCCGATCACGAATGCGCGCTCAGCAGGGTCGGCGAGCAATGCGGGCAATGAGGCAAGCAAGCCCATCGTTGGATAGTCGTCGCGTGAGTTCCCGTCGGACTTGCCGTTGGTCGCGATCGTGTATGTCGCGCCTCCGCCCGGTGCTGGGTACGCGCGAACGGTGATCGATGCGAAAGGGTCGTCTGTTTGAAATAGGAAGGGGGCATCAAAGTTGTTCGCGTTGCGCTGAACGAAGGTGGCGAGCCCCTCGTATTGTCCAGGCAGCGGGTCACGCATGCGAAACAACCCGGCGTACATGAGACGCGGATCCCAGGCCGGCATCAAGTAGAGCGCGGCGAACATGACCGCTGTGACGGTTGCGCCCGTGACGCGATGCCACCCATAGACGCGTATCGTGAGCAAGGAAGAAGCGGCAATCAGAGCCGCAATGGCGAGCCGAAAGATCTGATGAAGATCGAGCCAAAAGAGCAGCACGTAGCCGCCGAGCAAGGCACCGAGCAGAGAGCCAACGGTATTCCAGCTATAGAGGTTGCCGGCGAGGTCGCCGAGATGATCGACTTCTCGACGCATGTGATGAAAAAGCAAGGGGAGGGCGGCACCCGAAAGAAACACCGGGAGACCGATCGCCATAAGGACGAACGCGAAGCCCACGGCGTGATAAAGCCCAAACGCAGCATCGCTACTGCGAATCAGTGTGCGCAGGGTTTGAATCGCGTAAGGCGCTTTGTCGACCTGGGTGTAGAGCACCCACAGGGTCAGACCGATTAACCATTGATTGCCGACGACCAACCAGCGCGGGATCTGGGTCAGCGCAGAGACCCCAAAACTCCCGAGGGCGATACACAAAACGAATACCGCCACGACCATCGAAAACGTAAATTGCGAGCTCCCGAATGAGACGCCGCCGACGTGAATGATGGCCGTCTGAATGACCATCATGGCGAAGCCGGTGAGCAAGGCGATCGTGCCGTACGTGATGAAGTGGTCTGGGGTCACCGCTTCGGCGGTCGGCTCATCCGCGGGTTCGGCATAGACATGCTGGCCGCGAAAGCCGATCAGAATGAACACCGCACCCGCGAACAAGTTGATGGTTCCCATTGCGAGCATCAAGTTCTTTAGACCGAGAACCGGAATGAGAAAGAAACCCGCCGCGATCGCACCCGCGAATGCGCCCGCGGTATTGAAGGCGTAGATAAAGGCATGGAACCGAGTCGCGTCATCCAAGCTGCGCGAAAGTGCCTGGGTGAGAATTGGAATGGTGCCGCCCATCATCACCGAGGCGGGGCCGATGAGCAGAACGGTGAGCGCGACGTCAATCGCAAAACCGAAACCGCCGCTGCCGTGCGGAATTGCAAAGGACAGCGCTTGCACGACTTTGAAGAGCCAGGGGAACGCGATGACGTAGAGGCCGATACTGAACTCAAGACAGCCATACACGAGCAGCAGTCTCGGGGGTGTGCCTGCACGTGCTGCGTTTTCGACAACACGTCGTGTGACAACCCCGAACAGCCAATACCCCACCGACAGCCCGCCCAAGAAGATCGCGAGCACGGCAGCCGTGGCTTCGCTGTGCGAGCCAAGCAAGGTGGCGAGATATTTCTGCCACGCGATCTCATAGACGAGGCCGCTGAAACCGGTCATGACTGTGAGGATCAGCGCAATCGCTCGGGTCATGGATCGGCTCCTGCGGTTGCGGTTGTCCAATGTCGGGCGTTCAACGAAGCGCGAGATTACTCGACACGGGGGGGGCTTTGGTAAGCAAATGCAAGTTTTTTTTGGGTTCAGTGCGCAACCTGGTTGCAGCAGACCTGATTTCGTTCCGTAGACTGTGGGACGCGCTCGATCAACGACATTGAGGAATATTGCTTGCGCTTGAATGACACCCGGTTTGATTCTGACTTGAGACGAACATGGGTCGGCAAGTCTTGGCTGGGTCCGGCCGCGTTAAAACGCAGGGTTCGACTTCTCTGCCTACTCCTGTTGGCCTCGTGCTGGAGCCTGCCTTCTGGGGCCGAGGAATTATTTAAGCTGAGAACCATTCCGAGCGCCGGGCGTGTAGTCGCGGCGCGGATCGCTGACGTAAACGGCGATAGCCGTGCCGACGTGTTCGTCGTCGCGATCGAAGGCATGCCTCCGACAGAGCAGCGCGTGGTTCGCGTGTTCTTGCAGAGGCCGGACGGGTCGCTGCCGACCCAACCCAATCACTTCGTTGCCCTGCCGCAGTGGAGCGGAGTCTACGACCTCGCCGACGTGCTGCCTCGGCCCGGCGTCGAAATGGTGCTGCTCGCACCGCACGGCGTGAGCATCTTGTCGCTCGCGACCGCTGACAGCACGCCAGTCCTCTATCCGGTCGAAGGCGGGAGCGTGGCGATCGCCGAAGACGAGCGTGGCTTCGAACCGGTCAAAATCGTTTTCGACGATTTCGGTCCGACGCCGCGGCTGCTCGTTCCACAGTTCGGCGGGCTTGTCGTGATGGAAGCCGACGGGCGCATCGCAGCTCGGCTGACGGTCCCCCGTCGCGCCAACTTCTACGTCATACCGAGCAATGGGTTCGTGTCCAGCGAAAGTGATGTCCAGCTTTTTGTCGACGTACCGAAAATTGCGGTTGGCGACGTCGATGGGGACGGACGAACGGACATTGTGGCGAGCACCCGCCATGAAATTGGTGTGTTTATGAGCCGGGAGGACGGGACGTTTGACGCGGCGCCAAGTCGTACTGTTGCGCTTGGCATGGTGACCCGCCGCGATCATATCCGCGGCACGGGCGGCGTGTCGTGCGAGTTCCGCGACGTCAACTTGGATGGCAGGCTCGATCTTCTTGTCACCCACGTCGAGGGCAGCATTGCCGACGCCGTGACGACCACACGGGTCTTCATCAACCGCGACGGCAATTGGTTGCTCGATAATCCCGATGGCCAGTATCAGTCGACGGACGCACTGGCGAGCAACTCACTCGTCGACCTCGACCGAGACGGGTTGCCAGAACTGCTTCGCATTCAAATCAAGTTCACGTTGCTTGAGCTCATCGAACTGTTGTTGACCCGTGAAGTTGACGCTCTGATCTCAATCCATGGTCAAGCCAAGGCTCCTGGTGTCGGTTTCACAGAAGAACCGAGCCTGACCCGTAGCGTGAGCATCCCGTTTCGCTTTGACACGTTTCGTGCAAAGGGTTTTGTGCCAACGGTGTCCGCCGACTTAAATGGCGACGGCCACGCGGACCTGCTGGCATCGGGGGCAGGGGATGCCGTGGAAGTGTTCATCGGGGGTGGGACCCGCATTTTTGCCCGGCGCAGCGTTCGGCAAAAGATGCCGACTGCTGGCGTGATTTCGTTTGCCGACATTAACGCCGACGGACTCACCGACTTCGTGCTTTTCGATCCGCACAACTTTGACGCGCCCGTGCAGGTGGCGATCAACCTCGGAGCCCTGCCCGGGACTCCGGAGGCCAAGCGCTTAGGCGCTCAATCGACCGCGTCGGAGGCGTCTTCCGACTCGAGGTAGCCCAGGGCCTTTAGCTTTTCGCGTTCGGCTTTTGATATCTGGGCGGGGGCCGTCTTCGCATTGGGTGTAGTTTCTGGTGCCGTCTCTGGCGACAGGATCTCCGCGAATCGTCTGTCCATGATCGCGTGCATGTCTGCTTGCATGTGTCTGACTTTCGGATCACCCGCGATGTTATTTTGCTCACCCGGGTCGGTATGCCGGTTATAGAGTTCGACTCTGCCGTCATCGAGATGTTGGATCATCTTCCAGCGGCCGCGTTCGACACTGACTTGCCGCTGGTCCGTCCCGCTGGCGTAACTGCCTTCGGAAGACACGTAACTCGGGCTGGAGCGACTGAGCGCGGTGTCGAAGAGATTCATCCCCCGGAGCGTATGTTCTTCAACGCCCGCAAACTGAAGCAGCGTGGTGGCGATCGATGAGGTTTCAACCGGGCTTCCAATCGACAGCCCCCACATCGTCCTCGGGATGTCGCCCCCGATGATCAACGGGACATGGATCAGTTCGTCGTATAAATCCCGACCATGTCCGAAGCGGCTGTGATCAAGGAAGCCTTCACCGTGGTCGGCAGTGACGACAAAGATCACTCCTCGGTCTCGCCCGGCGTCGATGACGCCATCAATCAACGCACCGACGTGTTTGTCGGTGTGCGCGATTTCTTCATCGTAGACGTCGGTGATGTACCGCTCTGCCGCAGCGGAGATGCCCATGAACTCGGTTCCGTTGGGGGACTCGAAATCGATGGAGTCGCCGAACCGTCCAGTGCGCCCGGTTGCAAAGTTGTATTCCGGATGGCGTTCGTACGAATAATGAGGGTCGAAGTAGTGGACCCAAAGAAAGGTCGGGCCGTCTCCAGCTGCGTGAAAGGATTCGAGTGCTACTTGGGTCAGCACCTCCGAGCTAGAACCGCTGTGATCTTGCACGTGTCGTTCGTTGAAGTCGTCGAACCCTCGGGCAAAGCCGAAGCTGCTGCCGACGAAGACGTGGCTCACGACGGCGCGCGTTTGATAGCCACTCGCTTGAAGGAGGCTCGCGACCGCGGGGTGCTGTTTGCCGATGGCGCTTTGATTGCTCGTCGCGCCGTGCCGGCTCGGCGGAAGTCCGGTGTGGATGCTCGCCATACTGGGCAGCGTCCACGGTGCAGCCGCAACGGCATGCTTGAACGTGACACCTGCCCGGCCGAGCTTCAGCAAATTGGGCGCGGTGGGTCGCGTGTGTCCGTAAAGCTCAAGATGATCCGCGCGGAGCGAGTCGATCGTAATCAACACGAGGTCCGGGCGTGCAGAAGTATCGAAACTTCGGATCCAGCAACCGGTCTGAATCAGGGAGAGAAAGAGTGCGGCCACCATGCATTTGCGTGCCCAAGGTGTCGACTTCAGTCGAAGGGCGCAAAAAAAACTCAGCGGCGATTGCAAATTGAGGTGTTTCGGCATGATCGGACGGAATGTAACGGAATCTGCTTGAGTCGTGTTGTGCACGGGCCGCAAAGGACAATTTCGGAGGGTCCGTTTTTCGAGGGCGCGGCGAGATCGATTAAAATCGATTCATCACTGCGTGTTTTTTTGCCTGCCCCCTTTGCAGCGCAGGCAGAATTAGGCAGTCTCTGCCGCGCTTTGGAACTGCGGGGCGGTAGTTCAATTGGTTAGAGCACTGGCCTGTCACGCCAGAAGTTGCGGGTTCGAATCCCGTCCGCCCCGCCACCACAATGCTAAGCACGGCAAAGCGTTGAAGTACATCAGCTACTTACCGCGACGATTCTTCGGATTGACCGCCGGGGGGCTGATTGGGGCTGAACCGTGGGGCCGCATCGCTTGCACGATGGCTTCCGGCTGCGGTGAACTCAGCACATAGGGGTCGAGCGAACGCTTGTCTCGATGCCGTGAATGGGCATGCAACATTCGTTCGGGGAGTACTTTCGCCAACTGCGAGAGCGTGGTGTGTCGCGTTGCCCGGACTCGATGTAGAAGATGTGTTCAAGTACACGCGTGCCCAAGTCCGGTTGCATCGCAATAGAGAGTAGATTCCATGGGAGAGTTCAAGTCTGACACGTGCGGTGATCTTCAACCCACGGCGTGACGGGGCGGTAGCTGTTACATGTCCCGCAGGCAGCAGTTGGGTTAGTACATCGTGCGCCGGCCGGAATGTGAAATGCCCAGATCGAAGTGAATGGGATGGCCGTAGCTGCGTGATTCGACAGCTTGAACTCGAAGAAAAGTCAACAACCCCCTCACTCCCTAGCGCGTGGGCAGAGCCCGCGAGCTCAAGGAGTGACGATGCATTGCACGCGCAGCTGATCAATGCTGGAGTTGTACGTATTCTTCGGAAAGGCAACGGCCAACGTCCTGATGGGTACAGCACGGTCAAGCTGCACGATGACAGTACTTTAACCAACGGCTTGGTTTTCGACAGCGCAATGGACCGCGGGGTCCCAGCCGTTTTTCCGTTGAGCCGTGTCATCCCGTGCTGGACTGAGGCTGTTGGACGAATGCGCGTGGGTGCGAAAGCGGAAGTCACCGGCCCACCTTCGACTGCGTACGGCGAGAAAGGAAGACCTCCAGCGATTCCACCAAACTCTGTGCTCCACTTCAAAGTTGAGTTGCTGGAAATCATGTAGCACGGTGCTGAACTACCCGAGAGCCACATCAGCAAGCTACCGATTGGTCACCGCCAAGGATTCAGGACTCAAGCTCCTTACCTTTCGATGCATTGCAGTCATCTGGCCCCGCCACCGGGCTTCCCACTCCCCGGACCACGGCCTACCAGATCCCCGTAGCCTTGCCGCAGCGCGTACTCTCCCACCATGCCCCCCTCGAACTTCGCGGCCTGTGGTATCTCGATGGTCGCAAGATGGCGCTTTGGAGCGAGCCCAGCCGTCGTCGGCTTATCGGTTAATGCGTCGAGTCTCGGCGCTATTGCAAAATACGAAGCGAGTCGTCGGAAATTACTGTGGGTGTTCGTGGTCTTACCGTGAATGTCCGATTAAGGGCACACGCCAAGACCCAGGCCTGAGGCTGGCGTGGCAGTGCAATCCGCGCAACTTTTTCCGCTTGGCCCGGGCGGATTACCAAACTTGCCGAACACGGATGCGAGGTCTGCGGCACCGACGCTGTTGTCTTCGTTTACGTCATGGGCGCCCAGGTTCTTTGGGGTCCATGGTGCTGAGGTTCCGAACGCACCGAAAACGGTAGCGAGATCGCCCGCGCCCGTATTGCAATCCTGGTTGATGTCGGTGTCGCAAAGGTTGCCGTAGCCATCCTCGTCGTCGTCGCGTTGGTTCGGGTTTACTAAGCCCAGACAGTTGTCGCCATCGTCGACAACGCCGTCGGAGTCGGCGTCCTCTTCGTTAAATAAGCCGGCCTCACTTGCGAGCGCGAACCCAACGCTCAAAGCGCACGCAGACAACAACACCACAATCATTCGCACGCGAAAGTCGGTTACGCGGCGAACGCCAAGATCACTTCCGTCCGTCCTATCGTTCCGCATCGTTCGCACCTCGGGTCGGCAGTGCGGATTCGCAGCATGCGCATCCGCACAGCGTCAACGCCTTTGATTTTACGGGAGATAGACCGTCTCTGCACACCAGACTGTGTACTCATTTAGGCCGATGTCAGTTTCGAGCAGGCTAAACAACGCCTCGACGTGTTTCAGCCGGTCGAGGTTGGAGGGGAAGTCGTATTTCGGTGCCCGGCCGAGTTTGTCTCGTGCGTTTTTTACACACGCCTGGCCGATGTTCCTGGGCCGGCTCCAACCTCGACGTTTGTCGTCGAGTTCGGCGTCAGTCAATCGTTCGCGGACCACGTCATCGGCTTCGCCCCGATGTCCGCGCTGTCGGTCACGAGGATGCGCATGGTTCCGACTGCCTCGTTTGAATCTATGCGGGCGTATTGCGACCCAGCCAGTCGATCAACATGTTGTTGAAGATCTCGGGTTCTTCTTGATGGACAAAGTGGCCCGCATTTTCGAAGCGCTGCACTTCGAGCCCTTTCGGGAAGTCGTCTTTGTGGAGCGTGAGATCATGGAGTCGGGTGTCCATACAGCCGTCAAGCGCACCGGTGATCGCAAGCGTGGGGACGTGGATCTGACCCGCGACGAGTTCGTTGCCTTGCTTTGAAGCTTCGCTTCCCGCTTTGGCGACCGCGCGGTAGTAGCCCAGTGCAGCGCGCTTCACGCCGGGCAGGGCGAGCGTCTCTTTGACAGCGGCGAGTTCTTCTGGCGGGAAGTCCCACCCTGGCGACCAATCACGCCAGAGCTTTTCGATAAACGCCCAGTCGTTTCGTTCGACTACATAGTCGGCGATGCCGCGCAGTTGAAAAAAGATCATGTACCACGAGTTCAGGATCTGGCTGGGGAGTTTGCGGATTCCTTCGCTCTGCAATCGACCTGGATGGGGGATCGCAATTGTGGTGAGCGAATGAAACCGCTCGGGTGCCATCGCAGCGGCGGTGTAGGCCACCACGGCACCCCAGTCGTGTCCGACGAGGTGCACTTTGTCTTCGCCAAGGTTGTCGATCCAACCCACGACGTCTTCGGCGAGACGCACCATGTTGTAGTCCGCGTCCGCAGGTTGAGAGCTCGGTTCGTAGCCCCGCATGGTCGGCGCGATGGCGCGGTACCCGGCGCGTGCAAGGGGTTCAAGTTGCTCGCGGTAAGAGCGTGCGTGATCCGGAAACCCGTGAAGGCAAAGAGCGACCGGACCCGTTCCCGCTTCGTACGCGCTGAAGCGTAAATCTCCGACTGTGAGGGAAAGCGATTTCTCATCTGACATGCGAGGAGGCTCCGATGCTGGGGGTGCAGCGTGGACATTGTCGCGTTCGAGTTGCGCCGCATTTGCACACGACGCACCGGCAATCGAATTCACCCTGCGAACGGTATCTGAATCGGGTGTGTGGACAACGTTTGAGGCGACTCGCAGCAAATACGGCTTCAGGTTCTCCATACCCGCACCGATATCCCAGACGATCGGCGCTTGAAAAGGCGCGATCCAGGAGTGCATTGTGCAAAACTCGCATTGGAAAGTCGGAACAATCGTCCTCGCCACGCTCGTTATGTCGTGGCTGACGGCCTGTGGGCCGGCCGCTCTGGAAGAGAAGCGTCTGGCCGATCAGTGCAACGCCGTGTATGGGTTCAATACACCTGAAGCACGTTCTTGCCGGGATGTCGGCGTGAATTATCTCGCGATGGGTGATCACTGATCGACCGCAACGAAGTGGGCGTTCGATCGTAGCTGGGCTCTCTTCTTGATCAACGCCCGAAACGTCTGTTGATGGCTTCACGCAGTTCGTTGAGAATGCGCGGGTTGCGTGCGGGAACTTGGAAGTAGTAGCCGTCTGCGTTCGGCGAAATTTCTCGGCTTCCCAACCAGCTCTTCACGACTACGTTCTTTCCTTTGGTCGTGGCCCGACTTCGTCCCATCCAATCTTCCACGACACCCACGGGGTCGTTCAGCTGGGTGTCGTATTCGACGAGCATGTCGCGATGAACCGCGAACGCGCTCGTGTCCAAGCGCAGCAGTTCGAATTCTTCCGCCAATGCGGCGAGCTTGGGGGCAGCGAAGAATGTCGTCGCCGGCTCGTCAAATGCATCGGTTGCGCGATCTAATTCGTTCTCCAGCAGATCGAACGAGAGGGAAGGGGTGACGCGCCGCGCGCCGTGGTCCAGGGTGTCGATCCTTAGGCATCCGCTGCTCGGACCGATGGGTTCGTCCCAAGTTACGATGCGGCTGTGATGTGCACCGTCTCGACTCGCGCTTCCGATGACGCCGGTATGAACAAAGAGACATTGCCCAACCAACGAAGCAGAATCTTCGTAGTGTTGCGCGAGGTGGTTGTGGCCCGAAAACCAAAGTCTGACTTGCGGGTGCTCCGCGAGGAGGGCCGCAAAGCGTCCCGGTGCGTTGCTCTGGTTGAGCCATGCATTGCCGCCACGCAGGTGCGGATACTGCAGCACGCGCAATTGCGAACCGAGTGGGGGCGCGTGGGAAAACACAAAGATCGGCCGCTTGCGGTTGGCTTCGAGAGTGGCACGCAGCCATGCGAACTGGGCATCGTCGATCGACACCTCGTGCTTGTAACCGCGGTTGTCGCGAAAACCGGTCGACGAAAGTAGAACCCCTAACGCGTCGCCCAATTCGATGGTGCGGTATGGAGCGGCGAGACCGAATACGTCGCAGTAACACGCCACTGCGGCTTGGTCGGTTGCGAATGTCTCGACCCGTTCAAGGTCGTGGTTTCCGAGGATCGTTCCCCAGTCGGTGTCGAACGAAGCCAAGTAGGCCCGCGCGTCTTCGAACGATTCGCGGGTTCCGGAGTGGGAGCCACACCCAAGGTCGCCCAGGCAAACGAGGGCCTGAGGCGTCTCGGCGCGGACATCGGCGCGGGCGCGATCGAAGGTTTCGGCCTCGCGCGAGTCGAGGTGCAGGTCGCCCAGGACAACGAACTTCAAAACCTAACCACTCATTCCGGTAGACCGAGTATTTCAATCGTTTGTGCGGCGGTCGCAACGGGGCGACCGACTTCGCCACAAAGATCAACTGCGCGTTGCAGAAGTTCGAGGTTGGTGGGCTTGTCGCTCCCCATGTAGTCCTCGATGCCAATGTGGAGATGCCCCCCGCGCTCGAGAGCATGCCGAGCCAAGTTATGGTCGAAGACGTCGCCACCCAAGACGCCGACGGACCAGGGCACTACGCAGTCGCCCAATAGCGTTAGGTACACGTCGAGTCCCCACGGCGTGCCGGGCAGGCCGAAGTTGAGACCTTTGTGTCCGGCGCCCATGTAACCGTACTCGCCACCCATGTAGAACTTCACCAAGCTTCCGGCAGGCAGATGGCCGCTGCGCTCATAGGCAAGGGTGTGATTTAAAAACCCGGGTTCGAAGATCGCAATGCTCGGCCCGAGCCCGAGTTCGGCGTGAAAGTCGAAAGCCCAACGAATAGATGCCGGAGTGTTCGCATACGCGTAATCGATCGGAACCGGGAGCCCGGTGGCGTCGGCGCCGCCGAGGTTCACCGAACCGGGATCGACGAAGCCGATCCGCAGCCCCGCCTCTTCGCGCAATATTTTTACGTGCTCGTACTTGGCTTGCACGTCTTCGCCAAAGCCCAGCGTCGGGTAGATGAGCGCGCCGGGCCGTTCGCGCAACACCGGCACGAAGTGTTCGAGGTAAAGCTCCGCCGCGCGTTTGCCCGGTGACATGATGTCGTCGATGTGGGTGTGAACGATCGCCGCGCCGTTTTCGAAACAACGAAGTGCGTCTTCCGCGATCTCATCGCTCGATCGCGGTGCGTTTGGGTTGACGTCCTTTGTCGTTTGGCCGTTCAACGCGACTTCGATGATGACCGGTCGCTGGCTTGGATCGAGGTTTGTCATCCTGAATTCTCCTGAGTGCGAATGCTGTCGCATCATCAATGCTAGCTCGCAAATTCATCGAGTCGCCGTGCGATGTCTGGTCGGCAACGACGCCGCGCGCGATTCCCCGCGAAGCGAAATCGATGTGCAACTTGATAGAAGGAGAGGCGCTTTGCTGGATCGATCGCATTGACTGCGTCTGGAGTCGCACTTGGCTTGCTTGCACTAGCTGAAGCCGCACGCGCTGAAGAGCGGAATCGCGAATTTCACGATCTTGAAGTTGAACGCTTTTCGCATGGCAGTTGGCGCGTGCGTGTTTTGTTTCGCGCTGGGAACCGGGCTGTTCTAGCTGATCGTTCAGGCTGCCCAGAACGAACAACTCGGGGTCCTCGGCCATTCGTCGGGGCGCATGGCCGAGACCTTGCAAAAACGGCTCACCAACCTGGATGCCGAAGCGCGCGAAGTCGCTGTTGATCGCGCAGACATTTTGGACGTCACGTACTTGGGGCGCTTCACGGGGGTTCCAAACACGGCTCTCATCGGGTGGCGACGATCTGAGCTTTCGTACCCGGGTTGAGCGCCGACGTGTCCGGCGTGTCGTGTCTGCAATGCAGGGAGGCGTTCGTCTCGGGATTGGCCAAATGAATTTCTTCGGTAGAGGCCATTGTGCAGTGAGCTTGGAATGCGAATCGGCATATGAAGGATTCGCGGCTCAATTTCATGGGTTTGGGCGCTGTTCGCGTGTCGGTTGCACGTGATTGTGGGCGATATCGATTCTCACAACGATTACGACGTCACAGATGACGCGGCAGCAACATGCGGGATCCAGAATATTTGGGGCCAGACCGATACACGGAGAGCCCAACAACGGGTTGGAGATGCGCATTCGTGGCCACGCTCTTGATCGTTGACGACCTTGAATCCGCTCGATCGGAGATTCGATCGGTCGTGGAGAAAAATGCAATCTTCGATCGTATCATCGAAGCGCCAGACGGGATCCTCGGCTTGAAATTGTTGTTGAGCGAAGCCGTCGACGTCGTGGTGTGTGATCTCGAAATGCCGGGTTTTGACGGTGAAAAGCTACTGCGCGCCAAGGAAGTCAATCCGGGCGGAAGCAATGTTCCTTTCATTGTTGTCACTGCGTCTGAAGACCTGAATCGACGCACAAGGTTGCTCGAGCGTGGCGCGTCCGACGTCATCTCAAAACCTTTTCACGGACCCGATCTCGCGGCGCGACTGCAGCTTCATCTCAAAGTCAAGAAGCTGCAGGACGAGCTCATGGTGAAGAACGAAACCCTCGCGCGGCTCTCGACCTCAGATTCGTTGACCGGTTTGCGCACCCGTCGCTATGTCACCGATGTCTTGAGCGTCGAGTTCTTGCGGGCGCGTCGGTACCATTCCAAGTTGTCAGTCCTGATGGGCGACCTCGATCATTTCAAGCAAGTCAACGACACGTACGGGCACTTGACCGGAGACGCAGTTCTGCGAGGCGTTTCGGGCTTGCTGAGCAAGCAGTTGCGAAAGACCGACGTCGGCGGTCGCTACGGCGGCGAAGAGCTGATCGTAGTGCTCCATCAATGCGGTATCGACGCTGCGGCGACTTTTGCCGAGCGCTGGCGCGATGGGATCGAAACGACCGAATTTCAAACGGCGGACGGAAGCGGATGCGTTCCGGTTTCGATCAGCATCGGGGTCGCGGAATATCACCCCGACATGATGTCACCAGAAGACTTGATCGAGGCGGCCGATCGTGCGCTGTACCGCGCCAAGGACGCCGGGCGCAATCGAGTTGAAGTCGCGACTGAACTCTAGTGGTCGTAAGGTCTGAATCGCTATTCAGGTTCCGCGTCGGTGCGTCGTGTGCGAAACCGCTTTAGCCGTCTCGCGATCTCTGCTTCTGCACCCCGGTCGGTTGGCTCGTAGAACCGTTCATTCGAAATCGCGTCTGGAAGGTTGATCGCGTCGACTTCGGCGTCGACTTCGTTGTGGGGGTAGCGATAGTCGCGTCCATAACCGAGTTCGCTCATGAGCTGTGTCGGGGCATTGCGCAAATGCATCGGGACCGGTGGCGACCCGGTTTGCTTGACGAGCGCGATCGCACGATCGAGGGCCGTGTAGGCTGCGTTGCTTCGGGGCGCGCATGCGAGGTAGGTCGCCGCTTGGGCGAGAGGGATTCGCGCTTCGGGCATTCCGAGCCTGTCGACCGCCTGATACGTTGCGTTCGCCAGCAGCAGTGCGTGGGGGTCCGCGTTGCCGATGTCCTCCGACGCGAAGATCAACAACCGCCGGGCGATAAAGAGAGGGTCTTCCCCAGCAACGATCATACGAGCCATGTAGTAGAGCGCAGCGTCCGGGTCACTTGCGCGCAGGCTCTTGATCAAGGCGCTGGTGATGTTGTGATGTTCTTCGCGGTCTCGGTCGTGGATCAGCACGCGACGCCCCGCGACTTCGCGCACGATTTCGGGTTCGACTGCGCCTTCGGGGTCTGCGCCACTTCGGTGGGCTGCGACCGCGGCTTCGAGGATGCCCAGGGCGCGTCGGGCATCACCATCTGCGGCACTGACGATCGTGGGAAGGGTCTGCTCGGCGAAGCGAAGCTTGTATTTTCCAAGCCCGCGCTCCTCGTCGGCGCTCGCGCGCTCGACCACACGAAGCAGAGCCGCGTCATCTAGCGGTGACAGAGTGATGACCCGGCTGCGCGATAGCAGCGGGGCATTCACGGTGAAAGACGGGTTCTCGGTTGTGGCTCCGACGAGGGTCACGGTGCCCGCTTCGACGTGGGGCAAGAGCACGTCTTGCTGGGCGCGGTTCAGCCGATGAATTTCGTCGATAAACAAAAGCGTGCGCAGCGCAGTTCGTTTGGCGCGATCGACGGCGGCGCGAATCTCTTTGACGCCTGCAACCACGGCGGAAAGCGGCTCGATGCGGGTGTCCGGCGTTTCTGCCAGGAGCCACGCCAGTGTGGTCTTGCCGCTGCCCGGTGGACCCCAGAGGATCAGGGATGGAAGGTCGCCGGCGGCGACCATGCCCCTAAGCGCACTTGTGGGCCCAACGACTTTTTCTTGCCCGATCATGTCGTCGAAAGTCTTCGGGCGCATTCGATCGGCAAGCGGAGCCCGGCTGTCCACTTGTTTCTTGGGGCGTTCGGGGAAAAGGTCGAGGGTTTCGTCTTCGGGCATTGGGCGCTTATCGTAGCGCCCGCCCTTGAGCGCGGGCGCTGCAAGTGAGATGATTAGGGCACGCGTCATTCGACGTCGGAATGAGGGCCCCCTTGAAGATCGAATCTATTGGCGTTTGTCTCAAACCGGACCAACCGGATTGCGAAGAAGTCCTCGGGCGCATCGTGGTCTGGGCTAAAAAACGTCAGATCAAAGTCGTGCTCGAGCAGCCGGTTGCGGGCAGCTCTGATCTTCCCGTCATCGAACCCGAGCAACTTTACGCCCAGGTCGATCTCATTATTGCCGTTGGCGGCGACGGAACGTTGCTCGGTGCGGCAAGGTCGATTGGCAGCCGAGACGTGCCTATTTTGGGGATCAACCTCGGCCGGCTCGGGTTTCTCACTGAAGTCAATCGCGACGAACTTGAAGATTGTCTCGACCGCATCGCGCGAGGTGAGCTCACCATTGAAGCCCGCATGCGCCTTGACGTGAGTGTGTTCCGCGAAGATGATGAAGTGGCGAAGTATCTCGCGCTCAACGACGTCGTGATCACGCGCTCGGCGATTAGTCGCTTGGTCGACCTCGAAACGTTCGCGAACGGCGCGAAGGTCACCACGTATCACGGCGACGGCTTGATCATTTCGACCCCGACCGGCTCGACGGCTTACTCGCTTTCGGCATCGGGACCGATCTTGATGCCGAACGTCGAAGCGATCGTGCTCAACCCGATCTGTGCTCATTCGCTCAACCAGTGTCCGATCGTGCTTCCCCACCACAGCGAGATCGAAGTGCGCCCCGTGTTCAGCCATGAAATCGACACCGCGACCCTCACCGTCGATGGACAAGAGGGGTTCGAACTCGGGCCCGGGGACCGGGTGGTGACAAAACGATCGCCGCACGATGCCCACATCGCCGCATCGCCATTCCGTAACCACTTCGAAATTCTCCATACCAAGCTCAACTGGGGTGACCGTTGATCGAAACGCTGCGTATTGATGAGATCAAGATCGTCGAAAAGGCCGAACTTGAATTTGGCCCCGGGCTCAATGTTTTGACCGGGGAAACTGGGGCGGGCAAGTCGATCATTCTCGGTGCTTTGGAAATGCTCGCCGGTGCGCGTGGCTCGGCTGACATTCCACGAAAAGGTTCCGACCTCGGAGTCGTCGAGGCCGTGTTTCGGACTGAGGGCTTGCCCGAATTCGAACGCGAACTGGTCGAGCGCGGCTTCCGCGAAGCCGACGCATCCGACGACGACGCGAATGAGTTGTTGGTGCATCGCACGCTTTCGGCCAGCGGTCGAAGTCGGGCGCGGGTCGCCGGCCAGTTGGTTCCGATTGCGACGTTGAACGAGTTATTTGCCGATCGCCTTGAAATTTCGAGCCAGCACAGCTCGCAAGCGTTGCTCCGCCCCGAAAGCCACGGTCGCTACCTCGACGCAGCCGGGAAGCTCCTCGCTCTTCGCGCAGAAGTGGAGCAGGGCGTCACCCGCTTGCGCGCGATCGATGCCGAACTCACAACTCTTCGCGCCGAAGATGAAGAACGCATTCGCCAACGGGACTTCCTCGCATTTCAGCTCGAAGAAATCGATTCGGTTTCGCCGACCCCCGAAGAGTTCGCCGCGATCAACCTTGAGCACAGCCGCCTTGCACACGCGGGTCAGTTACAAACAGATGGAACCGAGCTTGTTTATGCGCTGCAGGGGGACGGCAACGCGTCCGACGGCGGCGGCGCGATCGACGCGATTGCGCTGGCACTGAAACTTGGGCAAGGGCTTGAAAAGCTCGACCCGAGTTTGACAGAACTTGTTGAACGACTCGCTTCTCTTGACCTCGAACTGCGCGATCTCTCACGCGACTTCGAACGCATCACCGACACGGTGGAGTCGGATCCCGCGCGGGTTGCGTTCCTCGAAGAGCGCATGGCCCAATTCGAAAAATTGCGTCGCAAGTACGGAAGCTCGGTCGAAGAGATTCTTGCTTTTCGCGCCGAAGTTGCGGAGCAGCTGGTGGGGATCGAAGGCGCAGGCCAGCGCGAAAGCGAACTCGAAGTCGAGCGCAAAGATGTTGAGAACGGGCTCATCAAAAAGGCTGCGCAGCTGAGCAACGGACGGGCGAAGGCAGCCAAGGCACTTTCAAAGACCGTGCAAAAATCTCTTGCCGCCTTAGACATGCCCAGCGCAACTTTTCATATCGATCTTTCGCCGGCCGTACCGCCGCACGGTTTGCCGTGTGGGCTGTCCGGAAATGAGTCGCCAGAATTTAAGTTTTCAGCCAATACCAACGAAGTCCCGGCCCCTTTGCAAAAGGTCGCGTCGGGGGGCGAGTTGTCTCGGGTGTTTCTGGCAGTCAAGAATGGGCTCCGGCGTGAAGGCGGAGGCATGGTCCTGGTCTTCGATGAAGTGGACGCGGGCATCGGCGGCAGGACGGCCGAGCGGGTCGGCCAAGTTCTCAACGAGCTGGCCGCGCACCATCAAGTCTTGTGCATTACGCATCTTCCCCAAATCGCTGCGTTCGCCGACACGCATTTTCGGGTCGAAAAGAGTGAGAAGGCGGGCAGGGTCTGCGCGACCGTCACCAAGCTCAGCGAAAAAGATCGCGTCGAAGAAATCGCGCGGATGGCCGGCGGCGAAGAAATTACGGCCTCCACCCGGCGCCATGCTCGTGAGCTTTTGAAGGCAAAAACCCTTAGTTCGAGCTGAGGGGCGCCTGATTGCTTCCCTTGACCGCCGCTCCCGGTCTCGGAGTCACAGCTCCGTCCTCTGCTCGCTCTCCAGCGAAAAGTAGAGGTCAAGCTCCGAATTTTTGATTCCGATGAATGTGGGGCGGGATGCGCGCGTGATTTGCGTGGGCAGTGACTCGCTTCACGCACTTTTAGCTTTGGAGCGGCGATGGATTCTGTGGGGACCAACATGCAGAAACCCATTTCATTGGCGATGCCCACAGGTGGGGCTGTGCGGATCCGGTCGGGCTTCTATGAAGGTCTCGAAGTGAACCTCGATCGCGATTGGATCGTGATCGGTCGGGGCCGCGGTGCGGACGTGGTGTTGGCAGAAACAACGATTTCAAGAGCGCATGCGGCGATCGGTTTCGATCAAGGGGCATTCTTTTTACAGGACCTGGGCAGCACGAATGGAACCACGGTGAATGGTGTCAAGGCGGATCGGCAGCAACTCAAAAACGGCGACGAAGTGCGCATGGGAAGACTGGTGATTGGAATCATGCTGCCCGATTAGGCGGTGACATTCGGCCAGGCACGACGCAGAAAAACGATTTGAGGTCGGGGGGGAGGTCTCCCGAAACAATGTGTGATCTCGATCGAACGGGAGTGGCGGAGACCAGTACGGATGAAGCAGTACACACTAATTTTGGTCGGTGACGAGACGTCGCCGATTCGAAGAGTACAGGTAAGCGGTAGCAGGGTGAAACACTTGGCCCGGGCCGCCGGTGTACTGGTGTTAATTACACTAGTTGGCTCGGTGGACTACTACCGCACCAAGCTCGACAATGGCGAACTCGCGGCGCTTCGCGTTCAAAGTGTTGAGCAGACCCTTGAGATGGATCGCGTCCAAGTGACCTTCGACGAGATGACCGAAAGGATGGCCGCGGTGTTGGAACTTGAACGCAAGGTCCGCATCATCGCGAACCTGCCCGGCGCGAGTGCCGTCGGTGGCGAGGGCATCACCGAGGTTGTGCCCGATGGCAGTGTTGCCCCGGACGCGGACGACGACAACTTGCAGATGCCTGTGGGTGTCCCGATCCCAACGAATGAGCTGGGTGCGGCGGCGCGACAGGGCCAGAACGGCGACATGATCCCGACCCGGGCTGGCGGGGGGTTAGATATGACGGGCCTCACGACGGAAAAGGCGCGCGCGATGCGTGAGCTCGAAGAGCGTGGCAAAGCGATCGCGTTGTCTGCGGACCTGCGCACCCACGCAATGGAAGAGCTCGTGATTCAGCTCGAAGATAAACACACACGGCTGAGTTCGATGCCGTCGATCTGGCCCACGCGCGGTTGGCTGACTTCCCGCTTTGGCCCGCGTATTTCTCCGTTTACGGGGCGACGCCAGCATCACGCAGGCATCGACATCGCCGCGGCATCGGGTGCGGACATCGTTGCCGCCGCTTCGGGACGCGTGGTCTTCGTTGGGAGCAAGGGACCGCTCGGCAACTCTGTTGTCGTCGACCACGGGTTTGGTGTGCGAACCACCTACGGGCACGCGAAGGAACTCTTCGTGAAGGCCGGCGACGAGCTCGTTCGCGGGACGAGGGTGGCGTCGGTTGGAAGCACCGGACGCAGTACCGGGCCCCACGTTCACTATGTCATCGAAGTCAACGGGAAGGCCAAGAACCCCCTCGACTATATTTTCGACTGAGCGATAATGCTTTCAAGAAACAATACGTTTCCCGTGTCGTTGCACTCGCTGCGCACGGGATTTTTATTTGTGGGATTCAATTAAGTTCGGGCAACGTGGATGAATAAACTGGGGGCAGGTTGACCCGGGACGCTTCGCACCAAAGCTTCGTTCCCAACGAACCCGCGCGACATTCAACAAGCAAAAACATGCCCCACGAAGCCCAGCGGCTCGGGAGAGTTCCAAACTCCAATGCAACGAATTCTGAGTAAGATCTTTGGCACCGCGAACGACCGCACGATCAAGCGGCTGCTTCCGATCGTAGCGGAAATTGCGAGTCTCGAGCCCACATACGAGGGCATGAACGACGCCGACCTCATCGCAATGACCCCGGCTTTTCGCGCTCGACTCGAAGCAGGCGAGACCCTCGACGACTTGCTTCCCGAAGCATTTGCGGTCGTGCGCGAAGCGGCGAAGCGAACCCTCGGTCAGCGGCACTACGACGCGCAGATGATCGGCGGCATCATGCTTCACCAGGGCAACATTTCCGAAATGAAGACTGGCGAGGGCAAGACTCTTGTCGCGACGTTGTCTTCATACTTGAACGGACTTTCCGGTGCGGGCGTTCACATCGTGACCGTGAACGACTATCTCGCCAAGCGCGATGCCGAATGGATGGGCGAAGTGCATCGCTTCATGGGCCTGACCGTTGGCCAGATCGTGCACGGCATGAACGACGTCGAACGCAGCGAAGCCTACGACTGCGACATCACGTACTGCACGAACAACGAACTCGGTTTTGATTATCTACGCGACAACATGAAAATGAGCGCGGACAACCGCGTCCAGCGCGAGCTCAACTACGCGATCATCGACGAGGTCGACTCGATTCTGATCGACGAAGCGCGAACCCCGTTGATCATTTCGGGCCCGTCGGAGGAAGACACCCAGGTCTACGCGGTCGTCAATCGCATCATCCCGAGCCTGAAGGCGGGGACAAAAGGTGAGCCGAGCAAGGGTGTCGAAGAAACCGGTGACTACTGGATGGACGAGAAAAACCATTCTGCGACGCTGACCGAAGAGGGCATCCACAAAGTCGAACAGACGTTGAACATCGAAAATCTCTACGACCCGCAAATGCTCCCGGTGAACCATGCCATTTCTCAGGCCTTGATCGCCCACACCTTGAAGCGGCTTGACGTTGACTACATGGTGGCGGTTGGCGATAGCGGCAAAAAAGAAGTCATCATTGTCGACGAACACACCGGGCGCCCCATGCCGGGACGCCGCTGGTCGGACGGCTTGCACCAGGCCGTTGAGGCGAAAGAGGGCATCACGGTTCGCAGTGAGAATCAAACGCTCGCAACCGTCACCTTCCAGAACTTTTTTCGCATGTACTCGAAGATTTCGGGCATGACCGGTACGGCGGACACCGAAGCCCCCGAGTTCGCCAAGATCTACAACCTCGACGTGTCGCTCATTCCGACTCATCGACCGCTATTGAGAGACGACCTTTCCGACGTCGTCTTTAAGACCAAGAAAGAAAAATTCGACGCTGTCGCAGATGAAATCGCCGAACGGCAGGAAAAGGGGCAGCCGGTCCTCGTCGGTACGATTTCGATCGAGACGTCAGAAATGCTTTCGCGTTTGCTCAAAAAGCGCGGCATCAAACACAAAGTTTTGAACGCCAAGCATCACGAGCGCGAGGCCGACATCGTCGCCCAGGCGGGGAGCAAGGCTTCGGTCACGATTTCGACCAATATGGCCGGTCGCGGCACCGATATTGTGCTCGGCGGCAATCCCGAGGCGCTGGCGCTCGAAAAGTGCCACGGCGACAAAGACGACGAGAACTACACCGAGACGCTGCTGCGCTTTGAACGCGAATGCGCGGAGGCGCAGAAGGAAGTGCTTGAGGCAGGCGGCCTGCATATTCTCGGCACCGAGCGTCACGAGAGTCGCCGCATCGACAACCAGTTGCGTGGTCGTTCTGGGCGCCAGGGCGACCCCGGCTCGAGTCAGTTTTTTCTATCTCTCGAAGACGACTTGTTGCGCATCTTCGAAGCCGATCGCGTTTCCCAGTGGTGGGACCGTGTCGGTGTGGAAGAAGGCGAAGCGATCGAAAACCGCATGCTGACCCGGGTTATCGAAGGCGCCCAAAAGAAGGTCGAAGCGCGGAACTTCGACATGCGCAAGCACTTGCTCGACTACGACGACGTGATGAACAAGCAGCGTCAGGCGTTTTACGCCCGTCGCTTGAATGTGCTCGTTAGTGAAAGTCTGCAACAAGAGATCGAAGAAATTTTCGAAGGCGTGGTGGTCAAAGTCCTCGCCACCCACTGGCCCGACAAGGGCGGCCCAGAAGGCGAAGACATCGACAATATTTCTGCCGCGCTGGAAACGCAGTTTGGCCTCACGCCCGCTGCAGACGAGTCTCCCTTCACGGGCCCCGACGGAAAGCCGTTTGACGAACGAGACGATTTCGGTCGTGCGCTGCTCGACATCATCGAAGCCGGGTTAGAAGAGAAGAGGGTGCGCTGCCTCGAGATGGCCGAGCAGTATTCCGGAATTCGTTACCCCAAGTTTGAATGGTTCCAGCGCGACATCCTGTTGCAGGTGCTCGACACCCAATGGAAGGATCACCTCCATACGATGGACGGCCTGCGCGAGGGCATTGGCCTGCGGGGCTACGCCCAGAAGGACCCGAAGGTGGAGTATCAGCGCGAAGGCTTTGCGCTTTTTGCCGAAACCGAGCAACGCATGGACGACCAGGCCGCCGAGGTCCTGTTTCGCTTTGCACTCCCGACCCCGCGAATCGAGACGGTCCGCAATCGGGCCCAAGAAAACGAGGCGGCATTGCCGGAAGGTTCGAAGGGCCCCCATCTCTCCAAGGGTGCCGGCGGCAATGCACCGGGCAAGATTGGGCGCAACGATCCATGCCCCTGTGGAAGTGGCAAGAAGTATAAGAAGTGCTGCGCGGCCTGACCCCCCTGACCTGCAGGGATCGTTCGCTATAAGTACGCGGCATGACGGCGACATCTACAAAGAGCCCTACAAAGAGCCCTACAAAGAGCTCGAAAAAGAGCTCGAAAAAGAGCCCTACAAAGAGCTCGAAAAAGACCCAGCGAAAGCCCACGCAAACCAAGAGCGTGGCCGCTCGCGCGCAGGGGAAACTCGGCGCCGCTTTGCCGGTCCCCGGGTTTCGCTACGCGGGCGTTCACTGTGGCGTCAAAGAGTCGGACCTCGACTTCGCGATGATCGTCAGCGACGAACCCGCTTCGGTTGCCGGCGTTTTTACAAAGTCGACCATCGTGGGCGCTCCGGTCGAATGGTCCCGGCCGCGCGCAGCGGCAGGTCGGGCTCGGGCGATCGTCGCCAACAGCGGCTGCTCGAATACCGCCATGGGCGAGCGCGGCCGGCGCGATGCTGCAACCATGGCAGCGGCTGCAGGCAAAGCCATTGGTTGTAGCGCCGACGAAGTTCTCGTCGCCTCGACGGGCGTGATCGGTGAACCCCTCCCGATGGCGAAAATTCGCGCGGGTGCGGTACTCGCGCAGAAAGAACTTAAAGCCAATGGTTTCAAGCGTGCGGCCGAAGCGATTCGCACCACGGACACGTTCGCCAAGTACGCAAGCACGACGGTGGTGGTGAATCGCAAGCAGGTCACGATTTCCGGCATCGCCAAGGGTTCGGGAATGATCGAACCCAATATGGCCACGATGCTCTCGTTCATTACAACCGACGCGAACGTATCGCCGGCGTTTTTGCGCGGTGCGCTCAAGCGCGTTGCGGACCAGACGTACAACTGTGTGACGATCGACGGCGAAGGCTCGACGAGTGACACGGTTGTGGTGATGGCCAACGGCGTTGCGGGAAACGCAGCGATTCGCAGCGCCAAGAGTGCGGGGGCGGCGCGCTTTGAGACGGCGCTGCTAGACGTCGCCACACAGTTGTCGCAGATGCTTGCCCGGGACGGCGAAGGGGCGACCAAGCTCGTCACTGTCGAAGTCACCGGCGCAGCGAGCCCCCAGCAGGCGGATCTCGCCGCGCGTCGGATCGCAAACTCGATGCTCGTGAAGACCGCGCTCTTCGGACACGACCCAAACTGGGGCCGCATCCTTCAGACCCTCGGGGCGGGGCGGTTGAAATTGAACCTGCCGCGCGTCGAAGTGAGGCTGTGTGGGACGCCGGTATTCAAAGCGGGGGCGTCGACGGGGCCTGCAGCCCGCAAGCGCGCCGAAGCAGGGCTCAAGAGCACGGACATCACGGTGCATGTGAGTCTCGGGGCTGGGCGTTCTTCGAAGCGACTCTGGACCTGCGACCTCAGCTACGACTACGTCCGCATCAACGCCGAATACACGACCTGATTTGTACGTGCGGCCAGGCGAGTCGCGGCGATCCCGCTGAAACAATTCGGACCTCCCACACCGGGCAGCACGCAAAGTTCGCAACGGCGCGCACAGAACCGCCAGCCCTCCGCCCGGGACCTTTTGACCGTGGGTTCTTCTGGAAGACGGCCGGGGGGGCGTCCCCGCATCGGCGGTTCTTCCGGCGATACGGACAGGACCTGCGGCGTTCACGAACCCGCCCCGCGCGCTCGGCTAAACGCTCGGCTCACAGCGTTCCCCGGTACCCGCAGTCTCGAGTGTTGCCCAAATGGCGACTTCGTTCGTCTATGATGGCCCTCTCGACATCTCCCAAAGCGGTGCAGCAGCCCCAAAAATCTTCAAAAATGCCTGAATTCTCAGGCCCTTGCCCCGAGCGCCGAAAAACCAAAGGCGCTAGGCTGCCGAGCGCAAAAAAAACACACGTTCTGCAATTCCCCTGCGGTGCCCGTGGAATCCAGATCGAGGAAGACGAAGCGAGATCGACTCGCTTCGATTGCACCTCGAGGATGAACGGGTCAGGGGAACAACCGGACTGTCGCATACACCTGGGTCTCGTGACCTTGGACAAGCGGCGAAGCGGTTGTGAGCGGAGCGGAGGCCCAACCGCAAAGGAGAAGAAGATGAGTGAGACCCCGGTCGAACCGACCGAAGTAGCGGCCACGCCCGAAGCTGCAGCTGCAGCACCCGCGAGCGAAATGGCTGAGGCCATGAAGGCCACCGAGATCAATATCCAGAGCTTGCTCGAAGCCGGCGTGCATTTCGGTCATCAGACCCACCGCTGGAACCCGCAGATGAAGCACTTCATCTTCGGCGAGCGCAACGGCACCCACATCATCGACCTCGACCAGACGCTGCCGCTCTTCCGCAAGGCGCTCGCCCACGTGCGCGAGCTGACCAGCGAAGGCCAAGGGATTCTGTTCGTCGGCACCAAGCGCCAGGCCGCACCGTTTATTGAAGCTGCGGCGACCCGCGCCAAGCAGCCCTTCGTCAATTCTCGTTGGCTCGGCGGCATGATGACCAACTGGAAGACGGTCAAGAAGTCGATCGACCAGTACAAGTCGATGCTTGAAATTCAGGACGACGAAGAGAAGCGCGAAGCGCTCTCAAAGAAGGAACTCGCGCGCATGAGCCGCGCTTGCGACAAGTACGCAAAGAGCCTCGCTGGAATGCGCCAGATGAATAAGCTCCCCGCGGCGATCGTCGTGATCGATGTCGGCAAGGAAGCGATCGCAGTTTCGGAGGCCAAGCGCCTCGGCATCAGTGTCATCGGTGTGGTCGACAGTAATTGTAGCCCTAAGGACATCGACTACCCGATCCCCGGCAACGACGATGCCATCCGCTCGGTCTCGCTCTATTGCGACGCATTCGCAGACGCATGCGCGCAAGGCGCCGCAGCCCGGGCAGAAAAGCTCGCTTCGCAGCCGACTCCCGAAAGGGACCAGCAGGCCCCGACCGCATCAGGCCGCCGGGTTGTCGAGATCAAGCAAACGCCGCGACGTGGTCGCGGTGGCAAGGAAGGCGGTGGTTCCGGCCGTACCCAGAGCTCCGGTGGCTGGACTGAAAAAGATGGCAAGAAGAAGGTTGAGGAGAAGGCCGCCGCAGCGACAGAGCCCGCCGCCGCCGCGAGTGCTGCTCCCGCCGCCGTCGCTGAACCCGCCGCGCCTGCTGCACCTGTCGCCGCGGCTGAACCCGCCGCGCCTGCTGCACCTGTCGCCGCGGCTGAACCCGCCGCGCCTGCTGCACCTGTCGCCGTGGCTGAACCCGCAGCGCCTGCTGCACCTGTCGAAAAGAAGGAAGAACCGGCGAGCGACGCGTGAGACGCAAGGGGGGCAACCTCCTCGGTGACGCGTGAACTCTTCCAACCCAAATTGAGCCAGTCGAGAACTCAAACCGCAAATTCGAAGTCCAAGTAAGAACCAGCGCGACGAAGCACAGCAAGCAAGCTTTGCATCGAGGCAAAGGGTCCAAGCGAAGGATTTCCGAAAGGAAAGGCAACCCCATGGCGAGCATCTCCGCCCAGGACGTAAAGGCACTGCGCGAATCAACCGGCGCAGGCATGATGGATTGTAAGAAGGTTTTGACCGAGGCCGACGGCGACCCGCAGAAGGCGCTTGAGCTGTTGCGGGAACGTGGTCTGTCGAAGGCCGGCAAGCGCGCCGGTCGCGAGACCAGCGAAGGCACGATCGCCGTTGCGAACCAAGGCACGACCAGCGTCATGATCGAGCTCGGTTGTGAGACCGACTTCGTCGCCAAGACAGACGACTTTCAGGGATTGGCCAATGAAATCGCGACCGCCATTGTGAACGACGGCAGCGCGGCCAACGTCGAGCAAGCACAGGCGTTGAAGGCCGGTGACGAAACGATCGAAGCCCGCGTGACGAACGCTGCGGCGACGATGGGCGAGAACATCTCTTTGAAGCGCGTAGAGCGCATTGTCTCCGATACTGTTGTTGGCAGCTACATCCACATGGGCGGCAAGCTCGGTGTGGTGGTTGCACTCAGCGGCGGCGCAGGCGGTGCCGCCTCCGACGCCGACTACGCATCAGTGGCTAAGGACGTGGCCATGCATGTTGCCGCCATCGACCCGACGCCGATCGCGATCGATCGCGCGGCTGTTCCCGCCGACCTCGTCGAAAGCGAGAAGACAATTTTGCGAAATCAGGCGCTGCAAAGTGGCAAGCCCGAGAACATCGTCGACAAGATCGTCGAAGGCCGCATCAACAAGTTCTACGCAGAGAACTGCTTGCTCGAGCAGGCGTTCGTGAAAGACCCCGACACCACCGTGGCGAAGGTACTGGCTGCCAATGACGCCGGTCTCACCGTTGCGTCCTTTCACCGCTTTAAACTCGGGGAGGCGGCCACCTCGTGAGCTCAGCCGTTTACCGCCGCGTGTTGATTAAGCTGTCCGGTGAAGGACTCGCCGGCAATGACGGCTTTGGCATCAACCCCGGGGTAATCGGTGGGATCGCGGATCAAATCCGCGAAGTACACGAGATGGACGTCCAGATCAGCATCGTGATCGGCGGCGGCAATATTATTCGCGGCATGACGGCTGCGAAAGAGGGCATGGACCGCGCCAATGCCGACTATATGGGGATGCTCGCCAGCGTGATCAACGCCATGGCGTTGCAGGACGCGCTCGAGAAAGTCGACCTGAAGACCCGGGTCCTGTCGGCGATCGACATCGCTCAAGTCGCCGAGCACTACATTCGTAGGCGGGCGATACGTCACCTAGAAAAAGGGCGCATCGTGATCTTCGGCGGCGGAACCGGTAACCCGTACTTCAGCACGGATACCGCGGCGGCGCTTCGCGCGGCCGAGATCCACGCGGACGTGATTCTCAAGGCTACCCAGGTGGACGGCGTGTACGACTCGGACCCTCACGTGAACCCCGACGCCAAACGTTACGAGCGCATCACCTTCGATCAGGCGATTCGCGACGGTCTGAAGTTTATGGATCAGGCAGCGATTGCGCTTTGCAACGAAAATGCGCTGCCGATTGTCGTGTTCGACATGGGGGTCGCGGGCAACCTCACCAAGGTGATGGTTGGGGAAACCGTCGGTACGGTTGTTACTGAGTGACGCGTCATTAACAAGAGCAACAAGAGCAACAAGAGCATGAAGAAGAGTATGAAGAGCAAGAAAAGCGTCATCCATTGTGCATCATAAATCACGCGTCATCGGTTAGCGGCGCGTCAGTGATCAGCAGCGCGTCTACGATTTACGCGTCAGCCAGACAGCGGTAGCGAACCTCACAGCGGAACGGGCGAGCGGAGGGCAGATGGCCGAAGAAGATCTCGAAATCGTTTATGAAGAAGCCAGCGAGGCGATGGGCAAGTCGGTCCAGAGCTATCGCAAGGACATGCTTCGCATTCGCACCGGGCGCGCCAGCACTTCGCTGCTCGACGGTATCATGGTCGACTACTACGGCAGCGCAACGCCGCTCAATCAGCTTGCCAATCTCAGTGCGCCGGACCCGAGGCTGCTCGTCGTAACCGCTTTTGACAAGGGGTCTCTCAACGACATCGAGCGCGCGATTCAAGCCAGCCAGCTTGGCCTCAACCCCGCCAATGACGGGAAGGTGATTCGCATCTCGGTTCCGCCGTTGACGGAAGAGCGCCGCAAGCAGCTCGTGAAGCAGGTGAAGAAGATGGCGGAGGAGCACAAGATTGGGGTGCGCGAAGCCCGCCGAGACGCCATCGCAATGGTCAAAGAACTCGAAACGGACGGTTCTTTGCCCAAGGATGACCGCCATCGTGCCGATAAACACATTCAGGACCTGACGAACGAGTTCAGCAAGAAGATCGATGAGTTGACCAGCCAAAAGGAACAAGAGGTCCTGGAGGTCTAGTCTTGATGGATGATCCGCGCATGAAGACCGATGCCATCCCAAACCACGTCGCCATCATCATGGACGGCAATGGGCGTTGGGCGCAGCGTCGCGGGCTCGATCGCAATCGCGGCCATCGCGAGGGCGTTGAGTCTGTGCGTGACGTTGTGCGCGAGGCGCACAATCTCGGGATCAACGTTCTCACGCTGTATGCGTTCTCGATGGAGAACTGGAATCGACCCAAGCTCGAAGTGAATTCGCTCATGGGCTTGTTCGAAGAATACATCGACATCGAGTTGCCGCAGATCATGGAAAAGAAGATCCGCGTGCGCGCAATTGGCCGCCTCGACAGACTCCCGCGTGCGACGAGGATGGTCGTGAAGCACGTCATGAAGAAGACGGCGAACAACGGCGGAATGGAAGTCGTATTTGCACTCTCTTATGGCGCGCGGCAAGAGATCGTCGACGCGGCAAAGCAACTGATGCGCGACGCGGAAGCAGGCAAGCTCGACCCCGAGCGGCTCGACGAAAAGACATTCTCCGCGTATCTCTACGCGCCCGATGTTCCAGACCCTGACTTGATGATTCGAACCGGCGGAGATTCGCGTGTGTCGAACTTCTTGCTCTGGCAGATCGCGTACGCCGAAATTTATACGACCGACCATATGTGGCCTGACTTTCGTGGAGCCCAGTTGGTCGATGCCATCGCGGACTACCAGGGGCGCGAGCGTCGCTTCGGGCTGACAAGTGCCCAGGTTCAAGGCGGCACGGATGGCGCGGCTGGCGCTACGAGCGAGTCCGAGTGAAGCGGTTGTCGATCCTCGGCAGTACGGGCAGCGTCGGCACTCAAACCCTCGCGGTTGTGGCACAGAACCCGGATACGTTCTGCGTTGAAGCCTTGGCGGCCGGTCGTAACATCGAACTGCTCGCGGAACAGGTCAAGCGCTTTGCGCCCAAGCTCGTTTCCGTGAGAGACGAAGCCGGTGCGCGCGAACTCGCAGGGCGGGTTGGCGACGCAGTTGAGATCCGTGTCGGAGACGACGGCCTCCATGCGGTGGCAACGCAGGACCCGTGCGATCTAGTCGTCGCGGCTCTTGTTGGCGCTGTCGGGCTCGCACCGACGTTGGCGGCCATTCGTGCTGGACGTGATGTGGCGCTCGCAAACAAAGAAGTCATGGTGATGGCCGGTGCTCTCGTGTTGCGAGAAGTGAAGGCGCACGATGTCACCCTGTTGCCCGTCGACAGTGAGCACAGCGCGATCTTTCAGGCGCTGTCTGGGCAACGTGCCGAAGACGTATCGCGCGTGATCCTGACTTGTTCAGGCGGACCCTTTCGCGGTTGGGATGCGTCGCGCATCGAAAATGCCAGCATCGAAGAAGCACTCAATCATCCCAACTGGGACATGGGCTCGAAGATCACGATCGACTCCGCCAGCTTGATGAACAAGGGCCTCGAAGTGATCGAGGCGCGCTGGTTGTTCGATGTCGAGGCAAGCCAGATCGACGTTGTCGTGCATCCGCAATCCATCGTTCATTCGTTGGTCGAGTTTCGCGATACCTCGGTGATCGCCCAGCTCGGGCTCCCGGACATGCGCGTTCCCATTGTGGTCGCACTCGCGCACCCGGAACGCATCGCCCTCGACATCCCACGTCTCGATCTTGCAGAGATTGCTCGCCTCGATTTCGAACACCCGGACCGGATCAAATTCCCGTGTCTCGACTTGGCCTACCGGGCTCTCGAAGGCAGCGAAGAAGCTCCCGCGGTGCTCAACGCCGCGAATGAGATCAGTGTTGCCGCGTTTCTTGAAGGCGCGATTCCGTTCGGGGCCATCCCCGCAATCAACGGTTCGGTGCTGGACGCGCACTTGGCTGCGCGCGGCGGAGTGCGCGTTGACGACATCGACACGATTCTTGCCGCCGATGCTTGGGCGCGCGATTCAGCGCGAATAGCACTCAAAGGTCATAAGCAAGTCAAGGCTCAAAGCGCGCACGACGAAGGATCTACATGAACATTCTCGACTATTTATTCGCCGTCGTACCCATGCTTGGGATTTTGATTTTTGTGCATGAGCTTGGACACTTCCTTGTGGCCAAGATGTGCGGTGTTCGCGTTCTCACCTTCTCGCTCGGCTTCGGCTCGCCGATCGGAATCGGCAACCTCCGTCTTCGCTGGGTTCGCGGTGGCACCGAATACGTGATCGCCTGGTTCCCACTCGGCGGCTTTGTGAAAATGCTCGGCGAGCAGATGCAGGGCGTCCAAGGCGAAGAACTCGAAAGCGTCCCCGACGCACGCCCGGACGAGTACTTGGACGCCAAGCCGGCATGGCAAAAGTTGGCCATCACGTTCGCCGGACCCGTCATGAACCTTCTGCTTCCCATCGTCGCATTTGTCGGTGTTCTCGGAGCAGGGCTCCCGCAAGCATCGCCGGTTGTTGGAATGGTCGAGATGCAGTCGCCGGCGGCGGTTGCGGGCATACTTGCGAGCGACAAAATCACGTCCGTCGATGGCGTGCTCGTCGAGAGTTGGGACGTCGTGTCCCGTGCGGTTCGCGAGCACGGCGGCACCTCCATTGCGATCGGGCTCGAGCGCGATGGCGCTGCGATGTCGATCGACGTTCCCGTCACCATCCGCTCGTCGATGAACGAGTTTGGCGAAGTGATCGAAATAGGCTGGATCGGCCTCGGACACCGCCGCTTGCCCACGCTGGTCGGCATTCCCGAAACCGGCTCACCCGCAGAGGCCGCCGGTCTCTTGTCAGGCGACCGCATCGAGTCTATCGCGGGGGTTGAAGTCGAAGACTGGGAAAGCCTTTCCGATGCCTACGCGCAACAGACTTCGAGCGCAGGTGTCAGCATTGTGGTCGCACGCGGCGCCGGCGACGATGCGATACAGGTTGAACTCGAAATTCCAGCGCTCACGCACCTTCGTGCACTCGGCGTGATCCCGGCCGCGGTGCTCGTACGCAACGTCAGCGAAGGCATGCCGGCTGAAGCAGCAGGCCTTGCGCCGGGCGATTTGATCTTGGCGGTCGACGGCGCCCCCGTCGGAAGTTTCGCGACCTTCGCCGAAGCCGTGCGCACAAGCGGCGGCCGTAGCCTCGACATCACCTACGCGCGCGCGGGTGAAACGAAGGCGGTGAGCATCGCGCCGAAAGAAAGCCAAGTGCCCGGGCCGTTCGACATCACGGGCATGGAGCAGACGGTTTACTTGATCGGGATTACCCACGGCTTCCCAACCCTCGCCGGTGCCCAGCACGTCGTAAAGATCTGGAACCCGCTCGTGTCGATCCCGAAGGCGACACACATGACGATCGATCGTGCGTCGTTGTTCCTGCGAAGCCTGGGCAAGCTGGTGAGCGGTGATGTTGGGCTCGACAATGTTTCTGGTCCGATTGGCATCGCGGAAGTTGCGCGCAAGTCCCTCGACATGGGTTGGCTGGTCTATCTCAACACCATGGTGTTTATCAGCATCAACCTCGGGTTTTTGAACTTGCTCCCGATCCCGATCCTCGACGGCGGGCAAGCGGTGATCATCATTGTAGAAGCGGTGAAGCGCTCTCCGATCTCACTTCGCAGCCGGGAGATCGTTCAGCAGATCGGCCTCACGTTTATCTTGATGCTGATGGGGCTGGCGTTTTGGAACGATCTGTCGAGGCATTGGGGCGTATTCGTCGAATGGCTCCGCGGCACGGGATTGTGAGCTCGGGCGCGTCCGACACGCTCTGCCTGGCGCTGTGTTCCGCGACGCGTACTGCAAGCGTGGCGTTGCTCGACCGAGGCGAAGTGGTCGTTGAGCATTCTGCCGTTGCAGACCGACAGCAAGCCGAAAGCTTGCTTCCGTTGGTGGATCGTGTGCTGGGTGACGGCGGTGTCACGATTGAGGCGCTGGGTTGTATCGGGCTTTCGATTGGCCCCGGTTCGTTCACGAGTTTGCGGATTGGCGTCGCGACCGTGAAGGGCTTGGTTTACGGAACCGATGTTCAGGTCGTCGGCGTTTCAACTTTGCAGGTACTCGCCGAAGCCGCCGAGATCGACGGCGCCTCGCTTCCCAAAACTGCGGCCATCATCGGCATGTTGAACGCGCAACGCGGCGAGGTATACGCCGCGGCTTTTGCGGGTGACAACGCAGCCTATGCGGCCCGCGGAAGCGTTCTCCCCGAGTTGGTCTATGACGCCACCGAACTCTCGACTCGCTTGCCGACGGGGTGCGTATTGGTCGGCGACGGAGTCGACGTCGTCTCCGCGGCCATTCGCGAAAAACGAGGCGACGATTTGGCGTTCGCTGCCGGGCTGGGCCTCGAGCCGACTGCCGGGAGTGTGGGGCGCCTCGCGGTTGCCGAATTCGCCGAGCGGGGTGGGGTCGATGCGGCCGGTTTAGCACCTCGATACGTGCGCCGCGCCGAGGCCGAAGTGACGCGAACTGCCGAGCGTTTCGAACGCTAGTTCCGCCTCCGGAGCGGCATCCGGTTGCCCTAGGCAGAACCGGCGCCAGAACCCAAGCCAAAGGGGGTTTCTGGGCTTGTGGTGAGAGCCTTTGACACCGCGCGAAACCTCTCGTAGCCTCGCGGGGTTAGCCCATCGGGACCAACCCGCTGGACCACTCAAAAGAATGGCGTCGGCCGGCATCGCCTGCCAAGTTTGTTCACGATCCGCACCGAGTTCAAAGTGCACATCAGCTGAGCGCTAGACCCAATCAAACACCGTATCCCGGTCAGTTTAAACCCGCCGTGCGCAAGCGGACGGCATGGGCAGTTCGGGCAAGGACAAAAGCTGTCACACCGCAGAATGCGATCCGACGTCAGCGACGACAATCGTCAGAAAAAAACCGAACAGAACGGAACAGCACAGAACAACAAAGAACAACCACAAGACATCACAACAAGACATCACAAAAGGAAGAGACTACTCCGATGGCACTCAACATCTATTACGACAAAGACGCAGACCTTGGCCGACTCGAAGGCAAGACCGTGGCGATCATCGGCTACGGCAGCCAGGGGCACGCGCACGCCCAGAACCTTCACGCCTCGGGTGTCAAAGTGATTGTCGGTTTGCGCAAAGATTCGGCGAGCTGGAGCAAGGCCGAAGGCGCCGGACTCGAAGTCTCTACGGTTGCGGACGCGGCCAGTCGCTCTGAGATCATCATGTTGACCCTGCCCGATGAACTCGCGGCGGACGTGTACGCGAGCGAAGTCGCGGCCAATCTCGAAGCGGGTAACTACCTCTGCGTGGCACACGGTTTCAACTTGCACTTCGGTGCGATTGAGCCGCCGGAAAACGTCGGCGTATTCATGGTGGCACCCAAGGGACCCGGTCACACGGTTCGCGATCACTACGAAGCGGGGAAGGGCGTTCCATGCCTCGTCGCAGTTCAGCAGGACCCGACAGGCGATACCCTGCAGATTGCCCTGGCTTATGCGAGCGCAATCGGCGGCGGTCGCGCCGGCATCATCGAAACGACTTTCAAAGAAGAGACCGAAACCGATCTGTTCGGCGAGCAGGCTGTTCTTTGCGGTGGCATGACGGCGCTGATGAAGGCTGGTTTCGAGACTCTCGTGGAAGCCGGTTATGCCCCGGAGATGGCGTACTTCGAATGCATCCACGAGGTGAAGCTGATTGTGGACCTGATCTATCAGGACGGCATTGCGAACATGCGATACTCGGTTTCGAACACGGCCGAATACGGTGACTTCGTAAGCGGCCCTCGCGTGATCGACGCCGATACGAAGGCACGCATGAAGGACATCTTGACCGACATCCAGACCGGCGAATTCGCCAAGCGCTTTATCCTCGAGAACAAGTCGGGTGGCATCGCGTTCAAGGCCATGCGACGACACGCGGCCGAGCACCAGGTCGAAGAAGTCGGCGCTCGCTTGCGCGGTTTGATGCCCTGGTTGAAGGAGCGACAGCTCGTCGACCGCGCAAAGAACTAGCGTTACTCCTTCCACAAAAAGGGAGTCCTCGGTGGAGCAAAATGCGCGGAACGAAGGTAGGGCTGCTGGCGGCGCCCGAAAGCGGCGCCGTGGCTCGCGCAGGCGTCGGTCCGGAACGGGGCTAGCGCCACTGCTGCCCCATATCCTGACCACGTGTAACTTGGCAGCCGGGTTCTATGCCATCGCGAAAGCGAGCACGGGGGACCCCGTGCAAGCCTCGTGGGCGATCTTGGCGGCAGGGGTCTTCGATGTCCTCGATGGACGTGCCGCGCGTATGACCAATTCGGTGAGCAAGTTCGGCATGGAGTACGACTCGATTGCAGACACGGTTTCGTTCGGCGTGGCGCCGGCCATGATCGCATTTCACGCCGGACACTTCATGGAGCTGGGCTGGACGGGCTGGGTGATGGCGTTCGTGTTTACGGCGTGTGCGTCGCTTCGACTGGCACGCTTTAACGTGACGGCGGGCACCTACCGAGGTCGCTTCGACGGATTTCCGAGCCCCGCTGCCGCGGGCGTTGTCGTTTCCACCGTTTGGTTTGTGACGTTTTTGCGAGACACCGGAATCGACGTCAACGTCCCCGCGGTGCTTCCGGCGATTGGGGTCGCGTTGGTGGGGCTGCTGATGGTCTCGCCGATCCCATATCGCAGCAACAAAGACTTGCCGAACCTAAGTGGCTATCGCGCGATTGTAATTGTGGTCATGATTTTTACCGCACTCATTGCCAAGCCTGAGGTGAGCTTCTTCATCGTCGGCATCGTGTACGTCTTGTCGGGACCCTTGGAATTGCTTTACCGCTATCGCACGGGCAAGAGCCTCGAACTGATCGCTCCGGAAGGAGAAGCGAGTGAAACGTCGCAAGGGCCGACGCTCGTGAAAGAAGAAGGGCCATCATGAGTCGTGAGCTGATTCGCATCTTCGACACGACGCTGCGCGACGGTGAGCAATCGCCCGGTTGCAGCATGAACCAGCAAGAAAAGATCGCGATTGCGCGGCAGTTGTCGCGGCTCGGTGTCGATGTGATCGAAGCGGGTTTTCCGATCGCAAGTGAAGGCGATTTCCAAGCCGTCGAAGCCGTGGCGAAGGAAGTTCGCGATGTCATCGTATGCGGTCTCGCGCGCACCGGCGTCGAAGACATTGCCCGTGCCGGCCAAGCGCTTGAGCATGCGGCTTCGCCTCGAATCCACACGTTTATTGCCACGAGCGACATTCATCTACAGCACAAACTGCGCATGAGTCGCGAGCAAGTTCTTGCCGAAGTCGACCGCTCGGTCAGGCAGGCGAAGAGTTTGGTCGACGACGTAGAATTTTCGGCCGAAGACGCCACGCGATCCGATCCCGATTATCTCGTGCAGGTGTTTACGGCCGCGGTTGAGGCTGGAGCCTCAACGCTTAACGTTCCGGATACCGTGGGCTATACGACTCCCGACGAATATGCGCACTTGATCACCGACCTCCGCGCACGGGTGCCGGGCTCCGAAAACGTGATCTATTCGGTTCATTGCCACAACGACCTCGGCTTGGCGGTGGCCAATAGCCTTGCGGCCATCGGCGCAGGCGCACGTCAGGTCGAGTGCACCGTGAATGGCATTGGTGAGCGTGCAGGCAACACGTCTCTCGAAGAAGTCGTGATGGCGATCCGCACGCGACAAGATCAATTTGCTTCGATCGACACCGAGATCAACACGCGTGAAATCTACACATCGAGTCGGCTGCTCTCGTCGATTACCGGCGTGATGGTGCAACCGAACAAGGCGATCGTGGGAGACAATGCGTTCGCACACGAAGCGGGGATCCACCAGGACGGCGTACTGAAAGCTGCGATCACGTACGAAATCATGACGCCCGAATCCATCGGTCGCGCGTCCAACGACCTCGTCCTTGGAAAACATTCCGGACGCCACGCCTTCAGAGAACGCCTCGATGAACTCGGCTTGCAAGTCGAAGGGGAAGAACTAGAAAAAGCCTTCGTTCGCTTCAAGAGACTCGCCGACGCGAAGAAGACCATCTTCAACGAAGACATCGAGGCCATTGTGGCCGACATGGTTGAAGCCGAAGACGATCGCTTCGAACTTGGCGAGTTGTCGATAACGTGCGGCACGTTCGGCAAGCCGAGTGCGACGGTCGAGTTGAAGCTCGACGGCACGAGTTCGAAGTGTACGACTCTCGGAGTGGGGCCCGTTGATGCGATCTTCAAGGGCATCAGCCAACTCACCGAGACCAAGAGCGCGCTGGAAAAATATCAAGTTCATGCGGTGACGGCAGGGCTCGACGCCCTCGGTGAAGTGTCGGTGACCGTGAGTGAAGACGGGCGTCGGGTGATCGGTCGCGGGGCACACGAAGACGTGCTCGTGGCGAGCGGCAAGGCTTACGTCCACGCTCTCAACAAGCTCGAATGGCATAAACGGCGGCGCCCCCTCACTTCGCCCCGAGGGGTTTGATCTTACTTTTGATCTCACTTTCGATTTCACTTTAGAAGGCATTCGCGCTGCGACCGAGCCAAGGTTCGGTGTCCCGGTGAAGTTCCGGTGATGTGAGACGCCCGGGTGCCGCTGCGAACGCGAAACCCAGAACGAAAACTAGAACCAGAATAGAAAAAACGAGAGGAAGGAAATTCGATGGATCGGATAGTGGTATTGCCCGGTGACGGGATTGGTCCCGAGGTCACTGCGCAAGCGCAGCGCGTACTCGAAGTCGTATGCGCGAAGCACGACATCAAAATCAGCTTTGAAGAAGCCTTGATCGGCGGCGCGTCGATCGACGCAAAGGGGTCGCCCCTTACCGACGACGTCATTGAATTGTGCCGCGAATCACGCGCGATCTTGCTCGGCGCTGTTGGCGGTCCGAAGTGGGATGACATGCCTGTCGCCACACGACCCGAGAAGGGGCTTCTGGGCATTCGCAAAGCGCTCGGTCTGTTCGCAAACCTTCGACCTGCACAAGTTTTTTCGGCACTCGCGCAAGCGTCGAGTCTTCGTCCCGAAGTGGTCGAAGGGATCGACATGTTGGTGGTGCGCGAGCTAACCGGTGGGATCTACTTTGGCGAACCGCGCTTCATCGATCGATCCGGTCCGGTGCGCACGGCGACCAACGCGATGGTCTATGACGAGAATGAAATCGCCCGCATTACTCGGGTTGCTTTCGAAGCGGCCGGCGGACGACGCCAGCACGTCACCCACGTCCACAAGGCAAACGTGCTCGAGGTCTCGCAGCTGTGGATGGAAGTCGTGGAAGAAGTCGCGAAGGGTTACCCGAACATCGAGTTGGCTCATCAGCTGGTTGACTCGTGCGCCATGCTGCTCGTCAAGGAACCGCGTCGCTTCGACGTGATCGTGACGGGCAACTTGTTCGGCGACATCTTGTCCGACCAGGCGGCGATGATCACAGGTTCCCTGGGCATGCTCCCCTCGGCGAGTATCGCCGAAGGTGGCTTGGGGCTTTACGAACCGGTGCACGGTTCGGCTCCCGACATCGCGGGGCAAGACCTCGCGAACCCGCTTGCAGCCATTCTCAGTGGTGCGATGATGCTCGAACATTCATTCAGTGCACATGATGCTGCTGGCGCGATTCGCACCGCAGTCGACGCCGTACTCGACGCGGGCCATCGCACAGGCGACATCGTGTTGGACGGCGAAAACCGACCCACCATCGGCTGCGTCGAAATGGGCGATCGTGTGCTCGAACAATTGGAATGCGCATGAGCGGCGAACCCAAGGGATTTCGAATCGGGATCGCCGGTGCGTCGGGAACACTCGGCCGGGAAATATTGTCAGTGCTCTCGGATCGCCGTTTTCCAATCGCCGACCTGAAGCCGTTTGCCAGCGGGAATTCGATTGGCGAAGAGATTGAGTTCGCCGGCGAAGTCTTTACGATCGAGGCCGCTCCCAAAACGCTTCGCGGTCTCGACATGCTCATTGTGTGCACCCCACCGGGTGCGGCGCTTGATCTTGTCCGGGAAGCACTGAGAAGCGAAGTCCCGTGTATCGACTGCTCGGGCGCGATGGCGAATTCCCCTGAAGTGCCGCTGTACGTCGCCGACCTTTGCGCGCCGAGTCTCGTCAAAGGTGCACCGGTCATCGCACAGCCTGCGGGCATCGCATTGGCATGGTCGCACTTGCTTGCAGCCGTCGAAGGTGCTGCCGGGCTCGCGAGCGTTTCGGGGAGTATTTTGTATTCGGCGTCGCGCGCGGGACGTGCGGGGATCGAATCGCTTTCTGGCGAGACACTTGGCCTGCTCAACCAGCAAGACATGCCACCGCTCAGCGTATTTCCGTGTCAGGTCGCCTTCGATTGCTTTGCGTTGCCAGCCGGAGCGACCTCCGATGGTTCCGCGCAAGTCGAAGCGGATTTGGCGCGCGACATACGCCGACTTGTCGGGGCGAACCTGCCGATTTCTGCTACCGCGATCCAAGTGCCAACATTTGCGGGCGATGGCAGTGCGATCGCGGTCACGACCAAGCAGCCGCTTTCAGTCGAGCATGCGCTCGAACTGTTTCAGAAGGCGCCGGGTCTCGAAGCCTGGAGCTCGGACGAAGTCGGTCCTTCAACGCGAGACACTGCCGGTCGCGACGTTGCGGTTGTGGGTCGCGTGCGCGCAGACGCGTCGGTCGAAAATGGGCTTCTGCTTTGGCTCGCTGCCGACACGCTTCGCTTGGCGGCGGTCAACGCTGCGAAGATCGCGGAAACCCGCCTCGACGTAGGCTGAGGATCGGGCACTTGGGGCACTACCGGCTAGTTCTCGAATATGACGGTGCGGCTTTCGAAGGCTGGCAGATCCAGGCCGGGCCGTCGCGAACCGTGGAGGGCTGCCTCGTTGAGGCTGCGCAGAAGATCTCTCAGGGCGAAGTGGCGGTCCGCGGCAGTGGTCGCACCGATTCGGGCGTCCATGCAGAAGGGCAGGTCGTCGCCCTCGAGATCGACTGGAGCGATGAGCCCTTGGCGCTGCTGCGTGCGCTCAACGGTAACCTGCCTCGGGACGTCGCAGTGCGCTCCGCCAGCGCCACCAGCCCAGAGTTCGACCCCCGGCGCCATGCCGAGGGCAAGCAGTACCGCTACGCGATCTGGAATGGTCCCGCGCGTGCTCCACTCCGCGAGCACCGCTGGACCCACATCGCGCAGCCACTGGATCTCGACGCGATGCGCGAGGCCGCTCGGGGACTGCTCGGCATTCACGATTTCGCTTGTTTTCAGGCCAGCGGGTCGGACGTCTTCCAGACGGTTCGAGAAATGTTCTCCCTTGAAATTAAAGGGGAATCTGGGGCCGAAGTCGTCGTGGAGGTCGAAGGCTCGGGGTTCCTGCGCCACATGGTTCGCAACATCGCTGGGACATTGATTGAAGTGGGCCGAGGCAAGCGTGAGCCGGCCTCGATGGCGGATTTGATCGCTAGCCTGGACCGGGGGCAGGCGGGGCCGACAGCGCCCGCTAAGGGGCTGACGCTGGTGCGCGTCGACTATCCCGCGACGTCCCCGCAGCCGCCCGAAAGTGGTGGTTGCGGAACACCGTCCGGATGAGGGTTTCCCCTGAAAAGTCAAACCGTTATGCCGAGGGGAAGGCTTGACGGGAACGCGCCACTCCGTTAAAACTTGCCGGTCCCGTAGTCCGGGCACCGCCCCGGATTAGAACTTTCTCAACCCAATTTATCCACGAACTTTCGCAACTCGAAGCACTTTTTGTAAAACCCCAAGAGCTTCTTGTGAAATCCAAGAGCTTCGTTCGGGTTGCGCAGCAAAACGACTCGTCAAGAGATACGAGTGAAGGAGCACCACCCATGGGAGCCACGGCTCACAAGGCCACCCAAAGCACCAAGCCCGCGGACGTCGAGCGGCGTTGGTTCGTCGTCGATGCCACCGACCTGGTGCTCGGCCGTCTCGCTACGCGCGTCGCCACTGTGCTTCGCGGCAAGCATCGCCCGATCTTCACGCCGCACGTCGACACCGGCGAGTACGTGATCGTGATCAACGCCGAAAAGGTGAAGCTCACGGGCAACAAGATGCAGGACAAAAAATATTACCGACACTCGGGCTATCAAGGGTCTCTCAAAGAGATCAGTGCCGAAAAGCTTTTGCAATCGGCCCACGCCGACCGCGTGGTTCGCAAAGCCGTCGTCGGAATGCTTCCCAAAAATTCGCTTGGCCGACAGATGGCCAGCAAGCTTAAAGTGTACGCGGGTCCGGACCATCCCCACGTGTCGCAGAAACCGGAGGAAATGAAACTTGGCTGAAGTAACGACCGCAACTGGCAAGCGAAAGAGTTCAATCGCCCGAGTGCGCCTTATCGCCGGAACTGGCCAGATCGTGGTAAACGGTCGCGCTTGCGAAGAATACTTCCCGCGCATCATGCTGAACAACATTGTTCGGCAGCCGCTCGTCGATACCGACACGCTGACGACCTACGACATCCACGCGAACATTTGCGGCGGTGGCACCACCGGCCAGGCCGGTGCGTTGCGCCACGGCATTGCACGTGCGCTTGAAAAGATTGACCCGGCTCGCCGCTTGACCCTTAAGAAGGCTGGCTATCTCACCCGCGACGCACGTCGCAAGGAACGCAAGAAGTACGGACAGAAGGGCGCTCGTGCGCGCTTCCAGTTCAGTAAGCGTTAAACCCCGAAGGGTTGTGAATTTTTCTCACGCTCCATAAAGACAGCGGGAGACCCTTCGGGTCTCCCGTTTCCTTTTGGGGAAGACCAAGCGGCCAGAGCGAACCAACGCCTGGCCGAACCTGGAGTCAAGATGAAAGTCGCCGTCGTTGGAGCGAGTGGTTACACCGGGCTTGAAGTCGTGCGGATCGTATTGCGCCACCCGGAGCTCGAGTTGAGTGTGGTGACGAGCGAGCAACGCGCCGGCCAACCGATGGGCGAATGCTTCCCTGCGTTGCGCGGCCTCACCGACCTCAAATTCGAAGCCAACGATCCAGCGAGCCTTGCGGGCAGGGTCGACGCGGCGTTCTGTTGCCTACCCCATGCCGCTTCTGCGCCGACTGTGACGTCCATTCGAAAGCTGGGGATCTTGGCCCTCGACCTCTCGGCCGACTTTCGGCTGCGGGACCCCGAGGTCTACACGCACTGGTACGGCGAGCACAAGGCACCGGAGCTGTTCGGCAAGGGTGTGTATGGGATGCCTGAGCTCTACCGCGAGCAAATTAAAGAGACGGAGTTGATTGCGGCGCCCGGCTGCTATCCGACTGGCGCACTGCTCCCCATGCTGCCGTTTCTCCGGGCCGGGGTCGTCGAAACCAACGGGATTTTCGTCGATTCGAAGTCGGGTGTGTCCGGCGCGGGGCGCAGCCTGCAAGACGGCTTCTTGTTCGCGGAGCTAGAGGGCAATTCCCATGCCTATAAAGTGGCGAATCATCGCCACGTGACGGAAATGGAACAAGAGGGAAGCCTCGCAGCCGGAAAGCCCGTCACGGTCACTTTCGTGCCGTACTTGATCCCGACCATTCGGGGCATCGTGAGCAGCGTGCTCATGCGGGGAAAGGGCAGCCTCACGACCGCGGCGGCCCACGGCATCCTCGCAAGCGCTTACGCGGATGAGCCCTTCGTGCGGGTCCTGCCGCTGGGCGAAGCACCGAAGCTCCAGTCGGTCAAAGGCACGAACTTCTGCGACGTCGCGGTGACTGTGGACGAGCACACGGGCAATGTCGTGGCGCTCTCGGCGATCGACAACCTGGTGAAGGGGTCGGGCGGCCAAGCCGTGCAGTGCTTGAATATCATGCAGGGTTGGCCCGAGACGACAGGCCTCACTGAAATGGCGCCGGTGCCCTAAAGCCGCGTAGGTGATGCCGACTCTGTCCACGGGACGCCACCAGCGGCGTACTCGCACTGCAAACATCGTTTGTAGTTGCCGGAAGCTGCGCTTGTGAATGGTCACATCATCGGACTTCCGTTAGTCTATTCGTCCATGCAGCCCGTCATGGATCTCACCCGCAAGACCGCGAACCCGCGACGAGTCGCTCTTGGAATTGTAAAAGGCTCCCTCTCAGCGACGCCTGTACCACCACCTCATTTTTCGTTCTCAGTTGAACCCCCAGTGCTCGAAGTCACGCATTGACCTCTACCAATGCGCAGTTCGAAGCGGAGGCGATTATGCAAGCCAGACAGACCAAGTACATCTTCGTAACGGGGGGCGTGCTCTCCTCGTTGGGCAAAGGTCTGGCGTCCGCGTCCATAGGTGCGCTGTTGGAAGCGCGCGGCTTGAAGGTGACCTTCTTAAAGCTCGACCCGTACCTAAACGTCGACCCCGGCACGATGAACCCGTTTCAGCACGGTGAGGTGTACGTCACCGAAGATGGCGCTGAGACCGATCTCGACCTTGGACACTACGAGCGCTTCACGACTTCCGTGCTCGGGCAGGTGAACAACGTCACTGCCGGACGTGTTTACGATTCGGTCATCGCGAAAGAACGCCGCGGCGACTACCTCGGTGGCACCGTGCAAGTGATTCCGCACGTGACCGATGCGATCAAAGAGCGCATCTACGTAGCCGGCCAGGACATCGACATCATTCTTGTCGAGATCGGCGGCACCGTGGGCGATATCGAATCGCTGCCTTTCCTCGAAGCCATCCGCCAGTTTCGCTCGGAAGTCGGTCGACAGCACACGTGCTTCATCCACGTGGCCCCCGTCTTTTACCTGGCCGCCGCCGGTGAAGTAAAGACGAAGCCGGTTCAGCATTCAGTGAAGGAGCTGCAGTCCGTCGGGATCACGCCAGACATTATTTTGTGCCGGACAGACCGTTTTCTTTCGAAGAGCATCAAGAGCAAGATCGCGCTCTTCTGCAACGTCGACGAAGACGCGGTCTTTACCGCGAAGGATGTCGACACGATTTACGACGTGCCGTTGGTGTTTGCCGCAGAAGGCCTCGACGAGAAGATCTCGCAAGTGCTCAACATGTGGACCGGGCGTCCGGACCTGCGGCATTGGGAAGAACTTTCGGAGATCCTGCGCAACCCCGAAGGCGAGATCACCATTGTGATGGTGGGCAAGTATGTCGACCTGACTGAGTCGTACAAGAGTTTGAACGAAGCCTTGGTGCACGGCGGGGTCTCGATCAAGACCAAGGTCTGCATCGAATACGTCGACTCGGAAAAGCTGGTAGACGCAAGCGTGCTCTCCCAGGCCGACGGCATTCTTGTGCCCCACGGCTTTGGCTCGCGCGGCGTCGAAGGCAAGATTCGCGCAGTGCAGTACGCCCGGGAAAACAAGATCCCGTTCCTCGGCATCTGCTACGGCATGCAGCTCGCGGTGTGTGAGTTCGCGCGCAACGTCGCCGGCCTCGAAGGTGCCAATTCGAGCGAAGTCGACAGCGATACGCCGCATCCCGTCATCGCCTTGCTTCCGGGACAAGAAAACATCGAAGACAAGGGCGCGACCATGCGCTTGGGCGCATACCCGTGTGTCTTGAAGGAAGGCTCCGTGGCCCACACTGCCTACGGAAAATCCGAAATCAGCGAACGGCACCGCCATCGCTACGAATTCAACAACGACTACCGAGAGCGCCTGTCCGAAGCGGGCCTCGTGTTTTCAGGCCTGTCGCCGGACGGCAACCTCGTCGAAGTCGTCGAGATCCCGGAGCACCCGTTCTTCGTAGCCGGGCAGTTCCATCCCGAATTCGCCTCGAAACCATTCGCGCCGGCCCCGTTGTTCGTCGCCTTCACAGCGGCCTCAAAGCTTCACCGCGACGGGCGATCGGAATAGGGCGGTAAGCCCCGGCATTGGGCTGTGTACGGGATTGGAAGTCAGTCACCTTGCATTCCGCCCGGTTATCGCTAAAAACTGCTTTCTCGATGGGACGTTAGCTCAGTTGGCTAGAGCACTGCCTTCACACGGCAGGGGTCGGTGGTTCGAGTCCACTACGTCCCACCATCA